>OJMG01003308.1_pt1 | contig 12428 bp, 4 predicted proteins | sample 1597141 | NCBI WGS metagenome assembly OJMG01 (sample SAMEA2452119, study PRJEB22498) | human gut metagenome | biome: human feces; feature: human gut; material: feces | place: Australia | collected 2012
TCTGCCCGGCGTGAATAATCAAATATTGCTCCTTGAGAGCCGCTTTTTGGCGGCTCTCAAATTTTTTTGGAAAATTTTGCGATTAGGGTGAGAGTTTTCCCGATTTTTTGTACCTATATAATGTCTACTGAACAAACGCCAGTTTTCTTTGCAGCACCCAAGCACCCAGTAATGCTGCCAAAACTTGCAAAAGGGCGCACTGAATCTTGCGGAGATTCAGCACCAAAACCGACATGGCGATCACATGAGTCGCTGTTTCCCGCAGTTTTGCGGTGACCAGACCCATGCCGCATTTGCGCTTCGCCAGGCTAAACCTGCGCTCTACTTCCACGCGTTCACATTCATCCAGGTATTCCTGCGCCTTGTCCCGAATTTCACCCTTTCTCGGTCTGCCCAGGGCCGGACCGGATAACCGGATCCCGCGTTCCTTGCAGTAGCTGAGATTTTCACGGTTCCGGTAAATCTTGTCCGCCAAGATACGGCTGGGATAGTGTCCCTCACGCGCACAGAACCGCTCTACCATTGCCCGCAGGTTCCCTGCCTCGTTGTAGGCGTCGAACGAGTAACACTCCAGACGGGTCCAGCCGTCTACAACACTAATGTCCAGTTTGGCCCCAAATTCCACCGGTTTTCCGGCTTTTCCCCGGACAATCGGACGGACAAAAGGCTGACTGACACTGACGATACGATCTGGAACACGGTATGTCCGGTTGTCATACATGTACTTCTGCTGCTGGTAGATGGTTCGCAGCGTATTCAACCGCTCCATTTGCCGGTCGGTCAGGGACTTCCCAAGAAGGAGCTTGCCGTCAATCGCTTCCAGATCCCGCTTGAGATAGCTCAGCTGCCTTCCAATGGCTTTGCGGGTCATCTTGGCAGTGTGTTTGCGGCATCTTGTGTACTTCAAGTAGTCTTTCCGGGCGCGCTTGCGATAGGTGCGGGACTTCTTCCCATCTGTGGGATCATGGAGAATGTCCAGGAGCTTTTCCGCGTTCTCTCTGGCTTCGTTGAGCAGGGAAACGTCCTGAGGATACCGGATATTGGACGGTGCACAGGTGGCGTCTACAATCATGGTGCCGCCGTTACCACCTTGGCCAGGATCATGATCAGAGTCATCGTGATCTTCTGATCTGCTCTCTTTTGCCTGACGCGCTTTGGCGTCCTGTACGATCATTTCGTTGATCTCACCCAACACTTCCGGCGTCAGCCGCTTGCGGAAGTACACCATCAGCGACGGATCAAAAGGCAGCTTTTCGTCATCATAGCCGGGATACCCGCAGAAGTACTGCAAATAGGGATTCTCCTGAATCTGCAGGGCCGTTTCTTCATCCGAGTAACCATATTCCGACTGGATGATGCAGGCCCCCAGCGCAAGGCGCAAAGGCTTGGCCACATTGCCCTTGCGGTTGGTAAACAGGGCGGCATAGCGGTGCTCAATCTCCAACCAGGGAATTGTCTGCGCCTTCTTGACCCAGCGATTGTCTTCCTTCAAATTCATGCCCACAGGCTGCTTGAAATCTGTCAGGCTGATTTGTCCATTGCTGTATCGATACATAGCGTCCCCCAAGTGCAAGGCTTTTGCCCGATTTTTTTCATTTTTCTTGCACTCATTATACCACAAATGGCCCGCTATGTCTTGCGCCGCAAGGCTTTTTCGTTTGTTCAGTAGACATTATATAAGTAAGAGGCTTTTTGAGCCGCCTTGTCGAGAAAAACAGAGAGGAGGTTGCAGACGATATGTACGATACCGCAAGACGGGTCGCCCTTGTCAAAAAACGGGTGCGTGACAACACCCGCCGGAGGCAGCGGCGCAGCGTCTACGGGCTGTCCGCCGCGTGTATGCTCCTGTTCGCGGCGCTGATACAGGCGGAGGGCATGGCCATTGAACGGGGACAGACCGCCGCGCAGGGTGCCTTCGGCACCATGCTGCTGCGGGAGGACGCAGGCGGTTACGTGCTGGTAGGCGTTGTCTGCTTTGCAGCGGCGGTGGTCGTTACCGTGTTCTGCACACGATTGAGAAAAAACAATCACCAGGGGGAACAAACCAAGGAGGATGAGGAAAGATGAAGAAAAGATTTTTAGCGGCGCTGCTGTGCCTGTGCATGATGCTCACGCTGCTGCCGACAGCGGCGTTTGCAGCGGTGAGCGATTCGCTGGGCAACACACCCGAGGAAAATCAGGCGATTTTGGAGCAGCTCTCCGCCCTGACTGGCGGCAGCAGCGACCAGGTGCTTTCCATGCTGAACGCCTTGGGGCTGCTGGATGAAGACGGCAATTTCAAGGTGGATCAAACCATCACGCTGGACGGCCGGGTGTTGACACTGGCGGCTGTCATGGAGCTGCTGGAAAATCCCGCCACGGATCTCACCCGCATAGCCGACGTGGATGGGACTCCGGTGGCGCTGGGCGATTTGAAGACCATGATCCAAATCGAACAGGAGCTGCAGCGGATCAAGGACACCTATTTCTCCGGCAGGGAGTTTACCGGGAAAGCTCTGAAGAATCTCAATAGCCTAATGGAGCAGCTGGAGCTGCAGGGCATCAGTTTGCAGTATCCCGCCTCTGCCACAGAGCCTGTGGGCGTTGAGAAGGTGGATATGAGAAACATGACGAGCCTAACGCTGGGGACCGAAGCAAACAACAACAAATGCAGCTCCGGGACTTTTACTGTATACGGCGGAAAACTGGTCGGCTTTTCCTACCGCATTCAAAAAGGCCAGCTCAGCGAGTATATCACCGGTGTGGAGGTCTCGATAGGCGAGACGAGTGAGGTCGTCAAGCAAAGCGACGGGTCCTACAAGCTGACCTATGACGTAGGCTCGAGATACAGTTTAGGTGGTTGTCAAATCACTGTCGAGGTTAAAACCAAAGGAGCCTTGCACGATAATTCTTATTCCTATGGCGACCTGCTGGGGATGATCGAATTTTACGATGCGGAAAATCTGGTGTTCTATGACGGCGCCAGCTATGCCGACCACCATCAGCTCAAGCTAATAAAGACGGTTCCCGCCCCCGCAATAAAAACAGAAATGACCGCGCCGAACTATCATAAAGAATACAAAAATACAGACGTATTATATGGGGATATGTATATTCCTTTGCTGGCAGATGGATACAATGTAGGCACCGGTGCCAACAATCCGGACTTCGTTGCGCTAAGCGATACCATCAGAATTTTGGAGGGCGCCCGCAACTCGGTGCGTCCCAGCGGCTCCTTTTATCAGCCATACCAAATCGGCGCCAGCATCAAGTTTACCTGGAGTAAAGACGTAGATACCTATACTGGCCCTGTGCCGTATGGCGATGCCCGAGCCTGTGCCCCGTTCTATCTGACGGAGTTCAAGCTCGGTGAAACATCTCTGAATCTCAGCGGCGACAGAAAGAAAGCGCTGGACTGTACGATTAACAAGGATAGTACGGTCAGCATCTCCCTGCAGTCTACCACGCAAAACAGAGAGAATCAGACGTACTGGCTGCCCTTCGAACTGTGTCTGAAGAATGTAAATGGCGATACCCCAAATACCACAGCCTCCACCGAGACCAGCGACGTCACCGCCAAGCTGTTGGACACGGACGCCCCCATCATTCAAAGCGTCATGGCCCCGGAGGGAACCTATGCCAGCGGACAGCACGTGCCCATCACAGTTACCTTTAACGAGTTCGTGGAGCTTAGCAACGCCCGCGTGACCATCAACGGCAAAGAGTATAGCGCCGCTGAGCTTTCCATGAACAGCTGCGGCGTCACGGCAATGCTCTGGTACCCTGTGCAGGATGTGGATAACACCACGGTCATCGTCAATGGTATGACCGGTGTGGAAGATGTTTTCGGCCATGAGCTGGATACCGCACTCTATCAAAGCGACCCGATTACCGGAGTTGAGCTGAAGAGCGTCTTGATGCGCAACGCTCCCACCGCACTGACCGCCGACTACGCCAACGGCAAGGCATCGTTCACGATGAACGCCAACATGGCGGAGGCCTACAAGACCAAATACAGCAATTATCACACCCCGGCAGGCACAGACCCGAAGGAAGCCCCTTTCCGCCTCGAGCTGAGGTACGACTCCGCGGTTGAACCAATCCATCTGCAGGTCTATCTGGACACAGAGAAGGAAGCCTTCACCATTAGCGACTATGCAATCGCACCCTCTGCTTTCGACCGCACCTATACGGTGACGCTGCAGGCCAACGAGGGCACGAAAGACGCTCCTAACTGGGTGAATGTTCTTCCCCTGACCCGGCAGTTCACGGTGCAAATGAAAGTTTCCGTGAGCACGGTGAACGTCGTCCCGGAAGCGGCTTCCGCCAACTATACGATTTCCCTCGCCGATGCCGCCCGCCCCACGCTTAAGGCCAAGGTTTTGGGGAAAAACGGTGAGCAGGCCACCTACACCACCGGTAAATGGAGCAGCAGTGACCCGCTCATTGCCACCATCAACGAGGATACCGGCGTTGTTACCACCACAGGAGCCAAGGTGGGACGCGTCATCTTTACCTTTACGGCGGACAACGGGACTGTGGACACTGACAATGATGATGTGACGGGCGAGTCAAAGCCCTATACCGTGACGGCAGGCGATTCTCTGGCACTGGTGATTCCCAGCGGCGCGTCCATCGTGACGCGGGTAAATCAGCCCGCCACCGTGCTGTGGAGCTCCAACGCCGCGCTGATGGAACCGAACAAAGAGTTCAATTACAGGATCGACCTGTATGAGGGCAGCTACGCGAATGAGGCGGCGCTGAGCGGCCTCAAGCCCGTTGCGACTTATACCGCCGGCAAGGATAAAAACAGCGTGCGGATCGAGGAGAATGTGCTCTCCAAGCTCTCCAACGGCAATACCCCTGCCTACACGGTATGTGTCTCCATGCCGCACCCCAACGCCGAGGGTGAGAACGTCCGCCTGTCGGCACTTGCCTGGATCATCGTGCAGGCACCACCTGCCACGGCCAAGCTGACACCGCCCCGGAGCATTTACCTCAAGGATACCGACGGCACCGTCAATATCGACTGGTCGGTGGAAAACGCCACTGATGGCGCCCCTTTGCAGCCCACGCTGACCATCACCCGGGTCACAAAGGACAACACCACCACCAAAGTGGTGGACAGTAAGCGCCTATCCGGCACCTCCGGGAGCGTCTCCCTGTCATTACAGAGAGTGAAAGCCGGCAATCTGAAGGACACCTATCAAGTGGTTTTGAGCGTGGAGAATCCTGGTGAGGAATCTCCCAGCACCGACTCCTTCCCCCTGTATGTCTACAATGCCGACGCACTGAAGGTTCAGGACGGCAAAGGAGACACGATTTCTAAGCTGACCATGGACAATACCTCCAAGGTCAGCGGCAGCCTGCCCACCGTTACAGCTGAAATTTTGCAGCTGCGCCAGGAGTTGGGGCTGATCGAGTACATAGGCATCAACTATGACGAGTACGGATGGAACTCCTTTAAAGACGGCATCCGGTGGCTCTCCAGCAACAACAATGCCATTTCCGTCAACTACAAGCAGGGCGGACTGTATGAGGACATCAGAAACTTCTCCTTTGATTCCTACCTTCCCGAAACCAAAATGGCGCTGGCCGGCTTGGCCAACGGCACCGCAACCGTCACGGCTACCCATGCCGCCACGGGCATGAGCGCCGCCGTACAGGTGACAGCGAAAACGCTGCAAAATAAGTTCTATCTCTTCCAGCTGACGCCTGCAGCGGAAACTACGCTGCAATACACCGACGGCAAAGGTGTGCCCAAAACGGTCACGACCAACAGTGAAGGCGTGCTGGCGCTTTACGAACCCAACGGAATCGCCAGTGAGGTGTCTCTGCGGTCCGGCTCCGGCGCGGATATTTATCTGGGCACCATCTATAAAGAAAATCTGCGTTCCGGCGAGCGGGATGCCACAAAACTGCAGCTTTATCCCTTGAATACCTTCAGCCTTCGGCGAGTCGCCCGGGCATCTGTGACGCTCATCAAACCGGGCGGCGATCCGCTGGCAAGCAAGACGGTGACCGTTCGCGGCGGCGTTTATAAAAACGGAGGCTACTGCGAGACAGCTCTGCTGGGCTCCACGGAAAACGCACTTGTCAGCGGCATCACCGGCGACACCTATACCACGGATGCGGCGGGAAATATAACCGTCTATCTGGATTCCACCCAGTTCTGGTCGGCCGAAAAGGGCGAGAGCAACACCACGGCGCTTTCCGCTCTGGATCAGCTGGAGTACATTCTGGAGATCAGCGAAATTGACGGCGACAAGTACTATCCGCTGCTGCTGACCGTCAACGGCAAGCTGGGCGTGGACGATGTAATGCGCACCGCAGAGGGCGTTGTCTCTCTGGAGAGCGTGCCGGCGGGGGAGAAAAAGAAACCCTTTATTGTGGCGCAAAGCGTTGATTACGGTCTTGCCAACGGTCAGAAGGTGGATGTCCGCAGCTCGACCGGGAAGATTGGCCCTAACAGCAGCTTTAAAACAGCAAGCCTGCACACCACCATGTTCCTCTGGGGCGAGGATATTGCCAACGCGAAGAATTACAGTCTCAAGCTGGCGGACGAATACGGCGTTCTTCCTGCCGCCCAGAGCAGCAGTACCAAGCAGTATCCCTTCTCATCCATCCCCGTAGCGGAAAACGATCTGACCCTCACCGAGGCCACCATGACCACCTCTGGATGGATCGCCGACGGCAAGGATGTGGGTATGAAAACGCAGCTGAGCCTGAACGGCAGCCTGCTGCAAGAGAAAATAATGCCCTTCCGGGTCGTTGATCTGACCCGAGTGCCCAAGGTGACAGAGGATGACCGCGTCACCGGTATTCTGGCGACGATGGGAGCCTCCAGTGGAGTGAATCAAGTCGACTTTGGCGGAGTGGGCGATAGTAACATTCTCAAGGTGCTGACCGGACGGCTGGATGATCTGAGCGGTCCGGTGGACACTTCCGTGTTCAAAATGATTATCACCCCCAGCGAAGATCCCTCCGTGTTCCGTGCCATGATTTGGGCCGGGTACAATACGCTGGAGATGGAGGACATGGACTATTCCGAGGACGGCGTGGCGTTGAGTGCGAATGTGCTGACGCAGAACCTGGAAGTGGGCGTGCCCGGTACCGGGGACCTGAGCCAGATGGCCCAGGGCACCTATGATCCCAAGGGGGACTACAAAACCAACTCCTTGGCCGACAATGTCACCAGCACGGATCTCAACTTGCAGTTGGAGGGCTTTTACGAAGCGGAAATCCGCTATAACACCGAAAAAAAGGAGTGGGAGGTTTTCACCGTAGGCGGCGGATTTACCGCCGGCGTTGGCGTGGGCTTCTCCTTCAGCGTGAACGCCATGGCTGGCCCCGTGCCGTTGACAGCAACCTTTGAGCTGGGTGGTGCCATTCAGCTGGATTTCCGTACCGCAGTGCGCTACGGCCGGCAGGGACAGGGTACAGAGCTTGCCTGGAGCGATCCCACGGCCACGGCAGTGAATGACTTTTTGACCACGCTGCGTATCAACGCCTATGTCCACGCGTTTGGCGGCATTGGCTTTGACTATTCGGTCGTGGCGCTGAAGATCGGCCTATTCGGCAATTTGGATGTGGACAGTCAGAATAAGTTCCTTTCCCGCACCTATCTTGCCGACGCGACAAAGCGCCAGATCAACGGTCAGGCCCTGGGGATCCAAAGCGAAGTGGGAATCAAATTTGTGGCCAGCTTCCTGTTTATCTCCTACGAGGCGGTGATCGCCTCCGGAACCCTTGGAGCCACCAAGACTTTTAATGACTGGAAAACAATCGACGACTACTGGAATAGCGCCACCAGTGGGCTGAGCCTTGCCTCGCTGCGGATGGCGGCGGCCCAGAGCGGAATGCAGGTGGCTTCTGCCAGTGCAACGCTCCAAAGCCGGGACTATCTGGAGCAATATGCCCGTACCTGGGGCCAGCCCCAGCGGCGGATGATGCTGTTCTCTCTGAACTCCCCCAGTGGGCTGGAAAACATCCAGACCAACGCCAACCCCACATCCTATCCACAGCTCAGCGATGACGGGAAGGTATTGGCCTACATCAACGACGGCGACAGCAGCAGTATTTACGACAGCCGGGCGCATTTCTCCACCCTCAATGGCGGCGTCTATTCTATCTCCAGCCAAATTGACGATCCCACAGGGTTCTCCGGCTACGGCGACACGAGCGTTTCTTTGTCCGGCACCGAAAGCTTCGCGGCGGCGGCTTGGGTTCGCATGGGCACCGACCTACCGGGTAAAAATGCCGGTGATCCCGTGACATTGGAAGAGCAAAACCTGCTGATGAACAGCACGGAGATCGTAGCGTCCGTCTATAACGGCACAACCTGGACTTCCACCCGCCTAACCAACGACGGCACGCCGGATCTGGCCCCAGCCACGGCAGTGGGCGGCGATGGCAAGGCCATCGTGTTCTGGCGCAGCGTCTACACCCCCGATCCCGGTACGCAGGGCAGCAACAACCTGCTGAACTTCACGACCAGAGATTGTATCATGTACCGTTGCTATGACAGCACTGGCACCTGGAGCGAGGCCAAAATGCTTTATAACGGTGCTACTGGCAGCGTGAAGGCGTTGCAGGCGGCCATGCTGCCCGACGGAACCGCTATGGCGGTTTACTCGCTGGACCGCAGCGAAACCGGAGATACCTCCGACTACGAGATCGCCTACTGTACCGTGGCTGCTGACGGAACTCCCGGTACAGCCATGCTGGCGACCTGTGACAGCAATCTTGACGAAAACCCCCAGGTCGTTGCAGCCAACTTCGGCAGCGGGGATGACCGATTTGTCATCGGTTGGCATAGTGTCCGAGGCGGCAGCAGCGATATCCAGCTGTTGGCTGTGGACGGCAGCGGCACCATGTCCAACAGCTTCCCCGGCTCTCTGTCTGCCCTGACCAGCAGCGGCAACGCCGTCGTGGGCGGAGACTTCCACTTCGCTTCCCTCAGCGGGGGTCATCGCAGCCTCGATGATCTTACCATCGTCTGGAATGAGACTGTCAATGACGCCAACGGCGCGGTAGATCACGGCATTTTGAAGGCGGCCAAGCTGCGCTATGCCGCAAATACCTACACTCTCTCCGCACCGTTGGAACTGGCAGAGCTGCCGGATCGCACGCTGGCTGACCACTTTGATGCCTATGTCAGCGGCACCAATCAGGTGCAGGCTGCCATTCAGGCCACCCGGTATGACGATGAAAAACCGGAGGTAATCGGCGGCGTGACCGTTCCGGGTGAGGAAACGATCCTCTATACCGCTACCTCTGATTTTATCACCGATGCGGTGGCAGTGGAACAGATCGGTGTGGATTATGCAACGCTGGCGCTGAACAGCCTGACACCCATTCGCTTTACCATCCGCAACACCGGGCTGAACGATGTGACAAACCTAACGGTCAAGCTTGGCAGCGGGGAAACCGCCACCCTTACGGAAAAACTGCTGCCCAATGAAAGCACCACCCTTACCGTCTGGCACCGTGTGGGAACCAGCGTGACCGACCCGAGCTATACCATCACCGCCGCCGGCGGCATCAACGAAAACGGCACAGTGTATCTGGATTATCCCGACATTGGCATCTCGCAAATGGAAGTGATTGCGGAGAGCGCCGGCAAGCGCACGGTGCGCATGACCCTCTATAATTCCTCTGCCGCCACGCTGGCCGGCGGAAAGAACCGCGAGGTGAAGCTTGCGTTCTATGCGGATGATCTGCATACCAAGCCTGCAGAGGTAGCCTGCACCACAAACGGCGTATCGGTTAGCGGTAATGAAATCACCGTTTCCGGAGACAGCGCCCTCGCCCGCATCGATCAGGGAACCTTTACACTGGACCTGACCTATGATCTGGGCAAGTATATGAACTCCATTGGCAAAAACGAGATCCCCAATGTGGGTACCTATCTGTACGCCGAGGCGTGGGCGGAAGGCCAGATCGGTGGAACGGGAGGCAATCAGCGCCTGCCGGAGTATGACGGCAGTGACAGCGAGGCCAGCGTCCATATGACCGGCGCACTGGCCCGCACCGGAGAGCAGCTGACGATGGATGTGACACAGGGGAACGACGGCAACGGTCACAGCACCGCCGCCATTACCCTGCGCAACAACTGCCTGCAGTCTCAGACCAGCGCAGAGCTGGTGGCCACGCTGCTGGATGCTGCCGGGGCCGTTCTGGAAACGAAAAAGACCAGTATTGGCGGTGCCATCTCCGGGGAAACCTTCCGGGCGGAAACCGTCACCTTCTCCCGGCTTGGCACCCGCGTAGTGGTGCGAGCCGCAGTGCCCGGTGATGACATGCTGACCTTTGAAGGTCTGGCAGTGGGGCTCGGCGATTTTACCGCCAACGGAACGAACTATACCTATACGCTGCAAAATGATAGCGGAGCAACATCTACGCTAGTCACAGCGGTGTCTGGAAACGGCGAGTCCGTGAGCATCAACGGACAGGCTCTGTCCACCGGCGGCAGCGCAACCGTTGCCATCCCCAACAGCGGCACAACCGACATTGTCGTGAATATCGGTGCTAAAACCTACACGCTGACGATCCTGCGCAATAGCGGCACAGGCGGCAATGAAGGCGGTGGCGGCGGCAGCAGCTCGCCGAGCTACTCCATCACCGTGGATAAGACCAAGAACGGTACGATCACCGTTTCGCCCAGAAACGCGAGCCACGGCGACACCGTGACCATCACCGCGACGCCCGACAAGGGCTACGAGCTCGAAATGCTCAAGGTGCTCGACCGCAGCGGCGACGCGCTGAAGCTCACCGAGAAGAACGGCAAGTACACCTTCAAGATGCCCAGCGGCAAGGTCACCATCAAGGCCAGCTTCGTTGAGGAGGTTCCGGAGCAGATTTTCAAGGATGTTCCCGCGAACGCTTACTACTACGAGGCGGTCAAGTGGGCGCAGGAGAAGGGGATCACCGGCGGCATCGGCAATGGACTGTTCGGCCCCAACGATCCCTGCACCCGCGCGCAGATCGTCACCTTCCTGTGGCGCGCGGCGGGCAGCCCCGCTCCCAAGAACACCGGCACCGCCTTTGGCGATGTGAAACTCGGCAGCTTCTATGAGCAGGCCGTGGCGTGGGCCGTTGAAAATGGCATCACCGGCGGCACCGGCGAGGGTATGTTCAGTCCCGATGCTACTTGCACCCGTGCGCAGAGCGTGACCTTCCTCTATCGTGCCTCCGGCAGCCCCGCAGTCAGCGACAAAGCCGAGTTCAGCGATGTTTCCACCACGGCCTTCTATGCAGACGCAGTGGCGTGGGCAGCGAAGAAGGGCATCACCACCGGCATCGGTGGCGGACTGTTCGGCTCTGGCAACGACTGCACCCGCGGTCAGATCGTGACCTTCCTCTGGCGCTGCAAGAAGTGACCGGCTGACATACGGCTAAATATCAAAGCCGCTGGCATGACCCCATAAGCGAACATCGGACAGCGCAGCGGACGGGCATCTCGCCCTGAAGCTGCGCTGTTCTCTTTTCGCTACAAGAAACAAATCAATGACATTTTGAGCTGCGCCGCTATCCCAGCGCGGCAAGGAGACAGCATTATGAAAAGAATCACAAGAATCATTCGTCCGATCATCTGCATGGCCGTCCTTCTCTTTGCCATGACCACGGCAGTCATGGGCTGCTATCAGAAAGAGACGGAGCCTATCGACATTCCCGGCAGAACGCCTTCCGGCACATCTGCGCCTCAGCCATCAGCGACTCCCGCGGGCGAAGTTATCCCCTCAGTGGACAGGCAGAGTTGGCGGAAGCCAGAGCGAAGAATCCCGATACCGTGGCATGGCTGTATATTCCCGGTGCGGAGGTGGACGACCCTGTGATGCAGGTGGAGGACAACGGCTATTACCTGAAGCTGGATGAAAACGGCGAGTACGCCATGTGGGGCTGCTATTATGCCGATATACGCTGTTCTTTCTTCGGGCAGTTTCAGGCAGGGAAGATAGTAATCACCTTGCAATTCATACCAAAGCCCGTTTTTCTCGTTATAAATGTACTTGTCCATTTTGTAATCCTCCAATATGATTGATTTTTACCTACAATCCAATCATTCCGGCCGATTACAAAAGCCAAAGGGAGAGGACTTCCTTACGAAGCCTCTCCCTTAGGGTGGATGCTTTTTTGATGAAGTTATTTTTCAGAGCATCATCTCATAGGCCGCCGGCCTCGTAGGAGCCGAAGCCCTTGCCCAGCACCTCGTTGGCGTCGTAGACGATGATGAAGGCGTCGGGGTCCACCTGCTGTACCCGCTTTTTCAGCTGGATGATCTGGTTTTTGCCGAAGGCGCAGAGGATCACCTTCCGCGCCTGATGGGTATAGCCGCCCTCGCCGCTGAGCAGGGTGATGCCCCGGTTCATGTCCAGCAGCGCGGCGGTCAGCTCCTCGTAGCGGTCAGACACGATGCACGCCACCTTGGAGCGCTTGCCGCCGTACAC
>OJMG01003322.1_pt1 | contig 12366 bp, 10 predicted proteins | sample 1597141 | NCBI WGS metagenome assembly OJMG01 (sample SAMEA2452119, study PRJEB22498) | human gut metagenome | biome: human feces; feature: human gut; material: feces | place: Australia | collected 2012
CCTCAACCGGAAACGATCCAACAGCCGAAAACAATCCCTCAACCAGAAGCAGCCCGGCAGCCACAAACCTCTTATCAGAAAGTAGAAATTCAGGATATCCGAAAGCTACCAAAAAGCAACTGGAATCTGTGCAACAACCGTTTTCTTCTGCACGGTTTTTTCAATTATCACTATCTCATGTTGAAAACGCTGGAAATGAATGGAGAAAAACAACAGTTTCTTGGAATTCCTGGAATCTATGAGCAGCCGGAACGTATGATGGCAATGCTCTTTGGTTTCCCGGAATTTGAGGCAGCAGCCGCAGTATCCTCAGACTCCAAAGACATGACCGGAGTTTTCGGATACTGGATGTGTCCGCTTAATCAGGATTAATCATGCAAAACTGCGCATGATCCCGCCACTTTTGATTGAGCATCATATAATCATGGCAGATACCTTCGTACACGAACCCCACCCGTTCAAGCAGCCGGATACTTGCCGTATTATCCGGAAGTGCCCATGCCATGGCACGGTGAAGTTTTAAATCCCGGAACACCAGATCCATAATAAAACGCAGTGATTCCGTTGCGTATCCGCGATGATGATATGCGCTGGAAAACTTATATCCAACCTCACACTGTTCAGAAAATCCACGCGTAATATGATGTACGCATATCGTCCCTATGATACGCTCCGGATGCTCTTTCTCATATACATAAAACCGGAACAGCGTTCCCTGTACTGCCATGTTATACTCAAACAGGAGCATCTGTCTCTGGAACTGGCGGGTATAAAAATTCGGCATCCGATCCGGCTCAAATTTTTCAAACAGTTCTTTATCCCGCATATAAAAATCCAGTACCGCATCTGCCTGATCCGGCTTTATTATTTTTAAAAGAAGACGTTCTGTCTCATATGCAAATAACATACTTCTTCCTTCCATATGATTTCTATGGTATAGTATTATACTGTAATTAAAAGGTTACTTATCCCCATAATTATCATAACGATTTCAAGGAAGAATGTCTATGACTGATGATGAAAAATTTATGAAAGAAGCCTTAAAACAGGCGAAAAAAGCCTATGCGATCGATGAAGTCCCGATTGGATGTGTGATTGTCCAAAACGGTAAAATCATCGCAAGAGGATATAACCGGCGCAACATTGATAAAAATACGCTTGCCCATGCAGAACTGTCTGCCATCCGCAAAGCAAGTAAAAAAACAGGTGACTGGCGGCTTGAGGACTGCGACCTCTACGTCACATTGGAGCCATGCCAGATGTGTGCCGGTGCAATTGTACAATCCCGTATGCGGCGGGTAATCATCGGTTCCATGAATCCCAAAGCCGGATGTGCGGGATCTGTCCTGAATCTTCTGCAAATGCAGCAATTTAACCATCAGGTGGAAATTACCAGAGGTGTTCTTGAAGAGACCTGTTCTTCCATGCTTTCTGCTTTTTTCCGGGAACTGCGCCAGCGCAAAAAGAAGCCGGCTAAATCTGAATGATCTTCGCCTCGTGATGCATTGCAGGAATGATTTTTTCCATCAGATCTGCAGTGCGCACACGCAGGCTGGACGTATTAATACACGGATGACATCCCACATATTCTCCCTTTAAAACATCTTCATCAATGACCAGCTGCACATGATTTTCAGTATCATTCATAAGCCCCAGCACGCTGACAGATCCCGGTGTGATATCGAGATACTCTTCCATATACGATTCATTAGCAAAAGAAAGCCGGCTTGTACCAAGCTTTTTTGACACATCCTTTGTCACGAGACGTTTATCTCCCACAATCATCAGAAGATAAAATTCTTTTTTATTTGCCGTACACAAAAACAGATTCTTGCATATGGTAGCTTCCAGCACGCGGTCTGCCTCCTCACATGCTTCCATCGTCATCAGAGCTTCATGATCCACCCTGTCATATATAACGCCAAGTTTATCTAAAAAATCATACACACGGATCTCCTTTTCCAGTCTTCCTGCCGTATCCGCGGGTCTTCCCTGTTCCAGTTTCAACATAATTCTTCCTCTTTTTCTTGTATTTTGTACTCATCATACCCCTCTTTTTTGCATTTGTATAGAAATTTCTGCATAGACTAAAACTAAGATGGCTGCTTTTAGAGCCGCAGCCCAACGGTAAGGAGACAAATTATGTGTGGAATTTCAGGCTTTTGCGATTTTTCATTAAACTACTATGACAAAAAACCCTTCTGGGAAACGATCCTTGTACAAATGCACGAAACTTTAAAGCACCGCGGTCCGGATCAGGCGATGATTGATCTACAGCCACATGTGGGGCTGTCACATGCACGCCTTTCCATCCGCGATCTTAAAAGCGGTATCCAGCCTATGACACGTACTTTCCACGGGAAAACCTGTTCCATTGTTTATAATGGAGAAATTTATAATCACCGGGAACTGCTGCCCGAACTGCAGGCAGCCGGATATCGCTTTACCACAACATCCGACACGGAAATCATTCTGTGCGCTTATATGCATTTTGGAAAAAATTTTGTTGAAAAATTAAATGGAATTTTCGCATTTGCAATCTGGGACGATACCAACAGAGAACTGCTTCTCTACCGTGACCGTGCCGGCACAAAGCCTTTGTTTTATACCCAGACCGGAAGCTCCTTTGTTTTCGGATCGGAACCCAAAGCATTATTTTGTCATCCGGATGTCACTCCATCCATTGACCAAAACAGTCTGCAGGAAATTCTGGCGGTCGGTCCGGCACGCACCTCCGGAAACGGCGTATTCACAGGCGTAAAGGAAGTTATGCCGGGACATTATCATATATTCTGTCCGGACGGACAGCACGACATTCTCTACTGGGATCTGCCCTGCCGGGAACATAAAGATTCCTATGCCCAAACCGTACAGACTGTTTCTTTTCTTGTGCGTGACACTGTAGAACGACAGATGGTGTCCGATGTTCCGGTATGCACCTTTCTCTCCGGCGGCATTGATTCTTCGATTGTCACTGCATTAGCCGCCCGCCATATGCAAAAAGAAGGAAAAATTTTAAACACGTTTTCTTTTGACTTCTCTGAAAACGAGAAATATTTTAAGTCCAATGCCTTTCAGCCGGAACGGGATCTTCCTTACGTCAACCGGATGCTGCAATATTGTAAAACATCCCACACCTATTTAGAGTGCAGCCAGGAGGCTCTCTTTGCTGCCCTGTCCGATGCGGTCACCGCCAAAGACCTTCCCGGAATGACCGATGTGGACGCCTCTCTTTTGTATTTTTGTTCCGAAGTCGCCAAACATAATAAAGTAACACTCACCGGAGAATGTGCCGATGAAATTTTCGGCGGCTATCCATGGTTTTACCGACCGGAACTTATGAACCGGGATGGTTTTCCGTGGTCTGCCGATCCTGCTGCACGTACCTCCATTCTTTCCGATGACGTGCTTCGCACGCTGGATCTGGCAGAATATTCTCATGCACGCTATGAGGAAACACTCTCCCACGTTCCGCATCTGGATGGCGAATCCCCTGAGGAAGCCCGCCGTCGTGACATTGGCTATCTGAATATCAAATGGTTCATGCAGACCCTGCTCGACCGCATGGATCGCACCAGCATGTACTCTTCCCTGGAAGCCCGTGTCCCATTTGCCGATCACCGGATCATGGAATATGTTTTCAATGTGCCGTGGCAGATGAAATATCGGAATGGAGTCGAAAAATCCCTGTTGCGGGATGCCTGTGCCGATCTGCTGCCACGGGAACTGCTCTGGCGCAAAAAAAGCCCGTATCCAAAGACATACCATCCGGCCTACGAACAGATGCTGATCAGGCGCATGCGGGAAATTCTGAACGATCCGAATTCTCCGGTACTGCCGCTTCTGGACCGTTCCAAAACAGAAGCTTTCCTTGCCGCACCAAAGGAACTCGGCAAACCATGGTTCGGCCAGCTGATGGCAGGTCCGCAGCTCATTGCTTACTTTATCCAGATCAACACCTGGATGCAGATCTATCATTTGTCCATCTGACGCCCCGACACCGGATATCAATCATTTTCACTAAAAAAGGAGTTGCCCCGCAAAAGGCAACTCCTTTTTGTAGTACAGCATCAACTGCAGTTTTTAACGTTATATTTCACATTATCCCTTGACACTTCCCAGTGCAATACCCTGAACGATATGCTTGGAAAGAATCAGATATACAACGATAACCGGCAGGATCGAGAATGTAATCATCACATATACCTGGCCCATATCAAACTTCAACCAGTCTGCTGCACGAAGCTGTGCAATCAGAATTGGAAGTGTTTTCTTTTTATCATCATGCAGAATCAGTGCCGGTGTGAAGTAATTGTTCCAGCTGCTGACGAATGTGAAAATTGCCTGTACGGCAATCGCCGGTTTCATGAGCGGAAGTACGATACTGTTGAAAGTACGGAACTCACCGGAACCATCAATCCGTGCTGCCTCAATCAAAGATAACGGAAGGGCACTCTCCATGTACTGCTTCATGTAGAAGAATACAACCGGAGAAGCAATCGTTGGAACAATGAGTGGAATAAAGGAATCCATCAGTCCCATCTTTGTTACCAGCTTGATAAATCCAAGTGCGGTAACCTGTGTCGGAATCATCATGATCATCAGGATAAATGGATAAATAAACCGTTTCATTCTGAACTCATACGCATGGATCGCATATGCAGTCATGGTTGAAAAATATGTACAAAGCACTGCTGAGCAGGCGGCGATGATCAGACTGTTGAACATTCCATACCAGATTGGAAGCGTTCCGTGCACCAGATTGTTCCAGTTTTTTAACAGGTTCGTACTTGGAATCGCAGTAAATCCGGATTGTAACTCTCCGTTTGATCTGGTTGCATTGATAAACATAATGTAAAACCAGAACAGACAGAAAAATGAGATAATAATCAATACTACATAGGCGATGACGCGCCGTGCATGAAGTCCTACACCCTTCTGGATGTCATTTTTATTTGTCTTTGCCATATCAATTACCCCTTTCTCTTGTCATTGCCGGTAACCTTAAATACGATCAGGCTTAAGACTGTAGTAAGAATGAACAGTACAACGGACAGTGCTCCTGCCATACCATAGTTCTTACTGAACAGATGCTTATTCAGATACATGATCAAGGTCATGGTAGATCTCATCGGATCACCGGTTCCGTTTGTCAAAATCTGTGGTACATCGAACAGCTGCAGACCACCGATCAGGGATGTGATAATTACATACACCAGAATCGGGCGAAGCAATGGAAGTGTTATCTTGAAAAATACCTGTGTGGAAGTAGCTCCATCCACCTCGGCTGCCTCAAACAGAGAAGTATCAATTCCCATCATTCCGGCCATCAGAAGAATGGTCGTATTACCAAACCACATCAGGCAGTTCATCATGGCGATCAGACCTCTGGCACTTCCTGCATGTGATAAAAATTTATAAGGTTCTGAGATAAATCCGATCTGCATCAGTAAAGAGTTGATTGGTCCTCCATCTGAAAAGAGAGTGAAGAACAACATGGAAAATGCAGATGCCATAATCAGGTTCGGCAGATAAATTACAGTTTTGAAGAATCTGGACCCTTTTAATTTCAGACGGACATCGGAAAACCATGCACCTAATAAAAGGGAGAGGAAAATCTGTGGTATGAAGCACATGATCCAAAGAACCATCGTGTTCTTAAAATATGTCCAGATATCTCCACCACTGAATAATGCCTTGTAATTATCTAATCCAACAAATGTCGGTCCAACCTGTGTTAAACCGGACATATAATTTTCGAAGAAACTGTTATAAATGGTGTTTACTAACGGTACCAGCTGAAATATTACAAATACAACGATAAATGGAATCAGAAATATGTAGCCCCATTTATTATATCTGACCGCTTTTCCTCCACTATTACTTTTCATAAGACCTACCTCCCAACTGGTATGTTATGATGAATATAGTTTTTGTTACACATAGTTTTTGTTAAAATGACCGTGCCTCCATTCCTGTATGGCAGGCACGGTCCCTGTGGTGCTTGTTAATAATCGTTTTTAGTAAGTTAACTCTGGGTACTTCTCAGTTACAGCCTTGTAGAAGAGATCAAGTGCCTCATCCTTTGTTGCTTTTCCTTCGAAGTAGTTCTTCATAGCGTTCTGGAATTCCTCGTTACATCCCTGATCGTAAGAAGAAAGGTTGCTTAAATCAAGTGTCTCAACACCTGCACAGTACATTGGAAGAGGATTCTGACCACCAAGAATCTTGCTGCTGTATTCTTTATTGTCTTTTACCTTAATTGATCCATCTGCCATTCCGTTCATAACTGTGCTGTTGTTTACGAAATCATCATCATCAACTACGATATCTTTCATAATATCGTCATCGGTTGTCATCTTTAACATAATGTCTTTTACAAGGTTGGCATTGTCTGTTCCCTGAGCTGCACAAATCCATGTACCACCCCAGAAGAAGCCCTGCGGTCCCTGAGCTGCGCCCCATCCACCGTTGTAACCGATAGATCCTTCTGTATCAGCTGCCATAGAGAAGTTTACTAACCATGCAGGTCCAAAGTAGCAGAATACTTTACCCTGTGGATAGAAGCCTTTTGACCAGTCATCTGACCAGAGATCACATGTACCTGTCTCTCCTGCATCTACCTGAGCCTTGGAATCATCTACCCATTTCATAATATTGTCATCAATGCTGATCTTGTTTCCGTCTACCCACTTGGATGTTACATTGTTAGAGTATACACGGTAAGTATCGTTTGCAGAAGCGGTCATCTTGTAACCGGCATCTTTCATTTTCTTTGCCGTATCGTTATATGTATCCCAGTCCTTTACACTTTCCTGAACCTTATCCGGATCATCTGTTCCAAGAACTTCTTTTGCTGCATCTCTGTTATAGAAAAGAACACCCGGACAACCCTGCCATGAAAGACCTTTTAAAACTCCGTTGGAATCGGTAACGATATCTTTTGTGTACTGATACTGCTTAGACAGATCATCATCGGTAATTCCCAGATCCTTGATCGGCATTGTGTAGTCCGTATCTACATACTTCAGTGCGTAATCAGCTTCTACAAGGAACAGATCGATCTTGTCATCTGCCGGAGCATCTGCCTGATTTAACAATGTTGCATCCAGATTGTTCTGATATGCGTTGTCATCGTTTGGTGTAATGTTCCAGACAACATCTACATCTCCGATTTTACCATGTGTTGCGTCTACTTCCTTATAATCCGGATAGTGAGCGGTAATACGGCTCTTGAACTCCTCGTTCCAGCAGTAAATGTTTAAAACCTTTCCTGTGTCTTCTGCCGGTTCGGATACTTCAGAACTGGTATCTGCCTTTGAAGTATCCGGTGTTGATGCATTGTTATCACTCTCTTTACTTCCACATCCGGCAAACATTGTTGCTACCATTGTTGCGCACAGCAGTGCACTTACGACTTTCTTTTTCATATAAAACCCTCCTTAATATTGTTGACCTTCTGGTCTGTTTGTTTTGAAGAAATCTTCTGGTTTATTCCTTCGGCTGAATTGCACCTACGGATTGTCCCGGAACTAAACTTCCTTCTATAACGACTCTCTCAACGAGAGTTGTTCTCGGTTTTTCAATGGTTCCGATGAGCCTTGTTGCTGCTTCACTTCCAATTATTTCTGTATTCTGACGAATTGTTGTGAGTTTTGGATATAAAAGCTGCGAAATCATCGTACCGTCATATCCGGCTACCGAAATGTCTCTCGGGATGCGAAGTCCCATTTCAATAATGACATTTCTACCTCCTATTAAAGAAGTATCATCCGGATAAATGATACAGGTTGGCGGATCTTCCAGATTCAACAGTTCCTTTGTCTGTTTTGCAGATCCTTTTGTCTCAAGATAATCAGCTGAGCGGACATAGGTATCGGGAATTTCAAGCCCCAGTTCATCAATTGTCCGATAAAAACTTGCGAGCCGGTCCCGCGTAACACTTGATCCTTCCTGTCCATGAATATATGCAATTTTTCTGTGTCCCTGACTGTATATGTACTTTACTAAATCTTCCATACCCTGTATATTGTTGGAAGTAACTGCGGTGCAGTTATGATGTACATAATCAATCGTAACTACAGGTATTTCACTGTTCATCAGCTCGGTCACATCCGGGTCATCAAAATTGGCACATACAATTACGACCCCCTCAAAATTCCGGTACCGGCAATGTTCATAATAGGACATTTTCCGATTTTCAAAGCAGGTGTTGATAAATGTAATATCATATCCTAACTTTTCTGCCTGAATCTTAAGTCCGTTCAGCACACCGGAGAAATATTCATGAGTCAGGCCCCTTCCGGCTTCCTCCTCGAAGAGTACCCCGATATTATATGAGCGGTTTGTCTTAAGTGCTCTGGCCGCTGCATTCGGAAAATATCCAAGTGCTTCTGCCGTTTGCTTTACCCGGTTTTTTGTCTCTTCACTGATATCTTTATGATCATTCAGTGCTTTGCTTACAGTCGCAGTAGAGACACCACATCGTTCAGCAATTGTTTTTAAAGATACCATATCGTTCCTCCAATGTTTCGGAAAACTTTCTTAATCGTTTTCGTAGCTTTAATATACCCCCGTATGGTCAGAAATGCAATAGCTTTTTGTCATTTCGTCAATTTAAACATTTTATTCTTGACGGTTTTATGCATATTGTATGTGTATTTTGTGTCCGTGCATGCGCACGCTATTTTATTCTTATACGTTTACGCAATTTTTTTGGTTTTTTAATGTTGCGCACGCATTTGTTGCTTTCTTATATTTTTTGTTTTCGTTTTTGTTCAAGTTGCTGGATTTGCCTGTTTTAAGCCATTTTGTGTTGATTTTTTAAATTTCAGAGACTATACTCTATTTATAAAAGAGAGTGCTTAAACGTTTTCGCTCTCATAGATAAGTGGCATTTAAAACAAGCACGATGGATTGATTACTCCACCAAATGCTTCTTTCCACTTTCATCTACTATGTCACAAGTAAATAATTTTATATGGAGGATACACACATGAAATTTGGATATTTCGATGATGCGAACAAAGAATATGTTATTACCTCTCCTAAGACACCACTCCCATGGATCAACTATCTGGGTTCTGAGAATTTCTTTTCTCTGATCTCCAATACCTGCGGTGGCTATAGCTTCTATAAAGATGCAAAGCTTCTTCGTCTGACGAGATACCGTTATAACAATGTTCCTTTCGACAGCAATGGACACTACTACTATATTAAAGAGGGCGATACCATCTGGAATCCCGGATGGATGCCAGCCAAGACCGATCTGGACGCTTATGAGTGTCATCACGGTATGGGCTACTCCACCTTCCGGAGCAGTAAAAATGATCTGCAGGCAGAGCTGACCGCATTTGTTCCGGTTGGAAAGAACTGTGAGATCAATCAGCTGACTCTTACCAATAACAGTAAAGAGACGAAAGATTTTTCTGTCTTTTCTTATGTAGAATTCTGTTTATGGAATGCAATGGACGACATGACCAACTTCCAGCGTAATTTCTCTACCGGTGAAGTAGAAGTTCATGGATCAGCAATTTATCATAAGACCGAATACCGTGAGCGTCGTAATCACTATGCTCTGTATGCAGTTAACGCCCCGGTAGACGGATTTGATACCGACCGCGATTCCTTCCTTGGAGCATACGGAGAAAACTCTGCTCCTGAAGTTGTCGTGTCCGATCAGTCCAAAAACTCCATTGCCAGCGGATGGGCTCCGGTAGGCTCCCATCATCTGAAAGTTTCTCTTGCTCCCAGCGAGTCTAAAACTTTCGTATTTATTCTGGCATACATAGAGAATCCGGTTGAAGAAAAATGGATCGGACGCGCCGAAGATGGAAAGATTAACCGCACACGTGCGGAAGCTCTGATGAAAGAATTTGATACCAAAGAAAAATCAGAAGCAGCACTGGCTGAACTGAAAAAATACTGGGATGAACTGCTTTCTCACTTTACGGTATCCTCTTCCGAGGAAAAACTGGATCGTATGGTAAACATCTGGCATCAGTATCAGTGTATGGTCACATTTAATATGAGCCGTTCTGCTTCCTACTTCGAATCCGGTATCGGACGAGGCATGGGATTCCGTGATTCCTGTCAGGATCTGCTTGGTTTCGTACATCTGATTCCTGACCGCGCAAGAGAGCGTATTCTGGATATTGCAGCAACACAGTTTGAAGACGGAAGTGCATATCATCAGTATCAGCCTCTGACCAAGAAAGGTAATTCTGATATTGGAAGCGGTTTCAACGATGATCCGCTCTGGCTGATTGCAGGTACCGCAGCATACATCAAAGAAACCGGGGATTACACCATCCTGGATGAAAAAACGCCGTATGACAGTGATCCTTCCAAGGCAACTGATTTTATGGAGCATTTACGCCGTTCCTTCCACTACACCATCGATCATCTCGGACCGCATAAACTTCCGCTGATCGGCCGTGCAGACTGGAATGACTGCCTGAACTTAAACTGCTTCTCCACAGAACCGGGAGAATCCTTCCAGACATTCGGCCCATCCGAAGGACCAAATGCAGAGTCTGTTTTCATTGCCGGTATGTTTGTCCGTTACGGTAAAGATTATGTAGAGATCTGCCGTCACAGAGGGCTTGAAGATGAAGCAAAACTGGCAGAAAATGCTATCGCAGAAATGGAAAAGACGGTTCTTGATGCTGGCTGGGATGGAGAATGGTTCCTGCGGGCATACGATCATTACAAAAACAAGATTGGTTCTAAAGAATGTGAAGACGGTAAAATTTTTATCGAGCCACAAGGCTTCTGCGTTATGGCAGAGATCGGTCTGAAAGAAGGAAACTGTCTGAAAGCCATGGAATCCGTAGAAAAATATCTGGATACTAAATACGGTATTGTACTTCTTCAGCCACCTTATCACAGATACCATGTAGAACTTGGTGAAATTTCCTCTTATCCACCAGGATATAAAGAAAATGCCGGTATCTTCTGCCACAACAATCCTTGGATTTCCATTGCAGAAACCGTTGTCGGACGTGGAAACCGTGCATGGCAGGTATATACAAGAACCTGTCCTGCATATATCGAAGATATCAGCGAAATTCACCGTACCGAACCTTATGTATATTCGCAGATGATTGCCGGAAAAGATGCTCCAAACTTTGGAGAAGCCAAGAACAGCTGGCTGACCGGTACTGCAGCGTGGACATTCCTGGACGTTTCCCAGTATATTCTCGGAATTCGTCCGGATTACGACGGATTGACCGTCGATCCATGTATTCCATCCACTCTGGATGGTTTCGAAGCAAAACGTGACTTCCGTGGTGTGACCTATCACATCAGCGTCCGTAACCCAAAACACGTAGAAAAGGGTGTTGCTTCCATGACCGTTGATGGCATTGCCGTAGACGGAAATACGATTCCATTACCAACCGGCAAGACAGAAGTCTCTGTCGAAGTGGTTATGGGCTAATACTTAATCACAGTAATTCTTGTTTCCGGTTTTGTGCCGGAAGCAGTTTTACCATTTTTCATTATTTTCCTACCCCCAAAAAGAGGGTGCGCATTATGCGCACCCTCTTTTTATTCATGATGATTTTATTTATGATGAATCGCTTTTTTCACCCATATAAATAAGTTTCTTACAAATACTCCTCCAAAAAAGATCTGCCAGCATAATGCCATTGGGAAGTTTAATACATATTTCTGAAGCCATACAGCAACTACTTCTGATCCTGGATGTGCAAACAATACCGTAGCTATAAGACTCGTTGTAGGGCACATAAGTGCAACTATCATAGATGAGATAGCAACCGTTACCATAAACTCGCTTTCTTTCCCCGGTGTTACAAATCTGAAAGCAAGCTTTATTGCAAGTCTCTCAAAAACAAACATTTCAAGAATAACTGCCACTGGCCACATTATAGGCATTTCATGAAAAGCTATCAAAAAGATTTCGTTACTCATTTCTCCTTTATCAATGGCAATATTGTAACACACCATTCCATAGACCATGATAAATGCCATAATGGCAGTAAAAATAAAGTTCTGAAGTTTCGTTCTCTGCATAATAAATATCTCCTTTTTTCTAAAAATGGGCATAAAAAATACATGTGTGTTGTTCGTTAATCAGGTGATAGTTCACACATGTGTCGTTTCCAATTTTTTACCAAAGATTTTTATGCAGTTTTTAACAACGAGTGAGATTATACCACATAAAAAAAGACTTTGCAAGAAGTTTTAACTTTACTGTTAGTAATATTTACGGCACTGTCTTACATAGATAATCATAATAAAAAGAAATAGCATCCTCTACGGCTCAATGTGAAAGATGCTATTCTTTATAGTTATTTTACTGTATCTCAAAATCTTTACTGTATCTTAAACAGTTTAGCACCA
>OJMG01003323.1_pt1 | contig 12365 bp, 5 predicted proteins | sample 1597141 | NCBI WGS metagenome assembly OJMG01 (sample SAMEA2452119, study PRJEB22498) | human gut metagenome | biome: human feces; feature: human gut; material: feces | place: Australia | collected 2012
GAATACGATACCTTCCGCCTTTACGACAACGGTTATCCGGTCATGTATCGCTGCGGCAGCACGGACTGGTACACCGAGGTATACACGATTACGGAGAGCGGCGAACACACCTTCAGCTTTGCCTATTCAAAGGATGCAAGCGGTGAGGATGGTGAGGATACCGTTTTTGTTGATAACGTTGCTGTTCTGGCAACCGATCCGAACGCTTTGTCACTCAATGCGGTTCTGAATGCGGAGGGCTGCAATCATGAGTATGTCACCGAACGCAGCGAATGGATTCCCGCCGTTTACAACGAGAGGGAATGCGCAAAGAGCAACATTGAATATCAGAACGACGGCGTTGCAACCCTTTATACCGAGTGTTACCTTGAAGCGGGCGCAGGCATAACTTTTGAATATGCAGCGAGCAGCGAAGAGGATTTTGACAACCTTTATTTCAGCGCAATCAACCTTGATAACGGCACCGAATACGAGCATGAGCTCACCATGACCGGCGATGTTGACTGGACGAACGCTGCATGGGGCGTTCCCGAAACCGGCAACTACAGGCTGATTTTCACCTATGAGAAGGACGGCGGCGGATACAGCGGAGCGGACTCCGTTTACGTTACCAATGTTTTCGTTCCCAATGCTGCTGTCGGTGAGGTAAAGTGGAGCACAAGCTTTGAAGACGAAAACCCCCTGCTCTGCGGTTGGACGACCATCGATGCCGATGGCGACGGTTTGGCTTTTGCATGGACACGTGACCTCGAGCATTTCCTTTACGGCAGATCCGTTTCCTATGACGGCAAGGCAAATATGGCGAGCGCATCCTATGACGAAGGTTTTGCAATGCCCCGCAACCCCGATGAATACCTTGTTTCCCCCGCAGCAACGATTGGTGCGGACAACACAAGCGTCACCCTTAAGGTTGCCGCACGCGGACAGGACAAGAACGAAGCATGTGCGGAACATTTCCAGATTCTTGTCAGCGAAAGTGCAACGGACTTCGCGAATGCGGATGTTGTGTATGAAGGCACGACCGTTCACGATTGGATGTTCTATGCTGCCGATCTCACCCCTTATATCGGCAGAACGGTTTATATCGCAATCCGCCATTTCGATTCGGAGGATATGTATTATCTGAACATCGACATGTTCCAAATCATTGCGGACGGCAGCATCGATGTTGCGCAGACCGAACCGCAGTTTGTTTACAACGAGACTCTTGCAAATGCGCTGAATGTTGAAGGCGGAACCCTCCGTTTCAGCACTGGCACCCGCTTCCCGTGGAAAGTCGGCGAGCAGAACGGCCGCGGCTTTGCATACAGCATGAACCACCTGCCCTATACGCGCAGCTACATCGAAACCCGCGTCACTATCACCGAACCCTGCCGCCTCAGCTACGATTGGATGAACGATGCGGAACAGGGCATGGACTTCCCGACCCTTTATATCAACGGTGAAGTTGCCGTTGAGATGAAATATGTTTACGGCGAATTCCGCACTCAAATCGTTGACATCACCGAACCCGGCGAATACACATTCGCATGGGGCTTCTGGAAGGATGAGGAAATCAACGAGGGTTCCGACGCTGCATACATCGACAATATCGCCATTCTTGAGGCGGTTCATCCCGCTTCCGTAGTCACTTCCGACTTTGTATCCGTCAATGCAGGCGCATCCGCAAGCATCAGCTGCACCGTTCTGCCGGCGGACACAACGATAAAAGATGTTGCATGGTCTTCTTCCCATGAGAACATTGCCGTTGTGAATGCAAACGGCATCGTTCGCGGCATTGCGCCCGGCCATGCTGTTATCACCGCATCAACCGTTGACGGCGGGCTTGTCAGCCGCACTTTCGTGACCGTTTGCGCCGCTGCCGAACCGCAGACTTTCTACGGCTACCGCTACAGCGACACAACGGGAACAAAATATGACCTTGTTTCTTTCAGTGAAAACGAACCCGGAACAATAACAACGATTGCAAGCCTTCCCAACAGCTTCTTCACCGCAATGGAGTACTTTAACGGAAAGGTATATGCGGCACGCAACTGCACCATATACACGATGGAACTCGACAACCCCGTTCCCGAGGTTCTCCACGAAGAATACCAGGCGGATGTTGAGCTGCTTGATATGACTTATAACTATGCCGACAGCACAATGTATGTGCTTGCCGCTTCCGGTCTGCGCAGCGCAGCTGTGTTCACCCTTGATACCGAAACCGGTGCGGTGGCTCTGCGCACTGCAATCACGGGCATGAATCTTGCGGCAACGACCCTTGCAATCGATGCAAACGGCAATGCATATTGCACCGAGCTTTACACCGACAGGCTTTACAGCCTTAACCTCACAACAGGTGAAGCAACCGTTATCGGAAGCATCACCGACGGCGAGACCGGCGAAGCACTTGTCGGCGCAAGGAATCTCTCCCTGACCTTTGATCTCAACACAGGAAGGCTCTTCTGGGCACGTTATTATTACGACGGAACAACTCAGGTAACTGCCGATGGCCTGTATGAGATAAACCCTGTAAATGCAAAAGCAAATTATCTCGGCGACCTTGGCGGAAGTCAGATCACGGAGCTTGTCGGCATGTTTACCGTTCCCGCGAACGATATGCAGACTCTTACCGTAAGCTTCATTGACAGCATTACCGGCGAAGTTGTCAACACTCAGAATGTTGCCCGCGGCACCGTCCTTTCGGAAATGCCCGAAGCAGCGGCACATGAGGGCTGGCTCTTCCTCGGCTGGAATTACGATAACAGCCCCGTTGTCGGTAATATCAGCGTATTTGCCCGCTACGGCCTTATGGGCGATGCGGATGCCGACGGTGCTTTGACGGTGTTCGACGCACTGATGATCCTGCGCCATGCGATGGGTCTTTCGGAACTGCCCGAGAACAGGATCGCACTTTGCGATTTCGACAACAGCGGCGATATCTCCGCAGTCGACGCATTGACGGCAATGAGAAACGCTCTGTAACCGTTATATAACCTGAAAAGGTTACATCAGCCATGCTCAGCTTCACAGCGTGAAAAAATCCCCCGCGTATGCCTCCCTTGCACGCGGGGGATTTCTTTTTTCTTCGTAATGAAAAATCGGGAATCGGAAGTGAAGAATAAACCATTGCCATGATAAAACCAAGTCGGAAACAAGCGGTCGGCACACCGCAGAGACAGCAGAAAAATATATTATTAATATGTAACAAAAAAACTTGACATGCCCAAATATGTCTCATATAATGTGTACATGAGGGACGGCAGCTGTGGCATACGTTAAACCGTCAGGGTTATAGTTCCCTCGAGGCAACAGCATGCAGACATAGCCGTACGGCGTTTCGTTTTGTACCAAGCTTCCGCGTGCCTCAGAAATACATGAAAGGACACTGTGCGGTCTTTTCAAACAATTGACGTTGAAATGAAAACAGAGTTGAATGGAGGAAAAAGACTATGAAGAAACGCATCTTTGCACTTGTGCTCACCGTGTTGTTCATCGTGGCTGCCGTTCCGGTTGCAGGCGTTGGGGAAACGCCGGAGGGCTATGACGAGCATGATTATTGGAAAATCCGTAATTTTTTGGAGATTGCGGACGAGAACAATATCAAGAACGGTAACAAGATTTCCGAAAACTATTCCCCTTATGATCCCACCACATGGACCGGTACAGACAGCAACGGCTATTCGACGGAATGCGTATGGACTTCGGACGGACATTTGCGTTCGGTATACTTCCAAGCCTCCGATGTCGTTGGTGAGCTTGACGTGAGCGGATGTACAAAACTGTATACACTTGCCGCTTACGAGAACAGAATCACAGGTTTTGATGTGTCCGGCTGCAACGAACTGTATACTTTAACACTGAACAATAATCAGATTTCCACCGCAAACGTGAGAGACCTTCCGGCTCTTTATATAGCTGCTTTCGACTACAACCTTCTTACAGAGCTGGAATTGCCAAACTGCCCGAATATCGGACTTATAACCGCACCCGGGAACCGGATAACTTCATTCGATGCACAAATGTACAGAGGAACGCAATTGTACGGTCTGGATCTTTCATATCAGGAATTGAGCGGCGCGCTCGATTGTCATGGCATCGATACTTTGAACTATCTTTCGGTGGAAGAATGCAGTCTTGATGCAATCAATTTGACGGGCTGCACCGGCCTTTTGGACATAGTTGTTATGGGTAATAATCTGACTGAACTGGATTTAAGCAATGCGTCGGCCAGATCCATTGGATGCAATGATAACATGCTTACATCGCTGATTCTTCCGGAAAATCTCGATGGAATTGATTCGATATTCTGCCAAAACAACTGTCTCAGCGAGCTTGACATAAGCGGCTGCGGAAACATCTGGACGCTTGCCACATCCAACAACAGGCTTGAACAGAGTCATTGGCGTTCCGAAAGGTATGGAGTGGATTACAATCTTATGTCTGAAGGCAGTGGCTATGTGGGCTTTTTCTCAGACACGATACCTTATGCCGGCGGCGTATGCTACACGAATGCAGTTGCGACACCGAGTGAGGGAGCTCAGTTTGCCGGCTGGTACACCCCGGACGGAACTCTGGTTTCATCCGAACCGGAGTTTGAACTTGGAATATTCAACATGGCGAATTGGGCTTGGTTTTCCGAATGTGAACAGCCGGAGTTGATAGCGCGCTTTGTCGGCGGCATAACCCTCGGCGACGTGAACGGAGATAATTCAATAGGCTTAGAGGATGCAATTATCGTGCTGAGATACACAATGGGGTTGGCGGCACTGACGGACGAACAAATTGAACGAGCCGATTTTAACTCAGACGGTACGGTGGATGCGCAGGATGCGATTCTGATACTCCGTCATGCTCTCGGGGTTTCTGCCTGAAGCGTCCATCACTTTTGAACTGACGGAAGTCAAGACAGGCAGAGTGAACTCCATCAGTCATATACAGTAAAAAAGAACTTGCGGGACGGAAAGCTCAAGGTCGGATGTGATTGCATTTGACCTTGACTTTGCCGTTGCGCCGGAGAAATGCATTGCCGGATTGGGCAGGCATTTACGAAAGAATAAATACTGAAAGGATGATTCGTGCTGAATACGATGCAGAGCAACACATACGGAATCAGAACGGAGCTTATACCGCTGATTGAAACTTTCGATTACCTCAGCGGCAGGGCGAATGGAGAAAGAATCTATATTAATGAACAAGAGGCTTGCGAGAGACACCCGTATTTGAGAAAAAAAATTAAGGAAATTTTGCGCAAAGGTATAGAATTTGAAAAAGAATTGGATGAAGCTGTTCATGTTGACGAATCGGAACTGCAATACTTTTTTAAGGATCTTTCGACTCATTGCAGCATTGCCAGAATGCTCATAATGCCGTATACCTTCATGGGCGAAGCTCAATCGGGCAAGTTCTTTTTTGAGGAGCTTTTGAATATGAACCCGCAGCAGCGTATCAAAAAAATGTGCTGTCACATGCAAAATTTTGACAGCTCACAGAATTTTGATTACGAGAGCCTTGTGGAGTATGTAATGAAATTGCCGATAAGCGGCATGAACAAGCTGAGTATTGTGGAATGTTGCAGCAACTACGAGCAGAATTGCATGCGGCTTGAGCATTTTATGAGTCCGATTGTCAAAATTGTCGATGAAAAGCTGGTGCGTTTTGAAGAGGATGTTAAAAAGTGGGAACGTGATATTCAAGAGGTTGGCGATGTATGCACTTATGTATCCGAACATTCACGTTTGAAAATGCCGAAGTGCGATTTTACAATATTCCCTTCGATACACAACGGACTTATGCTTGCCATGTCTTACTGGGACAAAAGAATTTGCATCGGTGAAAAAGGTTGTGCAGGGGAGATGTGGCTTGGCTTGGGCTTCAGGGATTATATGGAAAGTGTTTCAAACGAAAGCAGTACGTCACGTGTAGTCGGAATATTCAGCGGACTTTCGGACGAGATTCGCTTTGAAATATTAAAAGCGATAGCGCAGCGAAAGACAATGTCCGGGGGCGAGATTGCCGATAAATTCGGATTGACGAGACAAAAAGTCTTTTATCATATGTCAAAACTTTTAACGCTTGGACTTGTGGAATGCAATGCAGAAAGCGGACGACCGTACTACTCGCTGAAAAAACAGTCGTTGGAAGAAGTCATAGCTGCAATAAGTATGCTTGTGAACGAGGACTGAAAAAGCAACATAAATGATTGGTGTTTTTCTGCGGATTCCGTGTTTGCGTGTTCCGCGAGCTGCACCGGCTGCCGGCACTGAGCCGAAAAAATCCCCCGCGTATGCCTCCCTTGCACGCGGGGGATTTCTTTTTTCTTCGTAATGAAAAATCGGGATGAAAAAATCGGAATTCGGAAATTCGGGAACCGATGGGTTGACAAGGGAGAAATTCATACGGTTCCCGCCGCGCTTCCGTTATTGTTTTTGACCGATAATGAAGCTGCCTTTTTCATCCGCATCAACGGTCAGGGTTGAACCTTCCTCGGGCGAATTTTCAATGATGAACCGCGCAAGCAGGGATTCAATATGCCCCTGAATGTATCTCTTGAGCGGACGGGCACCGAACAGCGGATCGGCACCGTTTTTGATGATGGCGGCTTTTGCACTTTCGGAAACGCTGAGATTCAGGCGGTTTGCCTGCAAACGCTTTGCAAGGTCTGCAATAAGCAGGTCAACAATGCCGTGCATATCCGCATCTGAAAGGGCGTTGAAGAACACGATTTCATCCAGCCTGTTGATAAATTCGGGACGGAATTTTGTGCGCAGCAGCTTGTGCAGCAGCTCCTCGGTTTCGGTCGTTATCCTGCCGTCCTTTGCCATGCTGCTCAGGATCAAATCGCTGCCGATGTTGCTCGTCAAAATGATGATCGTATTCTTAAAGTCAACGGTGCGGCCCTGTCCGTCCGTAATTCTGCCGTCGTCAAGCACCTGGAGCAGAACGTTCAGAACATCCGGATGCGCCTTTTCAACTTCATCAAACAGAAGCACTGCATAGGGTTTCCTGCGAACGGCTTCGGTGAGCTGGCCGCCCTCGTCATAGCCGACATATCCCGGAGGGGCACCGATAAGACGGGAGACGGAGTATTGCTCCATGTATTCGCTCATATCGATACGAACCATACTGCGCTCATCGTCAAACAGTGCCTCGGCAAGTGCTTTGCACAGCTCCGTTTTGCCGACACCGGTGGGGCCGAGGAACAGGAACGAACCTATCGGACGATTGGGGTTCTGTATGCCTGCACGGGATCTTAAAATTGCATCGCAAACGCGCTGAACGGCGTCATCCTGTCCGACAATGCGTTTATGAAGCTGGGAGTCAAGCCGCAGAAGTTTCTTGCGCTCGCTTTCCATGAGCTTTGAAACCGGGATGCCCGTCCACCGCGCAACGATTTTTGCAATCTCCTCGGAGGAAACATGGTCGCGGAGCAGACTGTTTTCGCGGTTTGCGGCAAGAGCCTCTTCCTTTTGCAGCTCTTTTTGCAGGCCGGGCAGCTCGCCGTATTTCAGCTGAGCGGCACGGTTAAGATCGTATTCGTTTTCTGCGCGGGCAATATCCGCATTAACCTGTTCAATGCGTTCACGGAGCTGCTGAACCTTGGAAATTGCATTGCGCTCGTTGTCCCAGCGCGCTTTCATGTTGTTGAACTTGTCGCGCTTTTCGGCAAGCTCGCGGCGAATTTCGGCAAGGTGTTCCTGCGTGTGTTCGTCATTGTCGCCGGTAAGAGCGGTTTCTTCGATCTCCAAACGCATTATTTCCCGGGAAATTTCGTCCATTTCGGAAGGCATGGAGTTCATTTCCGTCTTGATGAGCGCACATGCCTCGTCAACAAGGTCAATAGCCTTGTCGGGAAGGAACCTGTCGGAAATATAACGGTCGGAAAGCGTTGCGGCGGCAATAAGTGCCGAGTCGTGAATCTTAACGCCGTGATAAACTTCATAGCGTTCCTTCAAACCGCGAAGGATGGCAATCGTGTCCTCAACGGAGGGTTCGGCAACGGTCACGGGCTGGAAACGGCGCTCGAGTGCGGCATCCTTTTCGATGTATTTGCGGTATTCGTCAAGCGTTGTTGCGCCGATGCAGTGCAGTTCGCCGCGCGCAAGCATGGGCTTCAGAATGTTGCCCGCATCCATTGCGCCGTCGGTCTTGCCGGCACCGACAATCGTATGCAGCTCATCAATAAACAGAATGATCTGTCCTTCACTCTTCTTCACTTCTTCAAGAACCGCTTTCAAACGCTCCTCGAATTCGCCACGGTATTTCGCACCCGCTACCAAGGCACCCATATCCAACGCAAAGATCTTCTTGTCTTTGAGTCCTTCCGGCACATCTCCGCGAACAATACGCTGTGCCAAGCCCTCAACAGCGGCAGTCTTACCAACACCGGGTTCACCGATCAAGACCGGATTATTTTTCGTCTTACGTGAAAGAATACGCACAACATTACGAATTTCCGCATCTCGTCCGATCACCGGGTCCAGCTTGCCATCTTTGGCACGTTCTACCAGATCTGTACCATATTTTTCCAACGTATCATACGTTGATTCCGGATTGTCACTGGTAACCCTCTGATTACCACGCACCTCAGATAGCACCTGCAAAAATCGTTCTCGATCAATCTGACACTGCTTAAACAACTGCTTGATCTCTTTGCTCGGATGCGCTAATACACTCAAAAACAGATGCTCTACGGAAACATATTCATCTCCCATCCGTTTTGCTTCATCTTCCGCATAAATCAATGCTTCATTTAAATATTTGTCAATCCGAAGATCGCCGCCGACAACCTTTGGACGTTTTTGTAAAAGTCCTTCTATCTGCGCCTGAAATGCTTCCGGTGCAATTCCCATTTTCTCGATCAGTTTGCGGATCAAGCTATCATCTACTGTCATCATAGCGGATAGCATATGCTCCTGACCGATTTCCTGGTGACCATGATCCATGGCGATTTTCTCACAGCCTTGTACTACTTCCTGTGATTTTTGTGTAAATTTACTGATATTCATACAATCACCAATCCTTTCTGTCTCAAACAAATCCATATGCCTACATAGCCTGCTAATGCTGAACTATGTAGTATACTATCTGACTATTTTGGTCCCTCTGATGATTGTTATATCACTTTTATTAGCACTCGTCAAGAGTGAGTGCTAATTTTTTATCATTTTCTTTTTGACATGTCCTGCAAGCATACAAAATACATAGATCACAACCGCTATCAGCACGATCTTACCAATTGGCCATACATAAAGTACACCACCGGATCTTGATGCCAGACCACCATCCTGTGCCATGATCTGCGTGATGGCATAATGACTTACCATGTAACCACAGGCGATACCCGCCAAAATGCCTGCCAGACAACTGATCCCATTTTCCAAAAATATCATACGCTGCAACTGTCCTCTGGTCATCCCTGCCACACGGAACAGATAGATTTCCTGCCTGCGTGTCGATAAGTTTGCCATCGTAACATTATAGATCTGCATTAAGCAGATCAACAGCAAAAATCCTCCCACTGCCAAGCCGCATGTCCGCACGAGATCAAGTGTATTTTGTATCTCTCCATATATATCGGAATAAGTAATGTCATCATATCCGGTTTCATACAGTGTCGCCCAATGATAATTTGCATCTGTATATTTTTGATTGCATTTTTTGACATATGCATTGATCTCATCCGTCGGAAAGCGCAGATGTCTGTTTACACCTACACCGAGGCTAAGCCTTCCATAGCTTCTCCCATCTAATTCCGTCATATTCTCATAAGAGGCACTCGGAATAAAGTATTGAAACAATGATTGGTCTGCCATCATAATGCCGACATGACTTGGTACGTAGCTTGTCATCCAAGATGAGTTATATGTATCTTCCTTTATGATTGCCTGTATCTTAAAATGCTCTACGCTGCCCGCATCGATTTTGCATTGTTCCATAAGACTTCGCAGAGAAAAATAACTGTAATACGTTTGAGACCATAACTGCGTCTTCTGATACTTCGAAATGTCGTATCCCTTTTTTCGGACAAGAGCAGTAACCTTATCCCAGTATTTTTTTATGATCTTAGGATCTGCTTTTTCATCCGGTTCTTGCTGCTTTTTGTCCATCGCCTGCTTGACTGCTCTGATATCTTTGGTCACCTGTGCGTCTGCTTCTCTACTGATCACCTCTATGCTGTCGCCAACCTTATAGTCTGTCAATCGTTTGTCTGTTGCCGTCGCATCACCATTACTCGTATTTATATTGTATTCGTAATCACACAATACTACTCCATGCTCGCGAACCAGCTTATCGTAATCAATACTTCCCGCAACTAATTGTCTTTTCAAATGATCCAAATGCTTTTTATCATATCCGGCTACCGACAAAAAGGTTCTGCTCGTATCCAAATCTTTGTAGTGTGCCATAACATTGAGATTACTCAACGCAAAATCACTCTGTAAATATACCCCTGCATTTTTCACACTTTTTAACTTCCGTAACTCTTCGCTCCGATCTTTCAGCTCCGATAATGTGCTCGTTCCTTCCGAAACCAGTGCTTCCGAATATTCCTGATGCGACCCCTGCAAGCTGTTCTCAAACGTCGCATAGGTACTGTCAATACTTGTAAATACAATAGCAAACAGCATCATACTCACAGTCACTCCAACAAAAAGATAAAACTGCCCTCCCGGGCTTCTAGACATACTGCGCATGGCATATTCCCATTCTGCACCAAAAATACGTCCCATAAAGCGACTGCACCAATGGTTTTTGTGCTTCACTTGGCGTGTTTTTGATGTATTTGTTATGCCATAGCTGCCCCCTTGCAATACACGAGTCACCGACTGTTTGGAGGCCTGTCTTGCCGGCTCCAGCAATGCTAACATTGTCACTCCGATACATAATAAACCACTGAGAAGTACAGCGCTCAGCCGAAAATGGATCACTAATGGGACATTAAGATCCATCTGCGCGTTGAGCATTCCCTCTCCCAGTTTCAAAATACCGAAGCCAACACCTGTCCCAAAAACGGTACTGATGAGTGTCAACAAAATCCCCTCAACACTGAGCATACAATATAGCTGTCCACTGCTCATCCCGGCGCAGCGAAAGGCTCCATACTCCTTCATTCGTTCAAAAACAGGAAGCATCATGGTATTGCGGATCACAAGCATGGCAAATAGCGCAAATACAGCTCCCACCATCGCAAAAATTGCTTTTTCGGCTGCCACCGTCAGAGAATCATCAGCGCTGCCCTGACCTAAATGCACTTGTATATCAGGATCGACCTGTACCTGATAGCCCAACTTTTTTTCAATGATTTTCGCTGACTGATTGAGATTCGAATTATCTTTTACTTTCACATACAGCTCATATTGTTCGTCCGCCGGTACGCTGTTGTCCATTTTCCTCTGTATCATTTGCTGCATCGCTGTCATCGGCGGCTACATCTTCCTCTGTATCATTTGCTGCATCGCCGCTTTCATCGACAGCATCTTCCTCTGACACTGCCTCGGTGCTCGGCAATTTATATAAATACGTCCGCTCTACTTCAGGAAGTGCCGCAGCCTTTTTCTCCATTTCCTGAAACTTTTGCAGCGTCCACATATCCTTGTCCGTAATCGAATCCTGTCCCACTGCAAATTCATTAATAGTAAGTTCGCAGCCTTTTCGCTCTTTCATCGCCGCATAATATGGATAATCCAGCAGCTCCATCCCCAAAGTAATGCTGCAAAAACATAAGACCACCGCGATCATGATCGCGATCAACGAATACAATGTCTGAAGCGGATGTTTCAAGCGATAGCGGATCGCCAACATTGCATAATATCTGAACTTATTCATCGCTCTCACCCTGTCCTTTCACATCGGAGGACAAGGCATGTTTGACTTTGACGTCCGATAAGATCACGCCATCCGACAAGGTGATGACACGATCCGCCATTGCCGCAATCGTCGGATCATGTGTTACAACAAGCAGTGTTAAGGAAAATTCACGGATCGCCTGTTTCAATAAACTCATCACTTCCAAACCATTCTGATGATCCAAATTGCCGGTCGGTTCATCCGCAAACAAAAGGCTGGGATGTGCAGCAAGCGCACGCCCGATCGCCACGCGCTGTTTTTGTCCACCGGACAGTTCCTGCGGCAAATGTTTCTCACGACCTTCTAATCCAAGAACATGTATTAATCGCTGCAAATACTCCTCATCCATACGTCTGCCATCCAACCGTACCGGCATTTGTATATTTTCCGCTACATTGAGGATTGGCACAAGGTTATATTCCTGAAATACAAAGCCAATCTGTCTACGTCGAAATACTGCTTTCTGTTTCTCTTTTAGCTTTAAGATATCTTCTCCCTCAAAAAATACCGATAAAATCATTAAAAAGTTATGC
>OJMG01003324.1_pt1 | contig 12364 bp, 10 predicted proteins | sample 1597141 | NCBI WGS metagenome assembly OJMG01 (sample SAMEA2452119, study PRJEB22498) | human gut metagenome | biome: human feces; feature: human gut; material: feces | place: Australia | collected 2012
GACAAGCTTCACCTCTTTATCATCTATAAAATCAGCAAACATTCCGATAGAATTTGAACCGCCGCCGACACATGCCATTACAACATCCGGAAGTCTTCCTTCTTTTTCAAGAATCTGCTTTCTTGCTTCCTTTGAAATAACACGCTGGAATTCTTTTACCATCTTAGGATATGGATGAGGACCTACGGCAGAACCGATTATATAAAATGTATCTTCTGCTCTTTCTGCCCATGTTCTTATCGCCTCATTAGTGGCATCCTTTAATGTTGAACTTCCACTTGTGACAGGCTGTACTTTTGCACCGAGCATTTCCATTCTGAATACATTTAACTTCTGTCTCTCAATATCTTCAGCCCCCATAAAAACTGTACATTCCATATTAAAAAGTGCTGCACCTGTAGCCGTTGCAACACCGTGCTGTCCTGCACCTGTCTCGGCTATAACCTTTGTTTTTCCCATTCTTTTTGCAAGAAGAATCTGTCCTATTACATTATTAATTTTATGAGCTCCCGTATGATTTAAGTCTTCTCTCTTCAAATAAATTTTCGGTCCATATTTTTCGCTGAGACGCTCTGCATAATAAAGAGGTGTTTCTCTTCCAACATACTCTTTGAGATAATAATTATACTGTTTTATAAATTCAGGGTCCTTAATCGCCTCATCAAATGCTTTTTCAAGCTCATCAAGCGTATTCATAAGTGATTCAGAAACATACTGTCCACCAAATTCTCCATAATATCTGTTATCTTTTTTATCCATAATTTTTCTCCTGCTCTTTCCTTATATTTTTTATGAATTTTTCTGTTTTTTCTCTGTCTTTTCCTGCACCTGTATCTTTTTCGACACCCGAGCTTACATCGACAACATCAGGATTAACCTGTAATACCGCCTCTTTTACATTATCGGGATTAAGCCCGCCTGCAAGAAAAAATTTTTTTCCGCTGTATTTTATTTTTTCTTTTATGTCATTTATGCGGTGCCATCGGAAAGTTTTTCCGCTTCCCGGCACCCCGGCATCAAAAAGAATGCCATATATTTTGTCATTTTTAATCAGTTTTTCAATTTCATCATTAAAATTACTTTCTGTTTCTGCACCGTTAATTTCATCAGGCATATTGACAGCCCTTATTACCGGAATTGTTATTTTTTCAAGAATATCATCAGGCATATCTTTGTGTATCTGTATGTAATCAAATCCCACATCCGTTATTGCTTTAATCTGATTTATGTCGGGTGAAACAACAACAGCAGTTTTTTGAATACTTTTATCAAGCTTTTTTATCATTTCTGCTGCCCTGTCTATCGCAATATTTCTTTTGCTCTTTTCAAAGAAAAGCACCATTCCGGCATAATCAGGTTTTAATTCATTGATTATCCCAATATCCTCATCATATTTTATTCCGCATATTTTAATTCCCGTCATAAATTGCCTTCCATTCCAACGCAAGTCCTTTTGGATTTTCGTTTTCCATAAATGCTGTTCCTATAAGAAGTGCATTGGCACCGCTTGCCTTCAAAACTTTTATGTCATCATCATTTAAAACGCCGCTCTCGGATACAAGAACCGTTCCTTCAGGTGCTAATGAAGCGAGTTTTTTTGTTGTATCCAAAGATACTTCAAATGTCTTCAGATTGCGGTTGTTAATTCCTATTATTTTAACTCCGAGATTAATCATTCTTTGCATTTCCTCTTCGTTATGAACTTCGCACAGAACGTCAAGTGAAAGGCTGTATGCCAGGTCATATAATTCTTTGAACTTTTCATCGTCAAGTATTGCAGCAATAAGAAGTATTGCATCTGCCCCTATCACTTTTGCCTCATACACCTGATATTCATCAATTATAAAATCTTTTCGTATAATAGGAAGATTCGTAATCTTTCTTATCTGTTTAAGATAATCAGTATTTCCGATAAAATAATCTTCTTCAGTGAGACATGATATCGCATCAACCGCATTATTATATTGATCTATTCTGTCCGTAAGTTCAATTTTATTATTCATTTTCCCGTGACTTGGCGATGCCTTTTTAAATTCGCCTATAATTGAAAGCCCCTGCTTTCTTAAAGCATTATAAAAACTTATCGGAACGCGTTTTTCATTTAATGCGAGATTTTTCATATCCTGTTCACTTACATTTTCTTTATGCCGAACAAGTCTTTTCTTTTTTGCAGCTACTATATCATCAAGAATCATTTTATTTCCTCCCGCTTAAATTCTGTCATTTACAAAGTTTTCTATCATTCGTTTGCCATGCTCTGTATATATTGATTCAGGATGGAACTGAAGACCTACTGTTTTATACTCTTTATGTCTCACAGCCATTATCTCACCGTCATCTGTCTTTGCGATAACCGAAAGGCAGTCAGGAACTGTCTCAGGTATTATTGCAAGTGAATGATATCTTGCCACCTTTACAGGCGAATCAATTCCTGTAAACACGCTTGTTCCCGTATGTGTGACAAGCGACTGCTTGCCGTGAAATATCTTTTTTGCATGGTCGATTGTTGCTCCAAACGCCTCACCTATACACTGATGTCCGAGACATATGCCAAGAATCGGAATCGCCGGTGCGAATTTTTTTATTACATCAAGACATATTCCGGCTTCTTTTGGGCTCTTAGGTCCTGGAGAGATAACGATTCTTTCCGGATTCATTTTTTCAATTTCTTCTATTGTAATTTTATCATTCCTTACAACTTTTATATCATCATTAAATGTACCTATATACTGATAAAGATTGTATGTAAATGAATCATAGTTATCAATCAGCAAAATCATAAATTTTCCTCCTCAACAAGCGTTTTTGCAAGTGCCATTACTTTGTTGCAGCATTCCTGATATTCGTTTTCCGGTACCGAATCGGCAACTATTCCGGCTCCTGCCTGAAGATATACCTTATCGCCTTTTTTTATCATTGTTCTGATTGTTATACAGAAATTCATATTTCCGTCAAATGCAAGATATCCTGTTGCACCGCCATAAAGACCTCTTCTTACTGTCTCTAATTCATCTATAATTTCCATTGCACGGATTTTCGGTGCACCGCTTAATGTTCCTGCCGGTAAAAATGAGGAAACCATATCAAGCGGATGACATGAACCGTGTCTTTTTCCCTCAACAAGTGAAACAATATGCATTACATGTGAATACCTCTGAACTCTCATAAATTCTGTAACTTTGACACTGCCAATCTGCGATACCCTTCCGCAATCGTTTCTTGCAAGGTCAACAAGCATTACATGTTCTGCCTTTTCCTTTTCATCAGAAAGAAGTTCTCGCTCCAATGCTTCATCCTCTTCTTTAGTTTTTCCTCTTTTTCTCGTTCCTGCAATAGGACATGTATAAACATTGTTACCTGTCTGTTTTACAATCATTTCCGGTGAACTTCCGATTATCTCAAATTTTCCGAAATTATAATAATAAAGATACGGTGACGGATTAAGAACTCTTAATTGTTTATACAAATCAAATCCTGTCTGTTTAGTCTGTATTGTCCATCTTTGTGACAATACTGTCTGGAAAATATGACCTTCCTTAATATATTCTTTTATTTTATTTACTTTTTCAGAATACTGTTCAAGCGTATCCGACTTTTTTATTATCACTCCATCGTGATGATTTTTTATTTCACAGCTCTTTTTATTTTCATTTCCAGGAGTTCTCGCTTCATCAATAAGCTTTTCTGCCTCAGCAAGTGCTCTTTTCTTTCCCTCTTCGTTATCTTCGTCAAGAACGACCGCCGTAACCGTCTCTGCCATATGGTCTATGGCAATGAATTTAAGAGCAAGCATAAGCTGGATTGTCTCAATTCCAATCTCATCTTCATTATCATCCGGAAGATTTTCTGTATATCTTATAAAATCATATCCCAGACTTCCAACAAGTCCACCATTAAATTCATCCTGTGTTTCATCTGAATGTACTTCAAAAGAGCTGAAATATTCTTTTAATAAAACAAGTGGGTTTCCTTTTAGTTTTGTTACATTTCCATTGTTTTCAGTTATCACAAGACCATCTTTTTCTGACTGAACAAGTGCCTGCGGATCAACACCCATAAATGTATATTTTCCACTTTCTTTTTCATTACTTTCCATAAGGAAACCAATTCTATCACTTCCGAGATTTTCATACATCCAGATAGCAGTTTCATTTACTATACTGACTGTCTTTTTGTATGCTCTTAAAACTTTTTTCATAATCCAACTCCTTTGCATATAAAAAATCCCTGACAGCCATAAAAGCTGCCAGGGACGAATTAACGTGGTGCCACCCTTATTCACAAGATTGAAAATGTAGTCTATACATTGACATCCGCTCTGATGTCTGTATAAAAAAAAGACATATCCAAACTGGATATGCCACCGTTTACAAAAACAAATCTTGTCTCATTCCGATACTTAATACCTGCCGGTATATAATATCTTTCCCCTGTAACGTGAGGCCACGTCGTAAGCTACTTATATATTCACCTACGCATCTCCCAAACCCATTCCATAAAGCCTTCCATATCAGTTCACACCTGCTCTGACTCTCTGTGATGTACGTGCCAAATGTACTATTTTGTTCAACGACTTTTTCTATTTACTTAACTTGTGATTGATTGTAACACTAAAAAATTTTCATGTCAATGTTTTTTACTATTCTTCCATGAGTTTTTTTACAATTCTTCCATGAGTTCCGGAAGATTTTTTATATCATCTATTTTTGCAATATATTTATCACTGCTTACATTTCCAAAACCATAAGCTGCATAAATAAACGGAATCCCCGCATAATCCGCCGATTCGGCATCACCTGATGTATCTCCGGCATACACAGGGTTACAAAGATTATTTCTTTTTATAAGAATCTTATTACTCTCGCCCTTGCATGTTCTCGTCCTTCCCCAGCACTCAGTATCATCAAAATACTTTGCAAGCCTGTGAGCCTTTAAAAAAGCTTCTATATAGCCGTCCTGACAGTTGCTCACTATAAACAGCCTGTATCTTTTTGATAATAATGATAATACATTTTCAAGTCCGTCAAAAAGCCTTGCACCATGTTCTGAAAGATATTCATTTTCATACGCACACAATTCGTCCATAATCGCAATCTGTACTTCTTTCGATTCCAACGGAAATAGTTTAGCCGCAATATCATACATTGGAAGTCCCATACATTCACCGAGTTCATTTATTGTAACCGGTGGTCTTTTTATTTCAGCGTGTCTTTTTAATACAACATTCCACGACTCACAGATTGGCACTGTTGAATCCCACAATGTTCCGTCAAGGTCAAATATTATTGAATCAAACATTTTCAAGTTCCTCCAGAAGCTTTTCAAGCTGTTCTTCCTGTGTTATATCATAAACTATCGAAAAACAATCTTTTGCAAGTCGATAATCCTGACTTTCCATCATTATCTGTCCGACACGATATATTACACCTATAGTATCTGATGATGGTCCCGGCTCAATTCCTTCATCATCAAACATTTTCTGCATTTCTTTAACGGAAAGCTTAGGCGTCTCCTGATTTAAAGCCTGCTCAATATAAGAAAGTTCTGCATCTGCATTATCTGTTTTGTAATAAATATTGCTATATATATAACAGGCTCTTGCCACTTCCGGCTTGTATGCAGAAAGATAATAAAATCCCATATTTCTGTAATATCTGGCCATTGTTGCTCTTGTGCAGCAAAGCCTGTACGCCTCTTTTGTTACTATCATATATCTTTTTAACATATTAAGATACTTGTAACATTCCGCAAGTCCAAGAATTGCATCCAAATCTACGGGATTCCAGCATATTGCGTTGCTGTATGCTTCAATACCTGCTTTATAACGCCCGCTTTTCACACACAAATCGCCATAGGACCTGTAATATTCACCATATGGAAGTTCACTTAGTACCACATCGCAATCAGGTTTGAAATAAAATGCATATATATAATATTCCATAACATGATTAAGGCTCATATATATATGTTCACAATTATCCTGTGGTTCGCTGATGCTTATATTTCCTCTTGCATCTATAGAACCTGCTCGTCTTACTTTCACCTGTTCTTCTATTGATTTAAGAAGTTCTTCAAGCATATGCATTGCTTTATCTGCTTCTTCATTTTTTACAAGTTCTTTAAATTCCTCAAAATATTTTTTTAATTCTTCCGGATTATTTATATTCACGATGACCCCTTTTTATATTTTTAATATTTTTTATAGTTGCTGTTAATACAGCTGATGTCCTCGGTGCGATATGAAGTGTTCTGTTGTCTGTAACGCTTACACTTTCATCATCCGCCGAACATATTTTCACATTCCATGATGATGATTCAGAAATTTTTGGAAGTGCAAGTTCATGTGCTTCCCAATGCATGTTGTATGCAATATATATAAGCTCAAATTCATCATCTTTTCCTGCATTTGTCTTACAATCGGAATATTTTGTACAATACATTATTCCAATATGCCTGTTATAATTTTCTGTAACCTGATACCATGCACCGCTTCCATGATAAGAAATATCAGGGTAACCGCATGAAAGTGAATCAGAGGCAAGCAGCTTGTCTTTCATATGAAGGATATTATATTTTTTCCTGAATGAAATAAGTTTCTTTACAAATTCCGTCATTCTTTTTGATACTTCATTATCATTCCAGTTTACCCATGAAATTTCATTATCAAGGCAATATGGATTATTATTTCCAAGCTGGCTGTTAAGGAATTCATCACCACCGAAAATAAGTGGTGTTCCCGCTGAAAACATAAGCATCATAAGTGCATTTTTCATCTGCTTTTCCCTGAGAGCCAGAACTTTTTTCTTTTTCGTGCGGCCCTCAAATCCGCAGTTCCAGCTGTAATTGAAGCTTTCGCCATCACGGTTATTTTCATGATTTGCTTCATTATGCTTCCTGTCATAACTCACACAGTCGTTTAATGTAAATCCATTATGATTAGTAATATAATTAATTACCGCCGCATTCTGTGGATTATTTCTCTGTGTATTTATAAAATCTTCAAGCTGGTTATCGTCACCTTTCAGAAAACGTCTTATAATTCCAAGATACCCGTCATTATAATCTGCCATATGACGCACATGTCCTCTCTTGCCATCCCAGAACACTGTAATTATTTTGGTATATGAAAGAACAGGGTCTGTGGCACAGACATTTAATGCACATGGCGGACCATACAGATGCACTCCGTCAATATGATATTCCATCACCCAATAACGTATACAATCTGTGATAAGTTCAGGTGTCTCATCGCTAAAATACATCTCCATAATAACTTCTATTCCTTTTTTATGAAGCTGCTTTACCATATTTTTAAACTCATATGTGTAATCATTTTTGTATGATGCACACGAAGTAAAAGAAGCTTTCGGTGCAAAATGGAGTGCATTGCAATATCCCCAGTAATTAAGCGGACGTCCCTGCTCTGCCATTTTATACATTCCTGATGGTTTTTCATTTTCATCATAATCCGAAAAGCGTCCGGCTTCATCATATTCATAAGCCGGCATAAGTTCAACCGCCGTAATTCCAAGTTCTTTAAGATAATCTGCTTTCTGGATAATACCGTCAAAAGTACCTTTATGTTTTACCATTGATGTTCTGCTTTTAGTATATCCACGGACATGAATTTTGTAAAAAATACTGTCTTCATATGGAATCTGAAGAGGCATATCACCTTCCCAGTCAAATTCATCAAGCACAATTCTGCTCAGATATCTGGCATTATCCTGTATTTTATTAAATTCACTGCAGCATGTAACTGTCTTTGCATACAAATCCGGTATCATTTTTCCATCTGACTCATAACAGTACATTGCTTTATCAATATTTTCACCGGAAATATTACATGAAAACACATCGCCTGTCTTGTATGTTTCATCTAACTCTACTTTGCATTTCAGATTTTTTCTTCCGTCAAATATCAGCAGTGTTATATTATCAGAAACACATGCAAATGCAAAATTATATGACATACTTCCGGTTTTTTGTGCTCCACGCTGTGCCGGATTGCCTTTTTTTATATTTATCATTCTTTTCCACCCTTCAGACTGTATAAATTTTTCATCGCAGCTTTGTCGAGCTTATAATATCTCATTGCAAATAAAGTTATAAGCCAGCCAATAATAGGTATTATACAATAAAAGAAAATTGTCATCCATTTTAATGGCTGCGTAAGTTCGTCGCCAACCTGTGGAAACACTTTTGAATAACCTATAAGTGAAAGTGATATTCCCACAAAAAATGTTCCCAGTGCCGAAAATGATTTGTCAATAAATGAAAATAAAGCTCCCATGATTCCCGGAACAAAATGTCCGCTTATTGTATATTCATAATCAGTACAGTCAGCTATCATAGGCACAACCATATTGTTTGTTATTGATTTTACACCATTGAGCAGTGCAAATACTGTCAAAAATACTATCGTTATAAGATTAATATTCGTAACTGATACTTTTGTAAGGTCGCAAAAAATCATCATAATCATCAATACAGACTGGAATATAATTGCAAACCATGTCGCTCCTGTCATTGCTTTTTTCTGTCCATATTTCTGTGCATATTTAATTCCTATATAAATAATTCCAAGATTAGGTATTCCAACTATTATGCCAATAATTCCAGCAAGAGGATAATTTTTCATAAGTATGCCGTATAGCATGACAATAACTGTAGAATTGCCGTAAACCATAGCAACAAACTTATCTGACGCAGCCGCAATTATAAGCATTCTTATAGGTTTATTATGCTTTAAAATCGAAGCATAATCGCGGAATTTAATATTCTGTGGCTTATCACCCGAATTATTATTTTCAAGATTAAAAAATTCTTTTCTATCTTTCTGCCATATTCCTATTACAGCCAGAACCGTACATATTGCCGATAAAATAACAACAGTTATTACAAATTCAGCAAAAAGCTCACTGGAATTAAAATTTTTATATTTATGTATAAGATATACCGAAACATAAAATGCTGTAAGACCATGTGCGAACATTATAAATGTTGAATCAAAAAATGTTATAAGCGGTCTCTGGTTTACATCGTTCGTTATAACTGACTGACCTGATTTTACAACTGTTGTCTGAAAAGTATATCCTATTATATACACAGCATAAATTATTATAAAATACGGTGCACGTATAAAACGAGGCACAAGGTGTGTTGTAAAAAAAAGCACCAGTGAACTTGCTGCCATAAGAATATATCCAAGAACTATAAATGGCCTGAATTTTCCAAATCTGCCATTTGTCTTATCAAGAATATATCCTATAACAGGGTCTGTAATTCCGTCAAACACCCTCATTCCGGTAAGAATAAATGATATTACAACTACACCTATTCCCGCAATGCCATTGGCATAATATGATACATATCCCATCATTGCCAGAAATAAATTAGTCGATGTATTATTAAGCGAAAAAAAGGCTATCTGCCAGATATGTGCCCTATTTTGTTTTATTTTATTATCCTGCCCATGTACTTCTTTTTTCATTATATAGTCAAACTCCCTCACAGTCAAATTCAGGGATAAAGCTTTCCGATGCAGTCTCTCCCTCCTGGATAAAACCGTTTACAACTCCGAGTTCAATGGCATAATCAACAACTTCATCATATTCTTTATCTGTCACTTTCCGGTTTATCTCAGGGTACTTTTCAACCTGTTTCAGCGGTGTGTACTGGTTCATAATACTTATATAAATATCATCTTTAAAAGTTTCATATAAATACTTTATAACATTTTTTGAATCATATGTCATCCCCGGCAGTATAAGATGTCTTACTATCATTCCTCTTTTCATAATTCCACGTTTATCAAAAACTGGTTTTCCAACCTGCCTAAACATCTCATCAAGAGCTTTGGATGCAACATCAAAATAATCTTTTGCATTGGAATATTTAAGTGACAGTGAACTGTCCATATATTTCATATCCGGAAGATATATGTCAATAAGACCATCAAGAAGCTTTAAAGTTTCTATGTTTTCATAACTGCCTGTATTGTATACAATTGGAATTATCAGTCCGTTCCTTCTTGCTTTTTTTATAGCCTGTGCAATCTGCACCACAAAATGTGTCGGCGTTACAAGATTAATATTATTGGCACCTTTTTCCTGCAATTCCAGAAAAATATCAGCAAGCCTGTCAATGCTGATAATCTTTCCTGTTTGTGCCGCAGCTATATTTCTGTTCTGACAAAATACACATCTTAAAGTACATCCTGAAAAAAACACAGCACCTGAGCCTTCCTCTCCTGAAATACATGGCTCTTCCCACATATGCAGGGCCGCTCTTGCAACACAGAGTTCATCCGTCATAAGGCAGTAGCCTTTTTCTTTATTTTTTCTGTTTTTTTTACAATTTCTTGGACATAATTTACATTCGGACATTTCCTTATCCGCAATATTTTCAGTCATGTTCTTTTCCTTTTTCATTCATAAGTTCCTGCATCTTCGCAAATGCTTCCTTTATTCCTCCGACGCCATTTACAAGTCCTTTATCTACAGCTTCCTGTCCGACAAGAATTGTTCCTAAGTCTTTTGTCAGAATTCCGGTGTTCATCATCATTTTCTCCAGTTCATCTTCCGAAACCTTTGAATGTGATGATATAAACCTGACAATTCTGTCCTGTATCATTTTAAAATAATCAAATGTCTGTGGTGCACCTATAATCGTTCCATTCATTCTTACAGGATGAATAATCATAGTTGCCGTCGGTGCAATAAAACTATAATCTGTACTCACTGCAAGCGGTACTCCTATGCTGTGTGAATCACCAAGCACAAGCGAAACTGTCGGCTTTGACATTGAAGCAATCATCTCTGCAAGAGCCAGCCCTGCACTTACATCACCACCAACTGTATTCATAAGAAATAATACACCATCTATCTCTTCATTATCTTCAATTGATGCAAGCTGTGGCAGAATATGCTCATACTTTGTTGATTTACTTGATGCCGGAAGAACATCGTGTCCTTCTATTTCACCGATAATCGTCATTAAATGTATTTTACCATGTTTTTTATTATTCTCAAGCACTACCTGTCCAAAGTCCTGAATTTTCTTATCTTTTTCCTTTTCTTCCATATACTGCCCCCGTTTTTATAAATTAAAAATATTATCACTCCATAATATTGTGCTTTTAAAATTTATTTTTATTCACGTATGGATATACTATTCACATTAAGACATATTGCAATGAATGACCGCTTATATTAAAATAAAATATAGTTTTTAATTATGGACTGTTGAAACAGTTCTATTCAAATGTAATTTTTACACAAGCGGCAAAAGTTTAATTTGCATATAATTAAACGCAGAATTGGAGAACTCTGATGATTGATTTAACAAAAATGATAGACAGTTTCACACACAGGCATGTTTTTATACAAACACACAATTTTCCTGACCCCGATGCAATAGCAAGTGCTTACGGTCTTCAGTATCTTCTGCACAGCAGAGGTCTTGAATCTACTATTATTTACAAAGGAAAAGTTGAACACGGAAGTTCAAATGCAATGGTTAAAAAGCTTGGTATTGAAATCATTGAATATTCTGATATGACTGAGATGTCACAGGATGCAGAAATAATTCTTGTTGATTCGCAGAAAGGCAATGCCAATATAATCGACATGCCCGGAAATGAGGTGGTCTGCATTGACCATCATCCTATATTTGGCAAATCACAATATACTTTTTCTGATATAAGGCCTGAAGTTGGTGCATGTGCTTCAATGATAGCACAATATATTTTTGATGAAGGTCTGCAGATACCCGACAATATTGCAACAGCACTTTTATACGGAATACGTATTGACACTGCCGGATTGAGCCGTGGTATGTCCAATCTTGACCTTGATATGTTTTATAAATTATTCAATCTTGCCGACCGCAAAAAAATTGCCGAACTTGATAACAACACTCTGCGTAAGACAGACCTGCTTGCATATTCCTCAGCAATTAACAGCATAAAAACATATGGAAAAACATCATATGCCAATACCGGATATAACAGTCCAGAACCACTTATTGCTGCAATATCTGATTTTATTATGATGCTCGACACAACTGACAACACAGTCGTTTACTCTGTAAAAGATGACGGAATAAAAATATCTGTACGAAGCGTCGGAACAATTAACGCCGGAAAGGTTGCCAATCAGGCACTTGAGGGCATCGGAAGCGGCGGCGGACACGAAAATATGGCCGGTGGTTTCGTTCCTTATGATAAACGTATTACAGACCCTGTCCACAACGATAAATATATTTCCGAGCTGACCAATGAAATTGAACAGCGTTTTGCCAATGTGATCGATGGCTGAACACCTTCTGACTACCAAAAAACACTCGATTTTCACCTAAAACC
>OJMG01003327.1_pt1 | contig 12349 bp, 14 predicted proteins | sample 1597141 | NCBI WGS metagenome assembly OJMG01 (sample SAMEA2452119, study PRJEB22498) | human gut metagenome | biome: human feces; feature: human gut; material: feces | place: Australia | collected 2012
GTAGTCACTGTACTCGAATAGCTCCTTTGCGTCCGGGAAGTCCTTCAGCAGTTTTTGGATGAATTGCTCCTGCTTCTTGGTCACAGGCTCGGTGCTCTGGATGATCTCTACACCGTCCCGCGTAGCAACGTATTCCATGTAGCCGGTTGCCTTGCCGTTCTTGATGTAGCCGCTTTTTTGTATCAGCCGCGCCATGCGTTATTCCTCCTGATGGAACAGCAGCACGTCCTTGAAAGAGATGTTGCCGTGAGTTGCCGCCACCTCACGAACACTGCTGCCGCGCATCTTGCTGTACTCGTCGCGGGTCATATCCACATCGCCGCCCAGCAGATGGTTGGTCATGTTGTGTTCTACCACCAGCTTGAACAGCAGCCTGCCCAGCCGGTCACCGAACACGCCCAGCGTACCCTCCAGCACCTCTTGCAGTGCGCGAGGCAGATATGCGCCCGTCCTCTCGGCGTGTAAGCGACCGCAATACTGCCGCAGGGCCTTCTCCACGAACTCGTTGCGGGTGGGGCAATTATCCAGCTTATAGAGCGCATCCACCTCCCGCCACACGTCGTCTGACAGCCAAACAGAGTGCCGGCTTTTCCCATTTTTATCCATCGAGTCACACCTCCTTCCTGCGCGTCCCGAAAGCCTTGTAAACACGAGGCTGACGGGCATTTTTACAAAGAATAGCGCCAAAGCACATTTGGAATTCGATAATCAGCGCCAATCGCAAAATGCCGCAAACCCTCGTGGCAGTCCGCACTGCGGGCTGCCGTGACCGGCATTGGCGCAGAAAAGCGCCAATGCTTTTCTCCTGCTCCGCTTTCGGCGCACCGAAAAGCGGGCAAAAACGTTCCAAATCTCCGGGGCCGCTATCCTTACCCTCTCGCGTTCCTGCGAGGCCACAAACCGGCCCACAGGGGCAAACACGGGGCTACATCTGTATCTGCGGAGACGGCCTCGGCTCCTCTTGAAGCTGCCGGGCGAAATCGTGCAGGCTCATGCCGTTTTGCTGCTGGCAGAACGCCTCCATCTTCCGCGCCAGCACCTCCTGCTCGGCGGCGTTCAGATGATAGCTCCAGTACTCCTCTGTACCGTCGCCCTTGCAGAGATTCAGCTCCAGCGTATCGCACGGCCTATCCCGCACGATGTCGTAGTTGGCGTAGATGTTCAGCCAGTCATCGTTCTCATCTGTACACACGAATGTGCCGAAGGCGGCATCCACATCGAAGTCCGCCTGCACATAAAAATTCAGCTTCCCGTTTTCTATTAGGATCTCATCACTGAACGAAAAATTCTGCGCGGTGAGATGCCCCGCCGATGTGAGCTCCATGCCGCCCAACAGATCCAGCAGTTTTCGGAGCTGTTCCTCCGCCGTTGCGAAGCGCGGCCTTGTGGCCTGGTAGACAGACGGTATCACATCCCGCATAGCCCACGTTGTCCAGCCGTTCATGATGTGGACTGCGGAAAACTCCCGCTTGTCAAAATCCAAATCAAACACGCCGGCGACTTTTCCGGTGTTCTCCATGCGGAGGAGTATCATCCGCTGATACTCCTCCGGCGTGATAGGCTGCGCCTGCGAATACAGAGAGATGAATTTGCCGGTGCTGTGTTCTGTACTCGTGCAGTACCTGCGGAGCGTCTGTGCAGCATCCATCAGCTCCTCACCGGGCGAGGTCGTGAAGCACCACGTCTGTCCGCTTTCCGTTACACGGTACGCAGCGCAGGAAGCAACCGCATCGTCCTGTATTCCCATATTAGTTGTCCTCCTTCGGGCTCACTTCGCTGATCTGCGCCTTGGGTGTGACCGATTTTGCCGGTCGCTTGGGCCTTGCGGCAGGCACCGCCTTACTATCCACATACTCTCGCACCGCTTCCGGGACTTCCGACTCGTAGAGTTGTTGGAGCATCTCCGCCATGCGCCGCTGTACAGACGACCGCTGCTTGCGGAGCGCAAACTCCAGCGCATCCAGCTTGGCCGCATCAAAATTGATGGTGATATTGGTTTCTCCCATGCTGTGCCTCCTCACATTTTCATGTCCATATCGTGCTGCCGCTCTGCATACAGGCCGGTGAGCAGGCTCTGGAATGTCTCACCTACATCCACATTCCGATGCGCCATCCACGCCTTGCTCATCTGCTCCAGCGGTCTATCCTGCTCCAGCAGGAAGACCAGCTCCTCGCGCGGCAAGCATTCTCCCAGCAGCCTCAGCTCACAGTCGCAGGTCATCATGGCGTCGATCTCATCTGCCGTTTGTATCAACTCGTCGCGGGTACGAAGATCCAGCCGGCGCATATAGTCCGCCATCTCATCCTCGATGCGCTGAGAGAGGGCATCCCACAGCTCCGTGCTGGTCTGCACCGGCTCACCCTTTGTGAGCCCTTCCGCAAGGAACAGCGGCACGTCGATGACCTCTGCATTGTGAAATGCGAGGTCACCGCGGTAGCCGATCTTCAGCGCGGAGAATTCACGCGCTGCCCTGACCAGCGCCGCAGGGCTTCCCGCAGGTATTTCCTGCTCCCAGCGATACCAGTTGTCCTTCTGTCGGCAGGGTATGAGCTTGAGGAGGACATAGTCCTCCGGCACAAATTTGGGATAACGGCAAAGTTGACCTGTCACGTTATAGTAGGGTTTGCCCTCGCACATGACCGTCTGCTCCATGTACGCTCTCATCTTTTGCAGGTCGGCGCAGAACCAGCATTCCGTATCACTGAAGCGGCGTATCATGCCGTCCTCCAGAATGCTGTTCAGGTTTTCTTTCTTCGTCAGGTGATAGACCTCTGACGGCGCGTGTTCTTTTACATACGCCATATCAATTCCTCCTACATCTGCTGGATGTCCATCCGGCCACCCTCGAAGGAACCACTGGCAGCCATGTCGGATATCTCCTGAACGTTCGCACCCTGTTCCGCCGCCACAGCTGCGGGGAATATCTCATGACTCAGCAGCGCATTGTTTGGGACAAGGATCACCTGATAGACGGTGTCCACGACATCGGGGCTGAATTTCCCCGCGATCTCGCGGAAGGCAGAGAGCAGCTTGCTCGCTTCCAGCGTGAACGATGGTCTCTACCCCCTCCGCCAGTTCACCGGCAAAGGAGATCCACGCAGAGGTGGTATACACATCAGGCCGCAGCAGCAGCCCGTCCATCTGCTCCGCGAATTCCCTCCACGGTGTTCCTTCTTCCCTCTCATATTGGAAATGCCCTCGCAGTCCGTCCAACCCATACTGCATCAGCTCCTCGTTGGTGATACCAATTTGGTCGTGCAGAAACCTGTACGCCTCCTCGCCGGGGGTGTGCGCGGCGATGTAGCGCAGCGCCTCGTTCAGCAGCTTTTCATTTCGGTTCTCTGTCATGTTTGCCTCCTTATTCATACTCGATCCCCGGGACCTCCAGCCAGTGCGTCCAGCCGCGACCTTCCAGCTGCGTCTTGACCACGCCGTATTTGGTACCCATGGCCTCGATGACCTCGCCGTTGCCGATGTATACGCCGATGTGCCCGGACTTCCACACCGCCAGTCCCGGCGTGTCCGGCATAGTTTCAATGCCGCCGCGTTGTGTGGCAGTGTAGTACATCTCATTTGCACCGATGTCCGGCATCCCATGTGTGCCGTAGTCGATGGTCATGGTGTCGGTGGACAGCCAGCCGTAGCCCTTGATGAGGCCCACGCAGTCGGCGGTGGGCTTTCCCAGCCAGTTGGCACGGATGAAAGCCGCATACTTCCCGACGCCGTCCGGATACTGCGTCAGCTTGTATTGCAGCAGCTCCGGTGTCAGAACTTGTCCATAGGTTCCCCACACATAGCCCCACCCGGAGTTCCACGCATTGGTAACGTAGACTACAAGGTCGGCTGCGTTCTTCGTAGTCGGGTCGGTGAGCATGGATGCGTCCAATTCGATCGGCACACTGCCGCCCGGCTCATACGTGCCGTTGAAGGTATCGCCGCCCATACTGCCCATGACCATGGCGTAGATGTCCACGGCGTTGCTGCGCTCCGCGTCTGTCACCACGCGGCCACGCCATGTGGTGAGTTTTTCATAGACCTCCTCCATCGGCAGGGGCACGGCCACCTCGTATGTCTCCTCCACCAGTTCCTCCATGCCGTCCTCCTGCGTCACCGTTACCATACGCGTCCGCGTTTCCGTTTTGTAGAAGCAGTCCACAAAGCGGTCTGCGGCAGCGCGGGTCGGCGCGTTGTCGCCGAAGCAGAGGGCAAAGAAAACAGCCTTGACCTGTACGGGGTCAAGGCTGCCTTCCTCGGCTTTCTGATTGACATAGACGGTGGCCGAATCCAGAAGGGAGAATGCCTCCTGCATCTCGGTGATATGTGTGCGGTATTCTTTGGGGACTTTGTCCGAAAACTCTGCGCCGTAGAACGCCGCGGATACCACAGTGTTGTTGTGCTGGGACGCTCCGTCACCGAAGCAGCACAGGAACGCCGCCAGTATGATAAGCGGTGATAGGATCAAGGCCAACACCTTGCCGGCTGCCCTGCGCCCATCCTCATTGGTCAGCACGGCTGCCGCCAGCCGCGCCAGTGCAGGTATCGCCATCACTTGCCTCCCTTCGTGCCGAACAGCGCCGCCTTGTAGGGTGGTGCTTTCACCTCCAGATGATACCGTTCCATGCCGCATTTGAACAGGCATTCGCCGCGGCGTGCGTGCTGAATGAGCTCAAACTCCGCCTCGTCCAGCTGCAGCATATCCATGTAGAACCGCCTGCCAATGGAACCAGGATTGAACAGGAACTGGTGGGGCGGGATAGCGAACAGCGGTTTTGTCATTTCCCGCACGCCCTCCTGGTCGAAATCCTCCAAGTTTTGGGACGCCATCATCAGCGCAGAATCCCGTTTCCGCACACGCTTCAAGCAGTTGCGGATATACTCAATGGCCACCGGATTGGACAGCCACAGGTACAGCTCATCCAATGCCGCCACCGTGTTGCCCACTGTCAGAAGCCTGTCCGACATATACGCCAGCACATTGAACAGCAGGGCGTTCCGCAGGCTCTTGGCCGCCGTCAGTACGCCGCCTACACCGAATACCAGAAACCTGTCATCCGAGATGTTGGTGTGCCCGTTGAAGAACGGCGCGTCCGCACCCACGCACAGGGAGTGCAGCCCCAGCAGCACCTCCTGCAGCAGCTCCCGCGTATACAGGCTGCCGCTTCTGTAATTCACCAATTCATCATTGATGAGCGCATACAGGTCAGAGAGAATGGGGTAGTCCTCCGGCATAAGCCGGCGGAAGTCTGTTTCCTCTGAGATGTCCCATTTTTTATACAGTGCAGACAGCATGATCTCAATGGTATCCAACTGCGGGTCGGAAAAGTCCTTGTAGGCACGGAAGAAGTCCTTCAAGAAGGAGATGTGCCGCGCCAGCAGTGTGGACTTGCGGAAAGCCTCCGGCGCGGACTCGTCTGTTTCCATATCCGTGTCCTCGTTCCAATACCGCACCTCCAGCACATTGATGCGCCTCTCGCCGGCCATCAGGTCGATAAAGCAGCCACCCAGCTTACCGCAAAGTTCCTCCAGCTCATGCTCCGCGTCCAGTGAGACCACGGACTTCCCCGTCTCCAGCAGGTTGCAGATAAGCAGCTTCATAAGGTAGCTCTTGCCCTGCCCACTGTTGCCGAGGATGAGGATATTGGCAGAGGTCTTATCGCTGTCGCGGCGGTCGAAATCCACTGCGATGTTGCTTCCATATTTATCCTTGCCGATATAGAATCCGTTGGGATCTGTCTTGCCGGAGTAGTTGAACGGGTACAGATTGGCCACGCTGCCAGCGGGCAGTACGCGTTCGAACTCCCGGCCAAGGGCGTTATAGCCTACGGGACTGGCGCAGTAAAAGCCCTGCTTCTGCCGCAGAAGCAGCTTGTCCACATTCAGCTTACAGCGCACCAGCTCCGTCAGCACATCCGTCTGAAGCTGCCGCAGGTACTCCATGCTGTCCGCCGTCATCTCCAGATACACGGCGCAGTGGAGCAGCGGCTCATGCTCTCGGTGCATCTTATGCACCAGCTCCGCCACATCCCGCAGGTTGCTCTCGGCCTCCACTGCCTGCCGCAGTTTGTTAGGATCCGAGCCGTCCAGCTTGTTCTTCTTGTTGGCGTTGTCGATGATCCTGTCCTCCTCGCCGGGGGACACCTGCCGGCAATATATCCGCAGCGTCATGCCGCTTTTTTCGCCCAAGTGCCGCAGGATGGCCTGAGATTCGGTGCTGGCGGGATATTCCCGCAGCGCCCAGACGCAGCGGTAGGTATTGCCGAAGATGTAGTGATCCACCTCGAACTTCACCACGCCCGGCGCGATGCTGTCCAGATACGTGCGGATGAACACTTCCCGCGGGGCGAGGGCTTTCTTACGAAACGGATTCTTCATGGGCATACCTCCGTTTCTGCGGTCAGCCACCGCGCTCCGTCCACAAGGTCGAATACCTCATGGGTGGCGTCCTGCTCGAAGTAGATGGCCAGCAGCTCCAGCAGCACCTGCCCCTCGGCACGCTGGACGGTAAAGCCGCTGTCGCGGAGCTGCTGCTCCACTGTAGTGAAGTTGATAGCACCATTCGTCTTTCTGCGCCGCAATACGAAGCAGAACTGCCGCGAGGAGGCCATCATGGTCTGCACATCGTCCAGATGCCGTCGGTCCTGCGCCAGCAGCGCACGGATGGCGGGGTTCTCCTCCCGCTCTATCCGCTGGCGGTAGAAAAGCCGATTGTCCTGAAAGGACTCTTTGGAATCCAGCGCCAGCATTTCTACTTCCGCCATGCCTTTCAACACACTCAGCAGCGCCGTCACTCGTTCGCGGACTCCGGCTTCCGGCAGCACGTTCAGGTTGGTGGGCTGCACAAAGTAAAATGACAGTTCACCGTCTGCCGTCTGTACGCTGCTGCCCGTTATGTTCTCGATGCCCACCAGCTGCCTGGTGGACTTTTTCTTTCTCATGTCTGCTCCCTCCATTCGTAATATTGCTGGTCGAAAAAGAAGAACGCCGCGGCGTAGCGCAGGAAATCCAGCATACTGACGCCGCCGTGCCGAATGCAGAGAAAGGCCAGCACCGCCGTGACCACCAGCGGGGCGATGCTGCCGACCTGCGTCAGTGCCAGCACTGACAGCAGCAGACCAATGCCGATGAACGCCACATCCCGCAGCGTCCACAGCCACAGCATAGGCCTCGCCGTCAGGTTTTCAGGGTATAGGTACATAGTGTTCCTCCAAAAGTAAAGCCGCAGGCACACGCCTGCGGCTCTGTATGTTCTTATTTTGCATCCCCCGCGTCGTTCAGCTCCCGTTCGATGAGGCCCAGGATGAAATCCTTTTGCTTCAGACCGTTCCTGGCGAGGTAGTCCTTCAGCCGATCAAAGAGTTCCTCCGGTACCTGAAAGGCGATGGTGCGGGTGTTGGTATTCATAGTCTTTGCTCCTCCGTCAAAATGTTCTTTGAGTATGTCCGTGATGTAGTCGGACAGTGTCTGCCCGCGCTGCTCCTGCTCCACCCGAAGCCGATGGTGCAGGGACAGCGGGATAGGCGCGCAGAGGTTTTTCTTTTCCTCCATGATGTACTCCTTTCTGCCTCCCGCGAGGCAAGCAAAGCATAGCCGAAACACGGCGGCGAAGCTATTGACAAGTACAACGAAGAAGCAGGCGCAAACGAAGCGGAATGGACAAGTTTATCCATATCTCTCGCTCTCCTGTATAGCGTCCGCCATACACTTCATCACGAAGTCCACGCAGGGGATGGCTACGCTGTTGCCCAGCGCCTTGTACCGTGCGCTGTCGGACGCACCATGGATGTCCGTCCAGCCATCGGGGAAGCCCTGCAATCTCTCACATTCCAGGGGTGTCAGGCGGCGGATGAGCAGGATGGGCAGGTCTGTGTCACTCATCAGTTCACAGGTGTGGAGTATCAGGTCAGTGGCGTCCTTGCCCTGCCGTGCGCTCTGGGTACCGGCGATCTCGTCAGTGGTGAATGCATCCACACGCTGGCGGCGAAACACCGCGTGCCGGTCAAAGCCGGTCAGCGTATAGGATACGTCCTCCTGATACCCGATGCCGTTGCCGCCGTTCTCCGGCTCACGGTCAATAGCGTTGCCGGTGATACAGAACACCTGCTCTCCCACAAGGGGCACATTGTTGCCGCCTGTACCGTAGCGTGCCGACATGGTCGGAGCCACATCGCCCATCTGCCGGTAGCGGGCGTCTATGCCGTGGTTCTCGAATATCAGCGGCTGGTGACCGTGTTCCTGCGAACGCAGTGTTCCGCTTATATCCGCAGCGACATCCATACGCTCTCCGCCCTGATCGTTGATGCACAGTACGGAGGGCATACTGTTGCCGCTGCTGCCCGCTTTCAGTGTCGGAGCGACACCCTCGCGGTATCCGATGCCGCCCGCGCTGGCTCCCGCACCTGCGGAGAAGCCCGCCACGAACGGCTGCTGCTTCATCCCCGGCTGTGCGCCCATCGCACCGGCCTTGTCGCCCAAGTCACGAACTTCATCCCGCTGGTTTGCCGCAAAAGCCACCGGCGTGCCCGCCACAAATGTCTGCATCTGCAAGTTGGAGGTAGCCATCAGCGCACCCGCGGTACTGCCAAGGTCGATGCCCTCATTCCGCTGGTTGACATGGTATGCCTTGATGAGCCCCAGCTGCGCCAGCGTCATCAGATCTATCATCCGCAGTCCGCTTTGCATCTCCAGCGCCAGATGCAGCGGCGCAGGCAGCACCTTCCCGCGCTTCCGCGCCCTACGGAGGATGCCCAGGCAGGCTTTCCTGCTCAAAAAGTATTTTCGATGAGGATGGGGCTCCAAGATCTGCCACAAGGAAGATCCTCTTTCGACTCTGGGGCACACCCCAGTATTGAGCGTCGAGGACTCGCCAACATAGGGAGACAAGATCTCCCAATATGGCTGCCCCAGAATATCGCCATCCCCAAGGGTGATTTTCAGGAACATGAATTCCTGGTATACCAATTCCGAGCGTTTCTTCCAGGACGATCCGGAAGTCCTCGCCTTTCCGCTTTCCGCTGGAGAAGGCTCCCGGAACGTTTTCCCAGCATAACATTCTGGGGCGAACATGGATGCCTGTTCGCCCTCGTAGTATATCTGCATTTCTCATCTCCCTCACGATCCTGATCTGCTCCATGAAAAGGCCGGAACGCGCACCGGCAAGACCGGCTCTTGTGCCGGCTACGGATAAGTCCTGACAAGGGCTGCCGCCGCAGATGATGTCCACCGGCGGCAGCTCGTCGCCCCGCAGCTTCGTGATGTCTCCAAAATGCAGCATCCCCGGCAGGCGCTCCTGTGTGACGCGGATGGGGAAAGCCTCGATCTCGCTGGCCCACATGGGCACAACGCCGTTATGGATGGCCGCCAGTGGAAATCCCCCAATGCCGTCAAAAAGACTTCCCATGGTGATAACTCTCATTTTGCCGCGGCCACCACCGTCCGTGCCATACTGACCGCACTCTGTGCTGTGTAGACAGCCGAGGAGATATTGGCCCGCGTGGTGGTATCCAGCCCGAACGCACCGGCGATACGGGGGATCTCTCCGGCAGAGAGCATCAAGCCCAGGCCCAGCAGCGCGTGATCCTTAAACACCATCAAGCCAGCTACAAGGATGGTGGCCTGCAAAAAAGCCGTGAGACACAGTCCCACGACCTGCTTGCACCACTGTGTGAAGCCATCCCCGTAGCCGCGTGGTACGCTGAACATATACAGGCTTCCCACCGCGATTTGGATGAGCAGGATGCCTCCGCGCTTGAGGTTGGCGAAGAAGACCTTTATGACCGCATAGGCCATGAGTGCAAGGCAGAAGATGACCATGAGTCCGCTGGTCACCGGCCCGAAGCCCCGCAGGGCAAAGGATGTAGCGGTGGTCAGACTCTCCACGGCGTTGAAATCCTCCAGCGCCGCTTTCGCTGCATCCCCGATGCTGGCAGTGCCAAAGCCGGTGATGCCCGCCGTCAGGTCTGCCTGCAGCGACACCGCCAACACATACAGGCGCACAGGCACCTGCGTAAAAAGAGAAACGGCCAGAAAGCCCTTGATGGCATTCAAAGCCGTTTCTTTGACATTCCCGCGTCCACCGGAATACTCCACGCCGCACTCGAAGCAGGCTACCACCAGTCCCGTGGCAAACAGAGCCCAGCCCAGATAGGAGAAAAACAGCACCACGCTCTGCACCCAGCTCATCTCAAAGAGCTCGGCGCCCATACCGCCCATCTCCGAGAAGAAATTGCCGAGAAAGCCCACGATCTGACCGTAGAACCAGTCCACGATCTGACCCAGCACCGTATCGGCTACAAAGTCCCAAATAAAAATAAGTTCTCACCTCCGTAAACGCAGGAAGCACCCCGCCGTCAGCAGAGTGCTTCCTGTTACTGTATTGTTTTGCAGGTCACAGTTCCATTCTGAATCCGTAGTCCTGCGCTCGGTCCTGTTCTACATCCTGTGCCACGTCATCCTCCTGACGCTGCACCTGTGCCAAAACCATCAGCTGCCCAAGCCGGGAGGAGAATGCGGAGATGATAGCGGTCTTACGGCTCTCGTCCACATACTCACCGGCCTGATCCAAGATGTCCCGGATATCCTGCTCAACGCCCCTCAGCCTATCAAAGTCGATCCAGCCGAAGGAGGTCACCAGCTTGAGCTGTTCATGGTGCGTCTTTTTGAATGGTTTACACTCAATGGCACGGGCGGAGAGGATCTGGGGTGTCAGCTTATCGTACCCCAAGGAGGAGCCGCTATCGAAGATAGGTGCGGCACCCAACCATTCCAGTGTATCTGCACTGCGGAGTAGTCCGAAGTTGTTCTGATGCCTGTCCTCGTTGGCAATAAGGTAGTCCAGCACGATCATCTGATCCACCGCGTGTTCCATACCCTCCACACCCAACGCCTCACAGCAGTTCAGATAGTGGCGGTAGACCGATGTGTTGTTGTCTTTCCTCATGGACTGCATCACGCGCCACGCGCTGACAAGCTCCGTGTCCGGCGTAACGAAATCCTCACAGACACTGTAGGGCGTGTCATCATCCCACAGCAGCGTATAGGGCACGTGGGAGATACCCAGTTTCTCCGCCACCAGTGATGCGATCACCTCGTTGAACGGCTGCTGCATAAAGGGGTTACTACCTGCCTTCAGCAGGCACCGTTTTCCGTCTATGATCTTCCACCGTTTTTTCAGGTAGCCATCAGACGTATTATCCGGGGAGCTGAAATCAAAACCTACCGTTTCTTTGGCTTTGCCTAAGAGTACATCACCGATATCCTCCGAGAAGGGATTTTCGAAGAAGTTGATGCGCTCCCACCGGAGGTCACTGCCGTGGGGTCTGACCCAATACTGATCTGAAAGGCTCAAACCGAAGCAGCGCGTCAGCAGCACCTGCGTATTTGGCAGCTCCAGCGTTTCCAGTGCCTTTCGCACACCGGAGCGGCTGGCGGGGATGCAGCGGTCGATCCACCATGCATTCAGCGCGGCACGATCCACGCCGTCCCTTTTTGATGCCGTAGCCACCGGAAGATGCTCCGGACGGTACACCGCATCGATACGCTGGATAGAGCTTGTCGCCTCATCCAGCTCCATATCGGCAACCGCGATATTCTTGTGCATCAGCGTATACTGCATCGTGCCACCTCTTTTCTCTGTCATTTCCATGTTATTTTACCACGCTTTCCGCAAAAAGCCAACCGAAAATTGAACATAGGCACGCTCACACACCCACGATGTCCCAGATGTACAGCGGTGCGGTCAGGGTAAAAACCAGACACGCGAACAGGATGGCCGGCGCTGTCCACTCAAACTGGCCCGTCTTTCGATAGTCAAAATATTCAGTCCCCAGCTTCACAAAGAAGAAAATGGCGAGGATCATATCGATGGCCGGGAACACCACATTGTTGACGACGGTCTTGATCTGCCCTGATGCCGCCGCCCATGTGCTCTCCACTGCACCGGCCACATCGCCGCTGCCTGTGGCGTAGGCCGCCACGGAAACCAGCCAGCAGAGCAGCGCCGCTGCGCCGCAGACCATTACCGCACGTTTCACATATTTCATAGCGTTCTCCTTCACATTGTCATTTCGCCCATGGCGGGTGCGTTCTGGCTCTGCCGCAGCTCGGCCAGCTTCTCCGCCGCCCAGTCGGGGATGCACTCGTCGCGGATGATGCCCACGAACTCGGAGCGATTCCATCTCGTTGTCTCACCGTCGCCCAAACAGGTACAGAACACCGAACGGCCTCGAGCGTGAGGGCGGCAGCCGAAGCCACCGGAAGCCAGCCACAATTGGTTCTCCGGCTGCCAGCAGGATTCCCGCAGCGTGTCCGGCGACAGCACCAACACCCTGCCGGTGAAATCCTGCTCCCCGG
>OJMG01003343.1_pt1 | contig 12294 bp, 9 predicted proteins | sample 1597141 | NCBI WGS metagenome assembly OJMG01 (sample SAMEA2452119, study PRJEB22498) | human gut metagenome | biome: human feces; feature: human gut; material: feces | place: Australia | collected 2012
GACATCGACATGGTAGTGACCGTTAAGGAAGCCGCCAGCAACCCCTACTACAACTGCTACGAAGTGGACCCCGACGGCTATCTGCACATATCGAAAGGCGACGGCACTTTCACACGCCGGCAGGATGCGCCGAAGGTGTGGGAATACAACGGCGCCGTTTATGTCATCAACGTGGCCTCGTTGCGCCAAATGCCGCTCGGAGCATTCCGCCGCCGCGTGATGTGCGAAATGGATGCGGCACGCTCTGTGGACCTCGACACGGAAATCGACTGGCTGATTGCCGAAAAAATGATTGAATCGGGAATACTGAAATAACACCCCATAAAAACTCTCTACAAAATGAACAAGACACTTGCCGCGATTGCCCTGCTGACAGCATTTTCAGCCGGGGCACAGAACGACACCGTGCGCGTATGGAAAACACAGATACCGCTATTGATTGAGCGCACCGACAATCCGGTGTACTACCTGAAAATCGATGCCCAGACAGGCGACAAAATGAACGAAATCACGATGGAATGGAGCGACACGAAAGCACTTCCATACGTCGAAAGTCTGAAACTCTACTACGGCGGCACACGCCGTACGGCCTCTATCGGCAAAAACGTGATGAAGCCGCTGGAATATCTGTCGTCTACCACCAAAGGCGAAACGCTCTCCGCCGTGCCGGGCTATTCGCTGCTGAAAGCCGAAGACCGCAACGGTAAAAAGAAAGTGACATTCCGATTGGACCAAGACCTGACGGAAGGGACGCATTTCTACTGGGTCAGCCTTGAAATGAAACCGACTGCTCCGCTCGGCACTACCCTGCAACTGGACTGCACAAGTGCGACCGTCAACGGGCAGAATGCCGTGCTCCATTACGTTTCGGGAAAAGGAGCAACCCAACGCACTGCCGTGGGCGTGCGCAAAGCAGGCGATGACAATGTGGCGGCCTACCGTATTCCAGGAATCGTCACCACCGACCGCGGCACTCTGCTCGCCACCTACGACGTGCGCTACAACAACAGTGCCGACCTTCAGGAACACATCGACGTAGGACTGAGCCGAAGCACCGACGGCGGGAAAACATGGGAAAAGATGCGCATACCGCTTGCTTTCGGCAACTACGGCGGACTGCCTGCGGCGCAGAACGGCGTGGGCGACCCCTGCATTCTGTTTGACCCGACTACACGCACCACATGGATTGCAGCCGCATGGACACACGGAATGGCCGGACAACGGGCATGGAACGCCTCTAAGCCGGGAATGGACATCGAACAGACGGCACAGCTCGTGCTGACAAAAAGCACGGACGACGGCAAGACCTGGTCGGAACCCATCAACATCACCTCACAGGTAAAACAACCTGAATGGCACTTCCTGCTGCAAGGTCCGGGACGCGGCATCACGATGGAAAACGGCACACTCGTCTTCCCTATCCAGTTCATCGGCAAGGACCGCATACCGTGTGCCGGCATCATGTACAGCACCGACAAGGGTGAAACATGGACCATCCACCGTCCGGCACGCACCAACACAACTGAGGCACAGGTGGCGGAAATCGAACCGGGAGTACTGATGCTCAACATGCGCGACAACCGTGGCGGAAGCCGTGCCGTGTCGACCACCACAAACTTAGGAAAAACATGGGTGCAACATTCATCGTCGCGCAATGCGCTACAAGAGCCCGTATGCATGGCGAGCCTGCTCCATGTGAAGGCTGACGACAACACACTAAAGCGCGACATCCTGCTGTTTTCCAATCCGAATACTACGGCAAAACGCCATCACATTACCATCAAGGCAAGTCTTGACGGAGGCAAGACCTGGCACGAATCCAACCAGTTGCTTCTCGACGAAGCCAACGACTGGGGCTACTCCTGCCTGACGATGATTGACCGCAAAACCGTAGGCATTCTCTACGAAAGCAGTTCCGCCAACATCACCTTCCAGGCCATTCCTCTGAAAGACATCGTAAAAGAATTGAAGTAACACCAAGCCCGCCAACGACACCCAACGTCAAGGCGGGCTTTTATATTCTAGACCTAACGGTACAAATTCTTCAGAAAAAGCACTCCCGTTACAGGAATTTTCCGTAACTTTATAATCTATAATCCTCACAATTGACTCAAGCTTTTTATGACTGATTTTGATGAATACATCCGACAAGGCGAACCTCACAAACGAGAGAAAGGATTGGCATGGCAGACGGCAATCGGCCTTCAGGCCGTTGACGGCTTACAACCATCCGATTATCTTATCGAAACCGCCCGTAAAGACATTGAAGGAGAAATTAATATTGATGAGGTAGAACAGCTTATAAAAAGTTACTATCAGTCAAAAGGTGTCCGCACTGAACAAGATCTGAAAAACAGAGAAGCCGACACTGCTTCTACAAATATCAGAAGAATCCTCACTGAAAAAACATTTGCATTTTCGCTTGTCGGCCTGACATCTATCCATCAGCGTATTTTCACCGGCATATATAAATTTGCCGGTAAAATCAGAGATTATAACATTACAAAAAAAGAATGGGTATTGCGTGGAGACACGGTACTATATGTTTCTGCACCCGATATTCATAAAGCTATTGAATACGATTTGGAACAAGAGAAACGGTTTGACTACTCAACAGTGGACAGAACCGGATTTGTCAACCATATAGCAAATTTTGTTTCCGGACTTTGGCAAATTCATCCTTTTGGAGAAGGAAACACACGAACAACAGCCGTGTTCACCATAATGTATTTACGCTCGTTGGGGTTTAACGTAGAAAACGATATGTTCTATAAGCATTCCTGGTATTTCCGCAACGCACTTGTCCGTGCCAATTACCAGAATGTAAAGAACGGCATTATGCGCAACACTGAATACTTGGAGTTGTTTTTCCGCAATCTGCTGTTAGGCGAGACCAACGAATTAAAAACCGGTACATGCTCATTAATGCTCCCGACAATTGGGAAGACAAAGAAACCCGACAAGCACCCGACAAGCACCCGACAAGCACCCGACAAGTACCCGACAAGTTCACCTTAGAGAATGAAAATATCTCGCTGATTGTCAGAACAATGGGAAATCTCGAGTGGAAAATAAAAGATCTCATGGCCGAATTTGGATTGAAAGACCGAGAAAACTTCATGAAGCTTTATATTACTCCGGCTGTCAATGAAGGCTATGTACGCATGCTTTATCCGGAATCACCCCGACATCCACGTCAAAAATACCTGCTGACAGCCAAAGGTCTTGCAGCCTACAACGAGATAAAAGAATAACAGACAGCACATCTGTATTCTTTTCTTAATAAAGCCAATGCAGCCAGTTCTTTTTGCGTTTCGGTGTAGCCAGCAACATCGTGTCGCCGTCGCCCCCATAGTAAAGAATCGGAAGCAGTTCTGCCGGTATTTCTTCGTGTACCATACAAAAGTTACATCTCGAAGCAATCATTTTATCGGCCTCCGTCATGTTGTCCGACGTGACAGGTGAGCGACGGAAAATATAATTCTGATAAGTACGGCCGTCGCAAGAGTCATAGATGTCAAAAGTCGGATACGACTCATACAACTCCCCTATATAGACATCCTTGTATGTATTCGCATCTTTCGGTACATAGCAATCGACACCACGACCGTTACAGTATCCGGCAATACACCTGTGGCCGGAAATGTCTTTCAATCCTTTGAATTTATGTCCTAAAATTGTCACAGTGTCATTAATGCCGTAACACTGAATATCATAGTCCGCAAGTTTCCCCGTCTTTTCCCACCAAATGCGTAATTCGTCCAACGCCTTTTGGTCTGCATTCAAATCCGGCGCTTCACGGAGCAGCCGTTCCATAAGCGAGTCCAGCCCGTACTGACGCAAATGGTCACGATAGCACACGTTATACTCCACAGTATCTATCAAATCGTAGTACTTAAATCCTGAACGCTGCTTCTTGAGCGTTACAACTGCCTCCTCAAGCGAGGAGAACCGATACGGCACTCTGTTCGGAACATATATTTTTGTCTTCATGATGTTTCCCTTCTATTAACTGTTCATCTAAACTTCACCTCCAAATTTAATACATAATTCGACACAATCCTACTCGAGACAGCAATATTAACAACAGAAAACCCCGGCTGCCATGCGGACAACCGGGGGAACAGGATATATAAAAAATCATGAGGTCAGAACATCAGCTTTGCTCCTGCGAAATAGCTGCGGGGCAACGACGGGCCGTAAACGTAGCCGCTGTCGCGGTTCCAGCCGGTGTCGAAGTCTTTTTGATAGGCATTGAAAATGTTTTTCACACCGGCATGCACCTGAAGCGTCATCACCTCGCAGAGAGGAATATCATAGGCCAAGCGCAGACCGAGGTCGAAGAAGTCCGGAGTCTTAACAGCAATATCGTTCTCCACGCCCGAACCTGCCACATGCTGAACAAGCATCGAGCCGGTATAGGTTCCGTTCAGCGAAGCTGTAAGCCGCTTAATCGGGCTATAGTTCAACGTTACGTAACCGTAGAAATCCGGCGTGCGGAACATACGTTTCTCAGGCGCTGCCGTTTCGCTCCATTCCACGGCTTCCTTATGTTCGCTCTTCTGGTAGGTCCATCCCGTCTGCAATTGCAAATCAGGCGTAAAGGCGATACGGCCTTCGAGCGTCGCTCCGTAGACACGCGCTCCGGAAGCATTGTAGCGCTCCCACACCACGTTGCTGAATTCGTCCTGCTCGCTCTTCTTGCGCAAGTCGAACACGTTGTTCAATTCCGTATAGAAACCTTCAATAAGGAAGTTTGTCATTACCGAGCCGAAGTTCTGATAAATGTCGGCCGAAAGGCTGAAGCTGTTGGAGCGTTCTTCGCGCAAATCATCAGCCAACACAATCACGTTGCGCTCGCCGGAAGCAATCGTGATGTGCAAGTCTTCATCGAATGCCTGTGGCGCACGGAAACCGCTGCCGTAGCTCAAACGCAAGTTAATGTTTTCCGTCGGATTATAGCGCAAGTTGGCACGCGGGCTGAAAATCACGTTTTTCACCAGATTGTGCTTGTCGACACGTGCGCCAATCAGGAAACTCCATCGTTTGTTTTTCCATTCATTCTGGAAGAAACCGCTATAATTCTGCACAATCTGATGCGTTCTCAACTTCAAGCCGAGCGAACGGTCGTCAAGATTGTCGTAGTTGAATTCCGCTCCTACCATCAAATCGGCCGGCATGAACAACAGTTTGTCGAACGCATAGGAATAGTGTCCGCCCGCCGTCACTACGAGGTCGGTCGTCGTTCCATAGGCTTTCTCTGCTGTTGCAAGGCTTTCTTCCGACTCGTCGCCCGAACCGCCGTAATAGCTGTCGCGGTCAGTATTCTGGAACGATGAGTAGATTTTCAGTCGTTGGCGCAGGTCGTCGGTATACCAGTCATAGCTCAAGCCTCCGCCGTTGATATAGTGTTCCGTCATTTCCGTGATGTTTGCCAGATGCGGCAGGTTACCTAGGCGGTTACCGCCACGGCGTTCTTCATGGATACCGTGGTATTCCAGCGTAAATTTTGAATTGTCGTTCACGCGCAGGAACGAGCGGAGTCCCACCGTCTGGCTCTTGATTAACGGTACTTCCGTATATCCGTCGCCGTTGTGGTCATACCCTTCACGATTGCGGTTCTGCCCGAAAACATAGGCTCCCGCCTTATTGTTGCCGCTAACGAGCGAAGCGTTCAGCATCGTCACATTTTCAAAGCTGTTTGTACCGCCAATCGACATCAGCGAGTGAGAAACATCGGCCGTATTGCGCACCGGAGTCTTGGTGATAATGTTCACCGTTCCTCCGATGGCCGAAGCGCCGAAAAGAGCCGAGCCGCCACCGCGAACCACCTCTACCCGTTCAATCATGTTGGCAGGAATCTGTTCCAAACCGTAAACACCCGTAAGTGAAGAGAAAATCGGACGCGAGTCCACAAGAATCTGCGAATAATGTCCGTCAAGTCCGTTGATACGCACCTGCATGAAACCGCAGTTCTGACAGTTGTCCTCCACACGTACGCCCGGCTGCAACGAAAGTCCGTCAGCAAGACAGGCCGAACCCGAAAGTTCAAAAGTCTTTGCATCCACCACATTCACCAATGACGGCGCAAGGCGACGGTTGGTTTCGTTCTTGTTGGCCGAAACCACCACTTCATTCAGCATCAGGTTGTCGGGTTTCAAATTAAAATTCACTTCCTGTGAACTGCCTTTTTTCACATCGACAGTCACTTCCTCGGTCTGATAACCGACGTAACGCACGACAAGAACCGTCTTGCCTTCCTTTAAGTTTTTCAAGAAATAGTGGCCGGTGACATCGGTTGTCGTTCCTACCGACGAACCTTTTACCATAATTGTGACAAATGGAATGTGCTCACCGGTTTCATCGTCTACAATGTGTCCGAAAACGTGGGCATCCGTGCCGGCAAATACTGAACCCGTCAACAGGCATAGCATCGCAAAAAGTAAAAATAATCGCTTCATTATGAGTTCTTTTGGTTTAACAATTCGTATGCGAAGTTACACCCGCGAACCCGCTCCACAATCACCATTTATTGGTATTTTCCATTAATAATACCCTCAAAAATAAACAATTTAGGTATTTCCATCAGCTTGACTGCAGCGCAAATCCACCACAGCATTTAATGACCGATTCGGGTAAAACAGAAAGCGCGGAAGAAAATCACTTTTCCTCCGCGCCGTTAATGGTTTTATATTAGCTTGAAAAAAATCTATTTTTTATTGAATGAAGTTGTAGATTCGCTCGGTTGCTCCCAGATTGCCTTCGATGTAACGTCCGGCAATCTTGCCGCATTTTGCAAGATAAGGACGGTCGTCGAGCATCCGTGTCATAATCTGCGCGTAATCCTCACCGCTGTTGACCGAGAATGCTCCGCCAAGGGCTATCAGGTCACGAGCTTCCTTGAACTTGTCATATTTCGGACCGAAAACAACCGGTATGCCATACACAGCCGCCTCATTGATATTGTGGATTCCTACACCGAAACCGCCGCCCACATACGCCACCGTAGCATAGCGGTAGCTTTTCGACAACAGTCCGAAGCAGTCAATAATCAGGCAGTCGGCATCAGCAGCTTCCTCAACGGTCGCCTTGCTGTAGCGCACAGCCGGACGTTTCAGCTTCGACAAAATGCCTTCCACACGCGCTTCCGACAGTTCGTGAGGTGCAAGCACCAGCTTCATCGAAGGCGTACGGTTGAAGAACGAAATGAGAAACTCTTCGTCAGGTTCCCACGAGCTGCCGGCAATCACCGTAAACGAACCTCGGGCGAAAGTTTCCACAATCGGAAGGTCCACCTTGTTGTCGAGAATATCGGACACGCGGTCGAAACGCGTATCACCGAACACCTCCACATTCGTCACCCCGATAGTGGCAAGCAAATCCTTCGAATCTTTATCCTGTACGAACAGATGCGTATAGCATTTCAGCATCTTTCGGAACATGCCTCCATAGCCCTTGAAAAAAGCCTGTGTCGGTCGGAAAATCGCAGAAATGATATAGGTCGGGATATTGCGACGACGAAGCTCCTGCAGATAGTTCCCCCAAAATTCATATTTGACGAAAATCGCGGTTTCCACATCGACAGCATCCAAGAAACGACGCACATTCGACGGACAGTCAAACGGAAGATAGCAGATAACATCGGCCAACTGATAGTTCTTGCACACCTCATAGCCCGACGGCGAGAAAAAGGTAAGCAGAATCTTCTTTTCCGGATGACGGCGTTTCAGCATTTCAATCAGCGGACGCCCCTGTTCGAATTCGCCCAACGACGAGACGTGAATCCAAACATATTTCGCATTGCGGTCGATATGTTTCCCCAATATATCGAACGTACAAGCCTGTCCCGCAACCATCAGTTTCGCCTTCCTGTTGCGCACGGAAGCCACACGTACAGCCGTTGCATAGAGCGCTATCGCAGCATTATAGATGATGTTCATTTCGCGATAATTGAATTAATATAAAAAAGCCTTGTGCAACGCTCTTTCAGGTTGCACAAGGATATATTTCAATGTATGAATCAGAAAGCCTTAATGTTCTCGATTCCTGCTTTGACACGACGGATGGTTTCTTCCTTTCCGAGCAGTTCTGTAATGTCGAACATGTGAGGACCCTTACATTCGCCGACAACAGTCAAACGGAAAGCATTCATCACATTACCCATGTGATAGCCCTTGTCGGTAATCCAGCCCAACACAACAGGTTCTGCAGCTGCCGATGAAAAATCTTCAATACCTTCAAGCACACCGATAAGTTCTGTCATCAGTTCCGGCATGCCTTCTTTCCAGCGCTTGCGCACATCCTTTTCCGCATATTCCACCGGAGCTTCGAAGAAGAAGCGTGACTGTTCCCAAAGATCGCGCACAAAGTTGATACGTCCCTTCACCAGTGACACGATACGGGTAACGGTAGCCTTGTCGGCATCGGCATGGCCGTGTTCGGCAAGAATAGGCATGAACATTTCTGCCAGTTTCTCGTCGGCCATTTCCTGCAAATATTTATGGTTGAACCATTTGCCTTTTTCGAAATCGAATTTTGCGCCGCTCTTCGAGCAGTGTTCGAAAGAGAAGAGCTGAATGAGTTCGTCCATCGACATGATTTCCTGGTCGTTGCCCGGATTCCATCCAAGGAGAGCAAGGAAGTTGATAACGGCTTCAGGCAGATAGCCGGATTCGCGGTAGCCTGATGAAATTTCGCCGCTCTTCGGGTCGTGCCATTCCAACGGGAATACAGGGAAACCGAGACGGTCGCCGTCGCGCTTGCTCAGTTTGCCTTTTCCGTCCGGCTTGAGCAGCAACGGAAGATGAACGAAGGCCGGCATCGTGTCCGCCCAACCGAATGCTTCGTAAAGCAGCACGTGAAGCGGAGCTGAAGGCAACCATTCCTCACCGCGGATAACATGAGTCACTTCCATCAAATGGTCGTCGACGATGTTAGCCAAGTGATATGTAGGAAGGTCGTCGGCCGATTTGTAGAGCACCTTATCGTCGAGAATAGACGAATTGATGACAACTTCGCCGCGAACAAGGTCGTTGACCACTACATCGCGGTTCGGTTCTACCAAGAAACGAACTACATACTTTTCACCGTTGTCAATCAATGCCTTCACTTCGTCGGCACTCATTGTCAACGAGTTGCGCATTCCGCCACGAGTCTTTGCATCGTATTGGAAATTAGCTATTTCAGAGCGTTTTGCTTCCAGTTCTTCCGGAGTGTCGAATGCGATGTAAGCCTTGCCGTTGTCAAGCAACTGCTTCACATAAGTGCGATAGATGTCGCGGCGTTCCGACTGGCGGTAAGGACCAAAGTTTCCGCCTTCGCGTACACCTTCGTCAAATTTGATGCCCAACCAGGCGAATGCTTCGTTGATATAGTCTTCGGCTCCAGGCACAAAGCGGTTGGAGTCGGTATCTTCAATACGGAGAATGATTTCACCGCCATGACGGCGTGCAAACAAGTAGTTGAACAAAGCTGTGCGCACCCCACCAATATGCAGAGGACCAGTAGGCGACGGTGCAAAGCGTACTCTAACTTTTCTTTCCATCTTTTCGATTTATTAACATATAGCACGCAAAGGTAGCAATTATTTTTTAATTTTCTTCACTATTCCCAAGAAACTGCTTCCTAACTCCTCCATTTGCAACGATTTCTATAAAAAACGCCGGCAAACTGTAAAAGTGGTAGTTTGCCGGCGGCTCTATTTTCTGTTTTCTTTTCACTCAAAGGGTGCCAACAGGTCAAGAGATCCGCTAAAGTCACGGTCAGGAACAGACGGCACAATCGAGATATAGCCCTGCGAAAGCCAATACAGGTCAGTGTCCGTGCTAAACGGTTCGCTGTTGACATACGTACCCGTCAGCATATAGAACATCCGCCCGAACGGGTCTTTATAGGGAGCGTATTCTTCCGTCCAGCGGCCCTTGCAGGCACGTGCCCGTTTCATTCCCTTAATGATGCCTCCCGAAGGCATATTCACATTCAGACAAACGCCTTCCGGCAATCCTTCGCGCAACACTTTTCCCGTCAGTTCGCGCATGAAAGGCAGGCAGGCTTCGAAATCCTCCGGACGGGGAGTGTGCGACACCAGCGAATAGCCAATAGCCGGAACGCCCTGCATACAGGCTTCGAGCGTGGCTCCCATCGTGCCTGAATAGACAATGCTGTTGCCCGTATTCGCGCCATGATTGATGCCCGAAAGGACAAGCGACGGACGGCGGGGAACAAGAGCGTTCAACGCCAGTTTCACACAGTCGACCGGTGTACCGTTCAATGCCGTCATCCGGGCACCGTTGTAGTCTTCACGCTGTTTCGGGCGCAAAATCGTTTCGCAGGTAATGGATGCCGAGCCGCCGGAACGCGGACCGTCGGGCGCAACGACCATGATGTCACCCATACCGGCAACGCTGTCCACCAGATAGCGGATACCTGCCGATGTGATGCCATCGTCGTTGGTTATCAATATCAAAGGTTTTTCGTTTTCTGCCATAGTCGGATATGTTTTTATAGTTTGGAAAGCTGCTTGTGCTTGATAATTTCCTGTGCGTGACGGAAATCGTCGGGCGAACCGATGTCAAGCCAAGTGCCGTTGATAGGATGATAGACCACTTTCTTACCTTCGTTGACGAGCAGTTCAATCAAGTCGGTGGCATCGAAAACGGTGTCAGCCGGAATCCTGTCGAGATGCTCACGGCGGATTATGTAGATGCCCGCATTGGCGTAATAGTTGTAGGTCGGTTTTTCCTCCAATCCCAGCACGCGTGCTCCGTCGCAACGGAAAATGGCAAACGGCACGGACACCATATAGGGAATGGCGGCAATAGTCATGTCGGCATCCTGCTCAAGATGATACATGAACATGTCTTCGTAGCTGATAGTGGTAAGCAGGTCGGAATTCATCACCAGTACGTTGTCGGACACAAGACCGTCGACAAGTTTCACAGAGCCAATCGTTCCGAGCTTCTTCGGTTCACGCACACAACGTACGCTGACACCGCCCACTGGCTGCGCGAAATGTTCTTCCAACTGTTCGGCCAGATAGTTGACCGTCACCGCAATATTGTCAATTCCGTTTCGGGCAAGTTCCTCCACGTTGTAGTCGATAATGCTTTTGTCGCCAATTTTCAGCAAAGGTTTCGGCGTAGTCAGCGTCAGCGGACGCATACGCTCGCCCCTGCCCCCAGCCATAAGCACGGCATCCAACGGAAGAATGGAATGACACTCCGAGAAGTTGAACACCTGACGGATTTTCCCGCAACTGTCAAGACAGGGCACCAGTGTGATTTCCTGACGGCGCAGCTCGCGGACTTTCGCCAAATCAATGCTCTCCGCATCAAGGAAACGGAACGCACGGTGCATGATATCGCCTACTGCCACATCAAGACGGCTGTCGCGAATCAAGAACCGCCTTACATCGCCGTCGGTCAGCGTACCTGTCATTTTTCCCTCGGTATCAACGGCAAAAAGCACCATCGTCTGCCCCGACAAGCCGTTGAGCTGCCTCAACGCGTCGACAAGCGAAGCCTTCTCGCTGATTATATGTTTTGCATAGTCATACATCTTCTGTTCGCAATTTGTTTCTGTGTGTAAAGATAGTGCAAGGTGAGCGGAAAGACAAACGAAAACCTGTTTTCAAGTTTGGCTATCCCGAACCGCAGCCTATCTTATACAAAGATAGTGCAAGTTGTCAAAAACAGCAAACAGACAGCGGCAAATTACCTGCATCCTGAGAATGCAACAACAATTATTCACGATTGCCGGCAAAGGCTTCTGCCGTTTTTTTCCTACTTTTGTATACTTATCATAAAACCATACGCTATGAAAACGATTTCCCTTAAATGCGGCTTGATGCTTGCCGGACTGGCTCTGCCTGTCATGGCCTACGCCAACCGCCCGACAAACTTTGTTGTCATACTGATGGACGACATGGGACTGGGCGACATCGAAGCCAACGGAGCCATTGGATACTCCACTCCCAACATCAACCGCCTTCAAAGCCAGTCACTGACATTCACACGCTACTACGCCCCACAAGCTGTCAGCGGTGCATCAAGAGCCGGCCTGCTCACAGGCTGCTATCCCAATCGTATAGGAATGCACGGTGCTCCCGGGCCGAACAGCGAAAGAGGCATTTCGGCAGAAGAAATGACAATTGCAGAAGTACTGAAACAAAAAGACTATCAATGTGCAGCCTTCGGAAAATGGCATCTGGGCGACCACCGTTCGTTCCTGCCGCTTCAGCACGGATTTGACGAATTCTACGGCATTCCCTACTCCAACGACATGTGGCCGAACCAC
>OJMG01003347.1_pt1 | contig 12276 bp, 6 predicted proteins | sample 1597141 | NCBI WGS metagenome assembly OJMG01 (sample SAMEA2452119, study PRJEB22498) | human gut metagenome | biome: human feces; feature: human gut; material: feces | place: Australia | collected 2012
GTCGAGGATGGCGGCTATGCGTTCTTGCTCGGCAAGTGGAGGAATGGGAATTTCCAAACTTTTGAATTTGTTCATATCCACAGAGGCAAATCCCCCTGCGTTGGTATTCTGTTTACACCACTTACCTACAATGAACAGATAATGGTATATAAACTCCATGTTTACTTTGACGGTCAGCGATTTACGAACTGACAAGTTCGTAAATTGCTGATTCGCAAGCGAATCAGCAATTAGCAGTGCATGTTCACCGATGGTGGCTGTCGTGGCGATAATGAAAGAACCTGCCGGGAACAATCTGCCGCCTTTTACGGCTTCAAGTGTGATATGTTGTATCGAGTCGGCAAGTTTCCTCCCATTTTGGCGAATGTCCTCCATCCTAAACCATGGGATGCTACCGTTGTCCCAATATTCAGACTTTGCTTTTGAAGGTGTATAGCCGTTCCGTATGTCAAAGAGTTCACTCATCTTCATCCATGTGACGCTTTGCGTACCCCCCCCTATTTTAGTAAACGTTAACAATTTGCCCCTGTAATATTCATACTGCTTTTGCCGCGCTTGCAGCTCCGCTTGCAGCTCCGCCGCAAGGCTGGCGAACTTGTCGAGAATACGGACTATTTCTTCTTGAACAGGAATAGGTGGAATAGGCACCTCAAAAGCACTAACCATTTTTAGATTAAGTCCACCACGTGTTCCATCGCCTGATGATATTTTTCTTAGGGTGTTATATTGTCCCTTTAGATAGTGAAATAGAAAATCAGGTAAAATTTCACCTTTTGATACCAAGGAACAAAGAGACTGGTTTGTGCAAAGAGGTATGCGTACTATTGCAACTGTACCACGTGTTTTACCCTGACCAGCTAAGGCTATAACAACAGTGTTGGCTGGAATCATTTTAGTACTACTATTGTCATATCCTAACTGGGTTATTTTCTTTTCTGTAGACCAAACTTCACCTTTGTTCACTTCTCCTGAACTCATCCATGGGATTGTGCCATTTTCCCAATAATCAGGCTGTCTTGTATTTGGAGTTGCCCCTGCATAGCAGTCGCAAATATCGCCTATTTTTACAAACCTTACTCCCTCTGGGCAAAGTTCTTCCAACAGTTTATCTATCTTGTTCATGCTTCAATCTCTTTTTAATTACTCCAACGGGTCATTGAAGTTTTGTGGCCGTCATTCATTTTCTTCAGTTCCCGGTATCATTTGTTGTTTGTCCTCTGGATTTTCACCCGACAGATAATTGCTCGCTTTTGCAGGAGATATTACCGAACGGCCTGTTTGCGTCTCGAGGCTTTTTCGGGCTTGCCGGGCAATGTCGCCCCCACGGCGAGCTATATCAGCGTTCTCGAAAAAACCTTTGGGATTTTCAGAACGGGAGATTTCTGTTGCGGATACTTCCGCCAATGTATTGAGTGCCAACTCTACGTTTGTCATGTTGTCACGCAGGCTCTCTTTCTTCAATCCTTTATAAGCCTTGTATTGCTTGGTACGATAGCCGCTCCATTGCTGTAGGATAATATCGGTTAGCGACGCGAAGTCGCGGCTTTCCTCAATTCCTCCGCGTTTCCATTCATCGGTAAGTTCCTTGCGGACTTCGATGCTGCGAATACGTTGGTTTATCCAACGTTCACTATATCCCAGACGGCGGTAGTCGGTCATGGCTTGCTCAATGCTTAATTCCGGATCTTGCATTTGGTTGATACGCTCAGCCGCCACGGCTGCCATCCATTGCTTGAAGGGCTCGGCTTTGGGTGATGGTATGGATTGGATGATGCGGAAAATGCCTTGTGCTGTGGCCACCGTGGTTCGATAGCGTTTCCCGTCGGCGGCAATGAGTTGAGTTAGGGTACAAATTGTACCCCAACTGGCATCAAGTTCAGGGTCGCGTTTGCGCATTTTTTTGATATACTGTTTGGGGTCTGCGCTGTCGGTGAGTATTTCTACAACGTCTGTTACCGAAAAATACCATTCTTCACTTTCGCTATCCCACACGGAGCGCACTTTTTTCTCCTCGAATAGTTTTATGTCTTGCTTTTTTTTCATATATCCTCCTCCAATTCCGCCACTATGGCATCTATCTCGGTCCTGAGTGCATTTTCCCGGCTTACGATTTCCGCGATGCGGGCATTAAGCTCTGTAATGTCTATCGCCTCACGGGTATCTTCCTGCTCCACGTAGGTAGACACTGAAAGATTGTAATCTTCTGCTTCGATGTCAGCCGTCGTGACCACTTGGCTGAAATGCGGCACTTCAGCTTTTTGAGTATGCGCGTCGTATATCCGCGAGATGTTTTCCGGTGCAAGCCTGTTTTTGTTCCCCTCATGCACAAATTCATTGGAAGCGTCAATGAAGCATACCCGGTTGTCGCCCTTGTTCTTCTTCAGGACGATGATGCAAGTGGCGATGGTCGCCCCGAAGAACAAGTTGGGCGGCAACTGGATGACCGTATCGACAAAGTTGTTCGCCACGAGATATTTGCGGATTTTCTGTTCCGCCCCACTGCGATACAGAATGCCGGGAAATTCCACGATGGCCGCAGTGCCTTCCGTGGACAGCCATGCCAACATGTGCATCGTAAAGGCAAAATCAGCTTTCGACTTTGGTGCGAGCACTCCTGCCGGGGAAAAGCGTGGGTCGTTGATGAGCGTTGCGTCATTGTCGCCCACCCAAGGCACGGAATAGGGCGGATTGCTGACGATGACGTCCAGAATGAACGGAATGTCCATTTCCGCTTTCTCCGGGTCTAGGATATCTGTCTGGATGAAAGTGACCGTTGTGTTGTTGCGTTTGGCATTCCGGCGGGCGGTCGCGAGCGCTTCCGCCGAAATGTCCGTCGCAATCACGCTTGCTTTTTTCAGATGCTTCCGGAGTGTGACGGCTATGCAGCCGCTTCCCGTTCCGATATCCAATATCTTGATCTTTTGGTCTGCATTGTCGAGGATGACCTGCTCGACCAGTTCTTCGGTTTCCGGGCGCGGTATCAGGACGGACGGGTCCACTTCGAACTGAAGGCTGTAGAAATCGGCCGTCCCTAATATGTATTGGATAGGCTCCATCTGCTTCAAACGTTCGACTATGTCATGAATCCGGCTTTTTTCGCTTTCTGGCAGTTCTTTGTCTTTACAAAATAAAAAATGATGCGGCTGAATATTACAAACCCGCTCCATAATTAAACGAACTAGGCTGCTGACCTCGGAGGATGGGTATAGATCCCTCAATGATTCCTTAATGTATGCGATGGTTTCAGTCATATTTTGTTTTTGGGCAAAAGTAAGCATAAGATAAATTGCAACCAAACAAAGAAAGAATTTTCCGATATCGAAACAAAGGTTTCCAAACAGTGAAACAAAAATTTTTCTACGGTGAAAATATATTTTCCCGCTGGTTTTTCATAATCTTTGTACCTTTGTCCCGAGAACATCGCAAGGTATGTTTTGGGTTGCCCGAAACGATTCGAGTAACTCTAAACGCCTTGTCCTTGCAGGGAGCAGGATTATCCTCCAAAGTCGGATAATTCCAAAATCAACGATACCTTGTGGTGAATATAGGGTTACACATAATAAACTCTCTCTTTTCTCTTATACTGTTTATTCAAATGCGCAAGGAAAAACCGATAAAAATTGCTACCTTTGCACTCATTATCGGACTGCTAATGACCTGAGAAAGCAATTAAAACAACATATGAAACTCCTTCGTTGTCTTATAGGCTTTGGTCAGCCTCGCAGGGATAGCGAAGGAGTTTTCGCTTTAATATAAACCATGGCTGTACAAAGTGAAGCCGCACTTGAAAATGCTCTGATTCATGCCCTTGAACAAATGAGCTATGAATACGTGAAGATTGAAGAAGAAAGCAATCTCCGCGATAATTTCAAATGCCAGCTCGAAAAACATAACCGCAAACAACTTGCGGAAATAGGGCGTGAACATTTCACCGAATCGGAGTTTGAAAAGATTTTGCTTCATTTGGAGGGCGGCTCACGCTTTGAAAAATCCAAGAAACTGCGCGACCTCTATCCACTCGAAACCGAAAATGGGGAACGTGTGTGGGTGGAATTTCTCAATAAGAAACAATGGTGTCAGAATGAGTTTCAGGTATCAAACCAAATCACCATTGAGGGTAGGAAGAAATGCCGCTATGATGTGACGATATTGGTAAATGGTTTGCCGTTGGTGCAAATCGAATTAAAAAAGCGAGGGGTGGAACTGCGCCAAGCCTACGACCAAGTGCAACGCTACCATAAGACATCGTTTCATGGCTTGTTCGACTATATACAGGTTTTCGTTATCTCCAACGGTGTAAACACCCGCTATTTCGCCAACAACCCCAACCAAGGCTACAAGTTTACTTTCAATTGGACGGACAAGGATAACAACCCCTTCAACGACCTCAGTCTGTTTGCAGCAATGTTCTTTGATAAATGTACCCTTGGTAAGATGATTAGCAAATACATCGTGCTTCATGAGGGTGACAAATGTCTGATGGTGTTGCGCCCCTATCAGTTCTATGCCGTGGAGGAGATTTTGGATAAGGTGCAGAACTCTACCGACAACGGCTTCATTTGGCACACTACGGGAGCTGGCAAGACTCTTACTTCTTTTAAGGCGGCACAACTCGTTTCGGAGTTGGATGGCGTGGATAAGGTGATGTTTGTGGTGGACCGTCACGACCTTGACACGCAGACGCAATCGGAATATGAAGCGTTCGAACCCGGTGCAGTGGATAGCACGGACAACACCGATGAACTGACGAAGAAACTTTCAAGCGATTCGAAAATCATTATCACTACCATTCAGAAACTCAATGCAGCCGTTACGAAGCAATGGTACAGCAAGCGTTTGGATGAAGTGAGGAAGTCGCGCATCATCATGATTTTCGATGAGTGTCATCGTAGCCATTTCGGTGAGAGCCACAAAAATATTGTCAACTTCTTTACCAATACGCAAATATTCGGCTTCACGGGGACACCTATATTCAAGGAGAACTCTAAGAACGACCGTACCACCGAAGAAATCTTCGACAAGTGTCTGCACAAGTACCTGATTAAAGATGCCATTGCTGATGAGAATGTACTTGGCTTTTTGGTGGAATACTACCACGGCAACGAGGAGGTATCACCGGGACAGGAAAGCCGTATGCACGAGATTGCCAAATTCATTCTCAACAATTTCAGCAAATCCACCTTTGACGGTGAGTTTGACGCGCTATTTGCCGTGCAGAATGTGCCGATGCTCATTCGTTACTATAAGATTTTCAAGGAACTGAATCCTAAAATCTCAATCGGTGCAATCTTCACCTATTCATCTAACCCTAACGAGGACGATGAACTGACGGGCATGAACAGCGGTTTTGTCAACGAATCCGTGCCGGAGGCTGACGATATGCAGGAAATCATCAACGACTACAACCAAATGTTTGGTACGAATTTCTCCATCGAGAATTTCCGTGCTTACTACGATGATGTCAATCTGCGGTTGAAAAAGAAGAAAACCGACATGAAACCGCTCGACCTTTGTTTGGTCGTGGGTATGTTCCTCACAGGCTTCGATTCCAAGAAGCTGAACACGCTGTATGTGGATAAGAATTTGGAATACCACGGATTGTTGCAAGCGTTCTCACGTACCAACCGTGTACTCAACGAGCACAAACGTTTTGGTAAGATTGTCTGTTTCCGCGACCTCAAGAGCAATGTGGACGAATCCATAAAACTGTTCAGCAACGGGGGTACGGGCACTATCATCCGCGAGGCTTTCGAGGTGGTGAAAAAGGAATATGCCGACATCGCCAAAGATTTCCTTGCCAAATATCCCGACACTGCGGCTGTCGATGCGTTGAAGACCGAACCCGAAAAGCGTGACTTCATTCTCGCTTTCCGTGAGTTGATAAAGAAACATGCGGAGATACAAATCTACGAGGACTATTCGGAGGATGACCCCGAATTGGGCATATCCGAACAACTGTACAACGACTTCCGAAGTAAGTACCTCGACATTCACGACACGTTCCTTGACAGCACTACCGTAGGCGGCACTTCCGTTGAGGATAATTCCACCGAAGACGAAATAGGACTTGAAGACATCGACTTCTGTCTTGAACTGTTGCACAGCGACATTATCAATGTGGCTTATATCCTCGAGCTGATTGCAGAACTCAATCCGTTCAGTGAAAACTATGAGGAACAACGCCGCCATATCATCGACACAATGATTAAAGATGCCGAGCTGCGCAGCAAGTCGCAACTGATTGACGGCTTTATCCGCCAGAATGTAGATGAAGACAAGGAGGGCTTCGTGGAGCGCAAGAAGAAAGCGGATGGTTCTGTTGACCTCGAAGAACGGCTCAACCAATATATCCGTCAGGAAAAAGGCAAAGCCATTGACCGCCTTGCGGAAGATGAGCAGTTGCCTACCGAACTGCTGAACCGTTTCCTCTCGGAGTATGACTTCTCACAAAAGGTGCAACCCGAAATCATTCAAACGGCAGTCAAGGAGAAGCACCTCGGCTTGCTAAAGACGCGCAGAACCGTGAACCGTATTCTCGACCGTCTGCGCAATATTATCAGAATATTCTCTTGGGACTAAAAGATGGCGTATGAAAACAAATGACCCCGGCTATGTTTATATACTGACCAATCCCAGTTTTCGAGAGGATTGGGTGAAAATAGGTAAAAGTACTCGTCCCGTTGACATTCGTTCAAAGGAGTTGGACAATACCGCTGTGCCGTTGCCTTTTGAAATCTTTGCCACGATGAAGACTTCTAAATTCAATGAGGTTGAAAGACTTGTGCATAAGACAATAGACCGATTGACAGACTTGCGTATTCGGCAAAATAGGGAATTCTTTAATGTTGACCCCAAAGTGGCTCTTGATATTTTCAGAGACATCGCTTTGACAATTGACGATGCGGTCATAACTGAATATGAGGACAATAAACCTATTATAGCGCACCCCGAAAAGAAAGAAAAGAAATCAGAATTTTCTCGACCGAAAAAACGGGAGCGATTCAAATTCAGCATGGTACATATCAAGATAGGTGAATATATTACTTTTATCCCTACCAATCTGAAAGTGAAAGTTGCAAGTGATGATTCCATCGAATATGACGGACGAATTTACAAATTGTCTCCTTTTGTCGGTACGTTTCTTCCGGGAGAAAAGAGAACACCTTCAAATGCCTATCAGGGAAGCAAGTATTTCTCGTACAACGGAAAAATATTAGATGACTTAAGGACAGCCTTTGAAAAAGAAGCTGATAATGAAATAAACATTGTAGAAAACAAAACTGTTTAAGAACATGAGTGAAGAACTCCAACAAAAACTCCGCGCCCAGCTTTGGGAGGTTGCCAACAACCTGCGCGGCAATATGTCAGCCAACGAATTTATGTACTTCTCGTTGGGCTTTATCTTTTATAAGTACCTTTCTGAAAAAATAGAGAACTATGCTGACCGTGCGCTTGAAGATGACGAAATCACTTTCAAACAGTTGTGGCAGTCAGGCGAAGAAGATGCCCTTGAACTTCAAGAGGAAGTCAAGAAGCAGTGTTTGGAAAATATCGGTTATTTTGTAGAGCCGCAATATCTCTTCACCTCTATCATTGACGCAATTAAGCGCAAGGAGAATATTATTCCCTCTCTCGAACGTTCGCTGAAGCGCATTGAGGACAGTACGCTCGGACAAGAGAGTGAGGACGATTTTGGAGGTTTGTTTTCAGACATAGACCTTGCTTCGCCCAAGCTCGGCAAAACTACCGATGACAAGAATACGCTCATATCCAATGTACTGATTGCTTTGAACGGCATTGACTTCGGAGCGGACGAAGCTACGCAGATAGATATTCTCGGCGATGCTTATGAATATATGATTTCTCAGTTTGCCGCTGGAGCGGGCAAGAAAGCCGGAGAATTTTACACACCGCAAGAAGTGAGCCAGATTCTTGCCGAGATAGTGACTATCGGACATACTCGCTTACGCAATGTATATGACCCTACTTGCGGTTCGGGTTCACTGCTTATTCGTGCAGCTCATACGGGACGGGCATACGAGATATTCGGGCAGGAGAAAAACCCCACTACTTACAACTTGTGCCGTATGAATATGTTGCTGCATGGTATCAAGTTCAGTAATTTCCAAATAGAGAATGGCGACACCTTGGAGGCGGACGCTTTCGGTGACACCCAGTTCGATGCCGTGGTTGCCAATCCTCCTTTCTCCGCAGAGTGGAGTGCCGCCGACAAGTTCAACAATGATGACCGTTTCAGCCGTGCCGGTCGCCTTGCTCCGCGCAAGACAGCTGACTATGCCTTTATACTGCACATGCTCTATCATCTTGTGGATGGTGGTACAATGGCTTGCGTTGTACCGCACGGCGTATTGTTCCGTGGTAATGCCGAGGGCGTAATCCGTCGTTTTCTCATTGAGAAGAAGAACTATGTGGATGCCATCATCGGACTCCCTGCCAACATCTTCTATGGCACAAGCATTCCGACTTGTATTTTGGTGTTTAAGAAATGCCGTAAAGAGGATGACAATATTCTGTTCATTGATGCCAGCAAGGAGTTTGAAAAGGTCAAGACACAGAACAAGCTCCGTCCACAACACATCAAGAAGATTGTTGATACCTATCGTGAGCGCAAGGAGATAGAAAAGTACAGTCATCTTGCCACACTGCAAGAAGTGGCTGAGAACGACTACAATCTCAACATTCCTCGTTATGTTGATACTTTCGAGGAAGAAGAACCTATCGACATTCATGCTGTCATGAAGGAAATCAAGGAGTTGGAAGCCAAACGAGCCGACCTTGATAAGGAGATTGAAGGGTATTTGAAGGAATTGGGATTGGTGGAATGAATTTTTTGTACCAGGTTGGGACAATTTTAGAAGAACGTTTAATATGGCTGAGAAAGATAATATACCAGAAATGCGTCCTACGTTTGATGCTATCCGCAGGACTGACGAAAACAACAAGGAATATTGGAGTTCGCGCGACCTTTGTAATGCTATGGGATATTCTACTAACTGGAAATTCCAAAATGTCATAAATAAGGCAATTGCCGTAGCCAATCAAAAAGGCATGAAGATTGATGACCATTTCAACCAAACGGTTGATATGGTCAAGCTCGGTAGTGGTGCATATAGAAAGGTGAACATATTCCGTTTGTCTCGTATGGCGTGCATGATTATAGCTGAAAATGCAGACGGAAAGAAACCTCTGGTGCAACAAGCAAGAGAATATTTTTCGCAGTCCGTTTCTACCACAGAACTTATTCAAAGCTCGCTGGAATCCAACATATTGCTGTATAAAACAGCACAAGGGGAAACCCGCATTGAAGTGATATTCAACAACGAGACATTTTGGATGTCGCAAAAACGCATGGCAGATTTGTTTGGCGTAGACCGAGCAACGATTGCTTATCACCTTTCTCAAATTTATGAAAGTGGAGAACTTACAAAAGAGGCAACTTGTAGAAAAATTCAACAAGTTCAACTTGAGGGTGAGCGTGATGTTGAACGTACTCCTTTGTTCTACAACCTTGATGCCATTATTGCCGTAGGTTACCGTGTGAACAGCTATCAAGCAACTCAATTTCGTATATGGGCAACTTCTGTGTTGAAGGAGTTTATCATCAAGGGATATGTACTTGATGACGAACGTTTGAAACAAGGCAAGCATTTCGGCAAGGACTACTTTGATGACTTGCTGGAACGCATCCGTGAGATACGGACGTCTGAACGTCGCTACTATCAGAAGATAACGGATGTATATGCAGAGTGTAGTGCTGATTATGATGCAAAATCAGAAAGTACCAAATTGTTCTTCAAGATGGTGCAGAATATGATGCACTTGGCTGTCACACATCATACCGCAGCAGAGATTGTCTATAACAGAGCTGATGCCGAACAACCACACATGGGGCTTACCACATGGAAAAAAGCACCTAACGGACGAGTACAAAAATCGGACACAATTGTAGCCAAGAACTATTTGTCGGATACCGAACTTAATCAACTCAATGGTATAACTACTTCATTCCTTGACTTTGCTGAGACTCGTGCCCAACGCCATATCATTACAACAATGGAAGATTGGCGAAAGCGACTTGCCCAGTTCCTTGCGGCAATGGACTATGAGGCAAACCCTTCGGCAGGAACTGTTTCGCAAGATGAAGCAAGAGCAAAGGCTTATGGAGAATATGAGAAATATAAGCTCATCCAAGACTGTTCATATATTTCTGATTTCGACAGATTTAATAATGGTGATGACGATATGCCTCTGCTTCCTTTCGACCTCAATCCAAAGGAGAACTGAAATCTTCCACAACTTGTGGAAATTTTAGGGAAATAATTTGTCCACCAAGCTGATAGACTATTTCAGAACGATCAAATTAAGGATTAAAAATGACAACGACAATAAATAACAAACATAAGAAACTCAATGTCCCAAATCTCAGATTTAAGGAGTTTGAGGGGGAGTGGGAGAAACGTACACTGGGAAACAATGTAAAAATTCAAGGAGGATATGCTTTTAAGAGTGAGTTGTTTCTTGGGAATGGTATTCCCATTATTCGAATATCTAATTTACCCCAAAATGCCTCTTTTGTAGACTTAGATGATTGCATATATTACAAGAAAGGAAATTATATTAGTTTTGAGGTCCATAATGGAGATCTTCTAATTGCAATGTCTGGTGCAACAACTGGCAAAACAGCTATTTACAATAAAAAAACTTTGGCTTATCTAAATCAGCGAGTAGGTTTATTCAAGTCTACAAACAGTGATAGCCTATATTACCCATTCTTATATGCATTTGTTTCGACTCCAGTTTTTAAACGTCAACTTTCCACAAGATTGATTGCTGGTGCACAGCCCAATATAAGTTCAAGCGATATAGAATCGATAAGAATTAGTATTCCTCAGAAAAACGAACAGGAAAAAATCGCACATCTTATGTTATTGCTTGATGAACGCATTGCAACCCAAAACAAAATCATTGAAAAGTTGCAGTCCTTAATCAAGGGACTAAATGACTTCTTGTATACTCAATATGGTGGTGAAGTATTGACCTCTTTTGCAGAACTTGGCACTTCATATTCTGGACTGTCAGGGAAGTCTGCACAAGATTTTGGCTCAGGTAAACCTTTCATAACTTATCTGAATGTGTATTCAAACAATATCATCAATGAAAATGATTTCCAATATGTGGCAATCAAAGATGGTGAGAAACAGAATATTGTCGAATATGGTGATGTCTTATTCACCTTGTCATCGGAAACACCAAATGAAGTTGGTATCGGTTCTGTGTTTCTTGGTAAAGAAAAAGTGTATCTGAATAGTTTCTGTTTTGGCATTCACATCACAAATAAGGAAGTGGCTTTTCCTCCGTATCTGTCTTACTACGTTTCTTCAACAGCATTTCGAAAGTTTATCTATCCTTATGCACAAGGAAGTACGAGATTCAACCTGTGTAAGGCTGACTTTGAGAAAGCAAGTATTAAACTACCAACCTTAGAAAATCAAAAACGAATATACCTTATACTGGGTCATATAGACTGCAAAATAGAAACAGAGAGGCAATTGCTTGCCCTCTATAATTCTCAAAAGCAGTATCTGCTTCGCCAAATGTTCATATAAACATCTGACGGAGCAAGTATTGCTTCTGTTTGTGATATTCTTCTAATGTGTTTTGCGCATGTTTTATCTTGTCATTTAACGAATATAGCAATTTTGAAATCAGCAATAATTCATTAGAGTTTACAGGCATAGGAACTCTATTCTCTAAGAAGCGTTGGTTTGTAATATTGATGGTGTTCTTTGCCCCTTTTTGAATTAAAGGATGCAAGTAGTTATGTGTATTTATTTCACTCATAAAATATTCATGAAGATATGCTCCAATAGCAAAACTTCTGGGTTCATAAACACCATACAATGGTGAAACAGCAACATTATCAATGTTAATACTTTGTTTTACTATGCCATAAGGAAATGAACCTGTGGGACTTTTGGTATAAACTAAGTCACCATAGTGCACCACATTATATTTTGATGTGTCTTTAGCTGCAAATGAACGCCCAAGGTAATCAACTTGATTGACAATGCCTTGACTAACAGAAACAGAAAAAACTTGATATAAGTTAGTGTTGCGCTCATTCCTTTCAGAAAGAACATCACCAAGAGATAATTTTTTCCAAGTACCTCTATCTTCTCCTTGTTTTTGCAGTTCAACCATAATTCCCTTGATTAAGGACTGCAACTTTTCAATGATTTTGTTTTGGGTTGCAAT
>OJMG01003349.1_pt1 | contig 12274 bp, 8 predicted proteins | sample 1597141 | NCBI WGS metagenome assembly OJMG01 (sample SAMEA2452119, study PRJEB22498) | human gut metagenome | biome: human feces; feature: human gut; material: feces | place: Australia | collected 2012
TATGATCTCTCAGCTTTCCGCTGTTACACAGCAGCTGTACGCGGGTGCAACAGCTGTAAATACCGGAACAAAAACTGTTTCCGCCGGACTTCAGAAACTGGAGACTGGTACCGCAGCTTTCCCGAAAGCAGCCGCCGGAATCAAAGCTCTGAACGATGGATTTGATAAATTAACCGCAAACAACAAGAAACTTACTGATGGCGCAACAAGTCTGAAAAAAGCAGGAAAACAGATCACAAGCGCACTTCCGCAGGTGAAATCCGGTGCAGGTCAGCTTGCCGATGGTTCTGAAACACTGACTACAGGAATTAAGACATACACAGATGGCGTCGCTAAACTGGCCGCTAACAGTTCTGCTCTTACAAGCGGTACCAGTCAGCTTTCCACTGGAGCTAAAACTCTTTCCAGCGGTGCTACTACTCTTGCAAACGGAACTAAGGCATTAGCAAACGGTACCTCAACTCTTCTCAGTGGTACCAAGAAACTTGTAAGTAACAACAGCACTCTGAACAATGGTGCGAAACAGCTTGCAGATGGTGCTGCTCAGATCCAGAGTGGTTCCTCTCAGCTGTATGATGGTTCCAAGAAACTTGGAAGTGGTATGAAAGAACTGAAAGATGGTTCCAAGACATTAACCACAAGCCTCAGTGATGGAGCTAAAACAGTTAAAGATAACTCAGCAAGTGATGAAACAATTAAAATGTTCGCAACACCTGTTGTGAGCGATGAAACAAAACTTACCGATGTTCCGAATAACGGACACGCAATGGCACCTTATATGATGTCTGTAGGCCTCTGGGTTGGTGCACTGGCATTCTGCCTGATGTATCCTCTGGCTCAGTATAAAGGCAAACTGAAATCCGGTTTTGCATGGTGGGCAAGCAAAGCTTCCGTACTTTATCCGGTAGCAATGCTTCAGGCAATCTGTCTGATCCTTCTGTTACATGCATTTAACGGATTCACCCCTGCTGAGATGGGCAAGACAGTTCTCTTCGCCTGCCTCGCAGCAATGACCTTTACATCCATGATGTACTTCTTCAACATTACACTTGGTAAAGTAGGAAGTTTCCTGATGCTGGTATTCATGGTCGTTCAGCTTGCAGGATCTGCCGGTACTTATCCGGTCGAGATTTCTCCTGCATTTGTTGCAAAGATTCACGCATACCTGCCATTCACCTACACAGTTGATGCATTCCGTGCAACGATCAGTGGTGGCAGAAGCATTACTACTTCTGTAATTGTACTGGCTGTACTGTTTGTGATCTTCACGATCCTGACAATCCTTCAGTTCAATCACATGGCCAAGAGAAAGAAAGAAGAAAAAATCGTTCTCTTCGACTGGCTGGAAGAAAGAGGTCTTGCTTAACTAATATGTAACTGACAGAAGCTCCCCCGAACCTTCTGTTGGATATAAAAAAAATAAAACCTGTACGGTGGACTGAAAAACCACTGTACAGGTTTTTTATTATAGAAAGCCCCGGAACTCCTGATCCATGGAATTCCGGGGCTTAGTTTTATTTTTTAGTTTTCCGCGTCAGCCGTTGGTGTTGCTGTGGCTTTTGTTTTTGATTCACTGTTTATCAGTGTCTCATATGCATTAAACATTTCTTTTACCGTCATTTTGTTTACGAGGAATACTTTGTTTCCAACGACAGCTGCGTAATAGTTTGTGTCATATGTGTAGAAGGTAACGGTTGTCTGGTTCTTATCAGAGTCTGTGAATACAGCAGTCATCTCCGGGTCTGTAGCCGGTGTATAAGCGTCCGTCAGTCTCTTCTGGCCTGCCATATTTATCAGCTTGTTATAGAAAGTGGTAAAGGTTGTACTTTCTATCTCCTTACCATCCAGCTGATAAGTCGTTGTCTCTTTGTCATTGCCGTCATCATCTTTGGATGTTTCACGTGAAACATTTACAGTATTTGTTGCGCCGCCGTAAGTAACCTGAAGCTGATCCAGATTTTTTACAGACAGATAATTGACGATCAGTGACCAGAGATCTGATGGTGCTTTGTCAATAACTGCGCTCAGAGTATCCGCGGACATTGTATAAATATGTTTGTTATCCACAGTTACATATCGACTGCCATCACTTGCTTCATCGCCAACGTAGATAACAAGTTGTTTATCTACTGTTGTTGTCTTGGTATCCTCTGAAGAACTGCTGTCATCAGAAGCATCCGTGCTGTCAGAACTATCTGTCGAACTGTTTTCTGCTGAAGCTTTATCATCAGTACTGTCGACACTCTCAGAATCACTCTCAGAGGCTGTAGAATCCTTTTCTGAAGAATCTGTACTGTCTGAGCTGTCATCCTTCACCTCTTCCTGATAATCCACTGTAATCGTCGCATACGGCTTATCAAGGCCATACTGTGAAAGATCCTCTGCATTATAATTTACAAACTGATCATATGCAAAATTTCCAAGTCCGGAGGTTACATTTCCTGCTGCTGTAGTATCCGCAGTTTCTTTATCACTGCTTCCATCGCTGGAAACATCCCAGGTAGCTCCATCAGAATTTTCTTCCAGAACATAGGAATCTTTATCCTCGCTTACCTGGACTTTCTTTACTGTGGAAGAATCAATTGTCGGGAAATCTTCTCCCTGTGCATAATCGTAAAGAGATTTCATAAACGGAGTGACCGTATCTGCCGCTACTACATACACAGTACTGTCATCATCATCTTTGGAAATGTAATACTGATTCGTGGAAGTATTCTCATCTCCGATATTAAACTTGGTTGTGCCATCACTGGTATCAACGGTCACCGTATTGGACGGGGAATCCAGTCCATATTCGGTAAGATCGTCTACTTTTTTCAGAACCCTGTCAGCTTCCACCTTTTCGATGGCGGAAGCTGCAGAATCCAGAGTTGTCTGATTTACAGGGAAAGCAGTCTCATCTTTTTTCACCCAGGAATCATCTTTTTTCTCAAAGGTAGTTTCCTTCTTGTCCACGATAAATTCCAGAGATTTGATATCATCCGTTTTCACGGAAAACACTTCTGTTTTGCTTTCCTCCTCACTGCTGCTCTCTGTCTTTTCCTCTTTGGATACGTAGGTATTCAGTCCCACATACGTACCACCTAGAACTGCCAGAACAACAACAGCGGAAACAAGTTTGGTTGATTTTTTCATTATGCTTTTCTCCTCTTAAGCCAGATTAAAAATCCTGCAACAAGGAACACTCCCGGGATCAGACCAATAGTACAGATCTTCCAGAAGGCTGCATCATAATCCGTTACGGTCAGGCTTGTAGACTCAAGGCTCTTGGATGGGATGGAAACGGAATTGCCGTCATCTGTGCTGGTCATCCAGTTTAAGGACTCCAGAAGAAGTTTTTCATTTCCGCCGGATACCATCTGGTTTACCTGACTCTCCATCAGATTTGCTGTGGAGTAGTAAACGATCTGTGTTTCCTTGTCATCATCCAGTTTCTCAGTAATGGCAACACCAATATCAAACGGGCCGTCTACATCTCCGTCTTCTTTCTCGATATTGCTGCTCTGCATGTTTGTCTTAGAGTAAGCCTGGTCAGAAGTTGTCAGGATACTGTCAATCGTTACGGTATCTCTTACATCATCTGTTTTCTGAATACCCTGTGCATATGGAGCCAGTACATAAGAGCCTGCGGAAGCGGTCTCAGAGCTTGCATCTGTGCTGTTAACAGTCGGTACCAGATAATACGGCATCTGCATTCCATAATGCTGGCTGTCGCCCTCAAATACGATTCCTGCTGCACGTTTTACGCCATAATTTTCAAGGACAGCATCGAAGTTCGGCAGATCATCCTGTGTATAATCAGAGAAGATCATGGCCTTTCCGCCCGCCTCCAGATAATCCAGGATCTCTGTTTTTTCTTCCTCGGAAATATCGCTCGTCGGAGATACGATCATCAGGCAGTCAGCATCGTCCGGAACTTTTCCTTCTGTGAGAAGGTTCAGATCCTTGATATCAATGTTGGCTTTCTGGATATCCTCTTTAAAGCTGGAATCCAGATCTTTTTCGCCATGTCCGGATAACGTGTACATGATCGGAAGGTTCTCGGATGTCACATATCCGATAGCACTTGTGATCTGTCCCTCACCGTCAAATCCGGTCGTGGTCTGCTGCCAGGTATTGTAGTCTACAGAAGTAGAATACATATCGTTGTAATTGATAACTTTGTTTCTGTCTCCGCAAACTACGATCAGGCTGTTTGATGCAAGATCATCGCTTGTATATTCAGAAGCAAATTTCGGATTTACAACCGGATCTTTTACTTCAACTTTAATATGTTTGGACTCATCTTTATAGCGTGACAGCAGGTTGGAAATCGTATCATCCTCAGAGCCGCTTGGTGCGATCTGGTAAATGGTCACATCTTTATCCAGTGCTTTCAGCACTTTCTTTGTCTCATCACCGATGGTATAAAGCTTGGATGAACTTACATCCAGCTGTGAATATTTAGACGGGATTGCACCTACGATCATATTGATCACAACTACGATCACGATAAAGATCGCTGCCATAGCCATGCTGTAAGTACCATTTTTAATATGCTTTTTACTGATAGTGCCTACCAGTTTTTTCGGATCTGGTTTATGTTTCTTTTTCCCGGAATCCTGTGCAGTTTCTGTCTCTACTGCCTCGCTTTTATTTTTCTTGAATTTCTCACTGAATTTCATTTCCATTCACCCCCTAGTTCCAGCGTCTCTTCTGAATGGACTGCATGGTGAGAAACAGACAGATTGCAACGACAGAGATAAAATATACGATTCCTGTCACGTCAAACACACCGTTTGTAAAGTTCTCATAATGTCCGCTCAGATTAAATACATTCAGTACTTTCTGGATACCACCCTGGAAAATACTTGATTTTACAACGTATACGATCACAAGGGCAACTTCTCCTACAACTCCGATCACTGCAGAGATCAGAACATTTTTGATCATGGTATAAATGATAATTGCGATCGCCACGATCAGAAGTCCGAATGCCACTGCCGTTGACATGGAAGTCTGTGAGAAAAATGAGGAAATTCCATTCATCATATAGAAAGCAAACAGAAATACAAAAGTAAGTACTGCTGCAATTACCTGGCTTTCCGTAAGTGCTGACATAAATACACCAATTGCCAGATTCGCACATCCAAGAAGGAAAAATCCCAGGATTCCTGTATATGCGGAAGCATAGGAAATGGTTCCAAATTTACTCATGATCAGTGGATAAAAGCACATGATCACAACCGGAATGGCAAATACGGCTACCAGTGCAAGGTATTTTCCAAATACGATATCCCACACAGATATCGGCGCTGTCAGAAGCAGCTGATCTGTTTTTTGTTTACGTTCTTCTGCAAGTACACGCATGGAAAGGATCGGCACACCGATCAGGAACACGAAGGTCAGTGCGCTTAATGTAGATTCAAATTTTGAATAACCTGCTGAGAGCTGATATGCGGAAAAATAAATTCCAGTCAGCACCAGGACAAAAAATATGAAGAGATATCCAACCATGGAGGTCAGATAGCTTTTCAGTTCTCTTTTAAAAATTGCTGTCATGACTGATCCCCCTCTTTTTTATCTGAAGCTTTCTCCGTTTTCTCAGATTTTTCTGTTTCCGAAGATTTATCTTCTACCGGTTTCCACTGTGATCTTTCCTGTTTCCCGGTGGATTTCTTTTTTTCTCCTTCGGTAAGCTCAAGGAATACATCCTCAAGAGAAACTCTCTTAACCTGCATCTCGTAGATCGGGCAGTTTGCTTTTGCCATAGCATAGAAAACTTTTTCGCGGATATCCACATTTTCCTGAATGGAAACTTTTGTTTTCCACAGTTCTTCGTCGCTGTCGTAGGACATTTCCACACCGGTAACGCCTTCGATCGTTTCCAGATCTTTTCGGATGGTATCTTTCTCGCCTTTTACTTTCATAAGGAGACTGTTGGAACCTGCTGCCAGACGTTCCAGATTGTCCGGCGTATCACTGGCTACCAGTTTTCCGTGTGAAATGATCAGAACGTAATCACATACTGCTCTCACCTCGGAAAGGATATGAGAACTTAAGATAACCGTATGTTTCTGTTTCAGGCTTTTGATCAGGTCACGGATCTCGATGATCTGCTTCGGGTCAAGTCCTACTGTAGGCTCATCCAGGATGATCACTTCCGGATATCCAAGGATCGCCTGTGCAAGGCCAACTCTCTGGCGGTAACCTTTGGAAAGGTTTTTGATCAGACGGTCTTTCATATCTGTGATCTTTACCATATCCATGACTTCTTTTATCTGTTTGTCTTTCTGGTTTCTTGGGATTTTTTTCAGATCAGCCGCAAATTTCATATATTCAAGAACTGTCATATCAAAATAGAGTGGCGGCATTTCCGGCAGATAGCCGATACATTTCTTGGCTGCCTCCGGTTCTTCCAGAATGTCATGACCATCGATCATTACTTTTCCCTCTGTGGAAGCAATGTATCCTGTGATCATGTTCATTGTTGTTGATTTTCCTGCACCGTTGGGGCCCAGGAATCCGTAAATTTTCCCCTTTTCGATCTGAAAGGAAAGATGGTCAACGGCTGTATGATCGCCGTATTTTTTGACCAGATTACTTACTTCGATCACTTTACTCTCCTCCTTTTATTCTCCGGGAAATACTTTTTCAATTCTTGATTTCCCATCTTATAAGATGCCAGAGGCAAAAAGTCGTAAAACAGAGGCCCTTTGACTCTGGCGTCTTTTCAATAGAAAATGCCCCTGGATGAAACAGAGAATGGGGGAATCCAGGGGCATCTCTATCATTTTATAGTGTAAAAGTAATTTGTGATAAAAGTAGGATAAATTTGTGATAATTTTGTGAAACAAATCAGCGAAAAATCTCCTGTCACACAAATTCTTCTTTTGTTCGACAGGAGATTACATTTTCTGAGCAGCAAGATTCTGTTATGCCAGTGGTTCTCTGAGCGGCGTTCCTGCTTTTCTCGGGTATTTTCCAGGTGTGTTTTTTACTTTTTCGATGATGACCAGGGAACGGCTGATCTCGGATCCCGGAAGATCGAAGTACTGAATGTCTCGGATCTTTCCACCGAGAATTTTTACTGCTTTTTCCGCCGCTTCGGCTTCTTCCTTTACTGAGCCGGATTTATAGGAGACAAAAAGTCCTCCGACTTTTACGTATGGGAGACAGTATTCGGACAGGGTTGCAAGACCGGATACTGCTCTGGATACACAGAGGTCATATTTTTCTCTGTAGGCTTTGTTTTTTGCATATTCTTCGGCTCTTCCGTGGATGGCTGAGATGTTCTCAAGTCCAAGGAGTGCAAAGGTTTCTTCCAGGAATTTCACTCTTTTGTTCAGGGAATCCAGAAGGCAGGCTTCCAATTCCGGGAAAGCGATCTTCAGGGGAACCCCCGGAAATCCGGCACCGGTTCCGATGTCCATGACCGTTTTTACCTTGCTCATATCTACGGCTTTGACACAGCAAAGGCTGTCCAGGAAATGTTTCACGAGAACCTCATCGAATTCTGTAATTCCGGTAAGGTTCATAACTTTATTTTTTTCTACAAGGAATTCGTAGAACTGGATAAACTGATTTTTCTGCGTGTCATTAAGAGTAATTCCAAGTTCTTCGCAGCCTTTTTCCAGGATTTCTAAATTGTACATGCAGTTTCCTCTCTTATTCTTTGTTTTTTATGTTTTCATTATTCAGAATGTTATCAATGTTTATGTCCGGCTTTGCTTTCCAGGTATACAAGAAGTACAGAGATATCTGCCGGGGATACGCCGGAGATTCGGGATGCCTGGCCGATGGATACCGGTCTGTAAGCCTCCAGTTTCTGACGTGCTTCAATGCGGAGGCTTCCTACATCTTCATAATCAATGTCTTCCGGAATTTTTTTCTGCTCCAGTTTTTTGAACTGCTCCACCTGTTTCATCTGGCGGCGGATATAGCCATCATATTTGATGTTGATCTCTACCTGCTCACATACATCTTCTGGAAGTTCCGGTCTTTCTTTATCAATCGGTGCAAGCACTTTATAGTTAAGTTCCGGTCTGCGGATCAGCTCTGCAATGGTGGTTCCTGATTTCAGCAATGTACTTCCCTGAGATTCCAGAAGGCTCTGTACTTCTGCAGAACCGCCTACAGTCGTATGTTCTACTCTCTCGATCTCTTCATGGATCATTCGTTCTTTTTCCTGCAGTTTATGGTATGTCTCATCATCGATCAGGCCAACCTCCCAGCCTTTTTTGCGGAGACGGAGGTCTGCATTGTCCTGACGGAGCAGCAGGCGGTATTCGGCGCGGCTTGTCATCATTCGGTATGGTTCGTTTGTTCCTTTTGTTGATAAGTCATCCGCAAGCACTCCGATATAGGCATCGGAACGGCGAAGAATAAGCGGCGGTTCCTCCGAAACATACAGCGCAGCATTAATTCCGGCAAGCAGACCCTGTGCCGCTGCTTCTTCATAACCGCTTGAACCGTTCAATTGACCCGCAAAAAACAGTCCCGGAACATTCTTTGAGCCGAGTGTAAGAGCAAGTGCGGTTGGGTCGATACAGTCATATTCGATCGCATAGCCGTAACGCATGATTTCACAGTTTTCAAACCCGGGAAGGGTGCGCAGCGACAGCTGCTGAACATCGCGCGGAAGGCTTGTCGAAAAACCCTGAACATACATTTCGTTAGTTTGATTTCCTTCGGGTTCAATAAAAAGCTGATGCCTGTCCTTGTTTGGAAAACGAACGAGCTTATCCTCGATTGACGGACAATAACGCGTTGGAGAGGCGTGTATTTTTCCGCTGAACATCGGCGAACGTTCAAGGTTATCAAGGATAATCCGGTGTGTTTCGGCGTTCGTATAGGTCAGATAACAGCACTGTTGTTCCTTTTTTTGTTCTTCCGTCAGAAAGGAAAAATGCGGAATCGGAACATCGCCGAACTGCTCTTCCATTTTCGTGAAATCAAGGCTGTTTCTGCTGACGCGCGGGGGAGTACCTGTTTTGAATCGGCGAAGGTTAAAGCCCAGTTCTTTGAGTGAGCTTGAAAGGCTGTTTGAACGCGCGAGCCCGGAAGGTCCCTGTTCGACGCTTTGCTCTCCGATATGAATCAGGCTGCGCAGATACACACCGGTACAAATTATGACTGCACGGCAGGAGTATTCGGTTCCGCCCGAGCAGACAACTCCGGCAATTTTTCCGTTCTTTTCAATTATTTCGGCGCATTCATCCTGTCTGAGCGTCAGATTGGGTTCGCTTTCAAGCACCTGCTTCATTCGCATATGATAACGGTTTTTGTCAATCTGTGCACGAAGTGAATGAACAGCAGCCCCTTTTCCAAGGTTCAGCATACGCATTTGAATAAAAGTTTCATCCGCCGCAAGTCCCATTTCGCCGCCGAGTGCATCAATTTCGCGCACAAGGTGTCCCTTACTCGTTCCGCCGATGGCGGGGTTGCAGGCACAAAGTGCCACGGAATCAAGGTTCAGGCAGAGACACAGTGTTTTTTTGCCCATTCGTGCGGATGCAAGCGCGGCCTCGACGCCTGCGTGGCCTGCTCCCGCAACGATTATATCATAATCACCGGAGTAAAAATTCATAATATTCCTCTTTTCGCTGTCGAAATTGCTGTTCCGATAATGTTTCACGTGAAACAATGCTTTTGTGAAACAGCGGATTTAGACATTTCAACAGTCCTAAAGCTGATTTTTTATCAATTGTGTGTTGTACGGCGGTTCAATTTCAATTGATTTGCCGCATAAATATTCAAGCCCGTCAAGCTTATTCGGAAAAACGATGCGCGTTGCTGTCAGCCGCAGACCGGCGGGGAAGCTGCGGTTCCCGACACGATCGCCGTATTTGTCGTCTCCGATGATCGGGCAGCCGATATGCGCAAGACTGGCGCGAATCTGGTGCGTTTTACCCGTAATCAGCAGCAGTTCAAGTGTACTCGTTTCGCCGTTCGATGAGAGCAGCCTGTAATCGGTATTCATTTCGAATGAATTTGAAACAGGTTTGGTAAACACCTGAACAAATGCGCGTTCCGAATCCTTTCTGCCGAAAAGCCGCAGGCTCCCCGATGCGGCAGGAGGAGCGCCGAAAACTTCGGCCTGATAAAACTTTTTGATTTTACGCTGACGTATTGCTTCCCCAAGGACGGCAGCTGTTTTCGCGTTTCTTGCAAAAAGCACCAATCCGCTCGTCGGCGCATCAAGGCGGTGCAAAGGGTAGACTTTGCCGAATGCAGAATTCAGCCGTGCTTCAAGTGTATCGCTGCCGCCATCCTCGACAGTGCATGAGATTCCTGAATTTTTATTAACACAAATCAGATTATTATCGATATAGGCACAGCGCACACCGGTAGCAAGCGCGGCGCATTCATCGGGGAATTCATCAAATTTTGCTCCGTGAGGAATGCAGGTGAAAGTCATACTTTCGCGCAGGGTGGGGTGTTCGATTGTCAGACTGTAGGCATAGAGCGCGATCTGCTGACCGACACGCGCGGCGCGATTGTAGCGTTGGTCACCGAAAATCGGACAGCCGCTCCACGCCAATTGTGCCCGAATCTGGTGGTGCCGACCGGTATGAAGCAGGACATCAAGCAACGTGAAACCATTTTTTGTAACTGTCGAAACATATTCGAGACTTGCGGTTTTTGCGCCGGGTGTGTTCGGCCGAACCACTCTTGATATGTTGTTTTGTTCATCGCGCAGCAAGTCGCATTCAAGTTCCGCACTGCTGCACGGAGAACCTGAAACTATCGCCGCATAACGTTTTTTTGTTTTTCGGTTTTTAAAGCTTTCGGTAAGGCGCGCAGCTGCTTTGCTTGTTCGCGCAAAAACCATTACGCCGCCTACGGGGCGGTCAAGCCGATGAACAAGCCCGAGATAGACCTCGCCGGGTTTGCTGTACTTTTCTTTGATGTACGCTTTAACGGTCGAAAGCAAATCCTCATCGCCTGATGAATCCGCCTGGACGGGCATGTTCACAGGTTTTTCGCAGACAAAAAGATGGTTGTCCTCATAGATAATTTTAATTTTGTTTTTCATTGCGGTATGCAAATAATAACGGTGAACTCTATACTTTGCGGTACCATCTGCCCGTGCAGCCGCAGGGGAGGACGAGGCCGCCGTGCGTTATCGGCAAGCCGATCTCCTGTGCGTCGCAGACTCCGCCGAGCCCGTCAAGCGCAGTCGTCAGAACGTTTTTGATTACCGCAGGAGCAAGACCCGTCGTGTATGAGTTGATAAGGAAAAAACCCGCATCGGGACTGAGAAGAGATACGCATTCGCGAACCAACGGATAGAGGTTGGCTTCAATGCGCCACATTTCGCCGTCGGGTCCTCTGCCGTAGCTGGGCGGATCCATGAGGATACCTTCGTAGAAACGCCCCCGCCGCTGCTCACGGAGAACAAATTTCATTACATCATCAACGATAAACCGAACAGGTTTGTCGGCAAGTCCTGATTGAGCAAGATTATTTTTTGCCCATGCTACAATACCTTTTGCAGCGTCAACGTGAACAACTTCCGCTCCTGCGGCTGCCAAGGCACATGTTGCGCCGCCTGTGTATGCAAAAAGATTCAGCACGCGGAAGGGGCGGCCGGTTTTTTTTACATATTTATCCACATAATTGCGCATAAAATCCCAGTTAACCGCTTGTTCGGGGAAAAGACCGGTATGCTTAAAACCCGTCGGGCGAACGATAAAACTGAGGTCGCGGTAATTGATGACCCAACTTTCCGGCAATGTGCGATTGAAGTTCCACGCACCGCCGCCTGTTGAAGACCGAATATAATGTGCATCGCAATAGCCGGCGGATTTCATCGGCCAAATTGCCTGCGGATCGGGGCGCAGCAGTATGACTTTGCCCCAGCGTTCGAGTTTTTCGTCATTCCCGGCATCAATTATTTCATAGTCTTTCCAACCATCTGCAAGATACATTCCGATTTCCTCTCAGTTGCCCATAATTCTGTCATAAATGCCCGCAAGCTCGTCTTTGCTGTAGTATTCAATGACTATTTTACCCTTGTTCTCATCGCCGCGGAAGCGTACTTTCGTTCCGAGATGCTCGCGCAGGCTGTCCTGTGCGGATTTCATGTCGGTTGACAGCTTTTCGCGTTTCGGCTGGCGTTTTTCAAGTTTTTTTGCATCCAGTGCATCGGCAACTCGGCGTTCGGTTTCGCGCACGGACCAACCTTCCGCCGCGGCAAGCCCGGCGAGTTTAATCATCAGCTCCTCGTCCGGCACTGAGGCAAGCACGCGGCAATGCCCGGCGGAGAGCTTGTCTTCAAGCACAAGTGCCT
>OJMG01003358.1_pt1 | contig 12240 bp, 13 predicted proteins | sample 1597141 | NCBI WGS metagenome assembly OJMG01 (sample SAMEA2452119, study PRJEB22498) | human gut metagenome | biome: human feces; feature: human gut; material: feces | place: Australia | collected 2012
GAAAGCCATTGCTGATGCTATTGTAAAAGCTACCGAGAATGGAGCATTCTCCCTGATCGGAGGTGGTGACTCAGTTGCCTGCATCAACAAATTTGGTTTGGCAGACAAAGTAAGCTACGTATCGACTGGTGGTGGTGCACTGCTCGAATACATGGAAGGCACCGAGCTTCCCGGTGTAGCCGCAATCCGCAAATAGTTACATGCAATAGCGGTTATCCGCAACTTCTTTTATAGGGGCTGGAATTCTTATTTCAGCCTCTATTCATTTTTTACCCTTTCAAACTTTAAATTTCTCACCCCTTTAAAACGCCTATAACCATTAACATCCAACATATTACGCTTAAACTTACCATATATTCACTATAACATTCACTACTTAAATTATTTCCTATTCCTTCATTTCTTCACAAAAATCACGTACAACATTTACAGAATAAAACACCTATAAACAAATTTAAGAATAACGAAATTTTCATTTATTTTGTTGCAGTTATACACACTTTTTTTCGCAAAAAAAATCTATATTATAACATATATCACATAACACATTTAGCTCTTTTATTGGGGACAGTGTATTACTACAATAAACCATCTAATTTCAGGCACATATCCCCAGCCATTAAAACACACAAATACATAATTATCAATAAAATAAATCAAAATATATCAACTAAAAAACCTTAGCACATAGCAGTAATCCATTTCAATTTCACTCATATTTTCCACTCAAAATCCCCTCTAAATCCTTTTCTAAAAAAATCATATTAGTTCAACCAAAACACATCCCATTTTAACGATGAAAATATTTTGTAAAAAATTTCAAAATGTAATTAATATCATTTTTTGTGCCGATATAGAAAAAATATATTAATTTAGCGGCATGTAGGTGCATCTATTCTTTTAGAGACACCGTATACAAACTCACGATAACACCCACGGATGCGTGGATGTGTCGAATGCTGTGGTGCAACGCATAGACAGCGGAGTATGGATTGCTGTGCAAAAGATCACTTTTGCAAGGAGGGGAGGTTATACCCATTATTAATCTGAAACATTTGTCAATAAAATACATGCAACAGATTAGCACACATACAGACGAGTCAGCCCCCCTACATTGGTATGCCTACAAAGTGTTCCACAATAAAGCACGAATCCTCAGGGATCAATTAGAGCTCAAAGGTTTACAATGTTATATCCCCATTCGCAAAGTAATAAAATCAGCAAATACTGAAAACACATACTCCAACACACCGGCAGTAGAGATACAGCCTGTAATTCCGAGTCTGCTGTTCATCCGCTCCACTGAAGCTACAATGGCCCAACTGAGACAACATCCGTACAATCTATGGGTTTATTGTCTACCTGGCACCAACATCCCGGCAACCATTCCAGACCAAGAGATGGAAGTGTTCATTTTCGTAACGACCAAAGGATGCCAATCATTGGAGTCCATCGATCAAAAAATAGTAAAAGGCGATCGGGTCAAAATTACGGGAGGAATATTACAAGGAGCTGAAGGGTATATCACCAGAGTGCATGGGACCAAACGCTTTGTAGTCGTAATTAATGGAGTGGCCGCCGTTGCAACAGGATATATTCCGAAACAATTTATTGAAAAGATCGAAGAGACAGATCTTACGAACAAATAAAGCATAATCAACACACATCATAGTATATATCTTATAATAAAGAAACTATGAAAGGTATCGTTCTAGCAGGAGGAAGTGGCACAAGGCTCTACCCCATTACTAAGGGAGTAAGCAAACAGATGCTTCCCATTTTTGATAAACCGATGATTTACTATCCGATTTCCGTACTTATGTTAGCAGGAATTCGGGAGATTTTAATTATTTCTACCCCTCTCGATCTACCCGGCTTCAAGCGGTTATTAGGAGATGGAAGTGATTTTGGCGTCAAATTCGAATATGCTGAACAACCTTCGCCCGATGGGTTGGCCCAAGCCTTTATTATTGGAGAAAAGTTCATCGGCAATGATTCTGTTTGTTTGGTGCTCGGTGACAACATTTTCCACGGAAGTGGATTCAGCCATCTGCTTAATGAAGCCGTTCGCACCGCTGAAGAAGATCAAAAGGCAACTGTATTCGGTTATTGGGTAAATGACCCTGAACGGTACGGTGTAGCAGAGTTTGACAAAACTGGCAATTGCCTCAGCATTGAAGAGAAACCACAAAAGCCAAAATCAAATTATGCCGTAGTTGGTTTATACTTCTACCCCAATAAGGTCGTGCAAATTGCTAAAAACATAAAACCCTCGGCTCGCGGAGAGTTTGAAATCACCTCTGTCAACCAAGAATTTCTTAATAACAAAGAGCTCAAAGTACAGACATTAGAAAGAGGTTTCGCTTGGTTAGATACGGGAACACATGATTCGTTAGCAGAAGCATCTACATACATTGAAGTCTTAGAAAAACGGCAAGGCTTGAAAATCGCTTGTCTAGAAGGCATTGCGTTTCGCAAAGGGTGGATCTCAGCAAACCAAATGAAAGAATTAGCTCAACCAATGCTAAAAAGCCAATATGGCCAATACTTGCTCAAAGTGGTTGAGGAGATTGATAAAACTGGAGTAGCAAATCTCGATTAAAATTGATAAAACATACACCATGGAGGTTAAACAGACTCAGATTCCTGGAGTTGTAATTATTGAGCCCAGATTATTCAAAGATGATCGCGGATATTTTTTTGAATCGTTTTCTGAACGTGATTTTAACACTCAGGTTCGTGAAATTCACTTTGTACAAGATAACGAAAGCAAATCAAGCTATGGTGTACTCCGCGGGCTTCACTTTCAAAAACCGCCTTACGCTCAAAGCAAACTAGTACGAGTCATTAAAGGCGCTGTTTGGGATGTCGCAGTTGATATCCGGAAAGGATCTCCAACTTTTGGGCAACACGTTGCAGTCGAACTGACAGAAGAGAATCATCGTCAATTTTTCATTCCTCGTGGATTTGCTCACGGTTTCAGTGTGCTGACAAACGAGGTCATCTTCCAATACAAATGTGACAATTTTTATGCCCCGCAAAGTGAGGGTGCATTGGCATGGGATGATCCGGATTTGGGAATCGATTGGAAAATCCCGACAGATAAAGTAATCCTCTCAGAAAAAGACAAACACCACACACGGATCAAAGATGCAGAGTGGCTGTTTGATTATCATGAGAATCTATATTAATTATTCCAGAGCAACTTCGTTATGAATATATTAGTTACAGGAGCTAATGGGCAGCTTGGGAATGAGATGCGTATCGTTTCTCGCAATTCTCAAGACCACTATATTTTCACTGATGTAGCAGAGTTGAACATTACCAACGCTATGGCTGTTGAAAAAATAGTAAACGACCATGACATAAAAGCGATCATCAATTGTGCAGCCTACACCAACGTGGACAAAGCTGAAGATGATTACGATTTTGCAGAGCTTCTGAATGCAACAGCCGTCAAGAATTTAGCACAGGCTATAAAAAAGAATGATGGCATTTTAATTCACGTTTCGACTGATTACGTATTTGGCGGGACAAAAAACAATACACCTTGTAGTGAAGATGAGCCTGCAAACCCGACAGGTGTTTATGGGATCACCAAGCTTCATGGAGAACAATCGATTATTGAAACAGGATGTAAGCATCTTATTATCCGAACAGCCTGGCTATACAGCGAATTTGGGAAAAACTTCGTTAAAACCATGCTCAATCTGACTGCAACCAAGCCCAATTTGAATGTAGTTTTTGATCAAGTGGGCAGTCCGACATACGCATATGATTTAGCACAAGCCATCTTTAATATTGTCGAAAAACGCAAATACGAAGGACAAGATGGGATCTACCACTATTCAAATGAGGGCGTTTGTTCCTGGTACGATTTCACCAAAATGATCGCGGAATATGCAGGACATACTGACTGTGACATACAGCCTTGCCACAGCGACGAATTTCCCTCCAAGGTTGTTCGTCCGTCCTACTCCGTATTGGATAAAACTAAAATCAAAAAAACTTTTAACATTCACATTCCATACTGGACTGATTCGTTGAAACGGTGTCTTGCTGAATTAGCCAAACAAGCCTAAAATCTATCCAAACCTTCACGATCATGACTTTCAAACGCAATATTATCATTACTGGCGGTGCCGGATTTATCGGCAGCCATGTAGTCCGCCTTTTTGTTAACAAATACCCGGATTACCACATTATCAATTTAGATAAATTGACCTATGCTGGCAATCTTGCTAACCTAAAGGATATAGAAGACAAACCGAATTACACGTTCGTAAAAGCAGACATCTGCGACTTTGACAAGATTCAAGAGCTAATGCAGCAATACCGTGTCGACGGGATTATTCACCTTGCAGCAGAAAGCCATGTCGATCGAAGCATTAAAGATCCTTTTACATTTGCCCGCACCAATGTAATGGGGACTCTCTCTTTGCTGCAAGCTGCAAAACTCTATTGGGAAACTCAATCGGAGGGGTACACCAACAAACGCTTCTATCATATCTCTACGGATGAAGTATATGGAGCGTTGGAGCTAACCGATCCTAACGGCATTGAATCTCCGTTCACAACAGCAGCTTCATCAGAACATTATCATGCTTATGGCAGGGGGGTTTTTCGTAGAGACAACAAAATACAACCCACACAGTCCATATTCTGCCTCAAAAGCCAGTTCAGACCATTTTGTTCGCGCATTTCATGACACTTATGGGATGCCCACAATTGTAACTAACTGTTCTAACAACTATGGGCCATATCAATTCCCGGAAAAGTTAATTCCCCTGTTTATCAACAACATTCGCCACCGCAAACCTCTTCCTGTTTATGGCAAAGGAGAGAATGTTCGGGATTGGCTGTATGTAGAGGATCACGCACGCGCCATTGATCTGATTTTCCATAAAGGGAAAATAGCCGAAACATATAATATCGGCGGCTTTAATGAATGGAAAAATATTGATATTATTAAGGTTGTAATTAAGACAGTCGATCGCTTACTCGGAAATCCGGAGGGATATTCACTCAATTTAATTACATACGTTACAGATCGAAAAGGGCATGATATGCGTTATGCTATCGACTCGCGCAAATTGCAGCAAGAATTGGGCTGGGAACCGAGTTTGCAATTTGAAGAGGGTATTGAAAAAACTGTCCGCTGGTATTTGGACAATCAAGAATGGATGGATAGCGTCACCTCTGGAGAATATCAGAAATATTATGTGGAAATGTACCTATAATCTACACATACGATTCTCTTTTATATTTTTTGCATACACTATATTACACCACAAACACAAAATTATATGGAACATTTTTCCGTACTTATGTCTGTATATGCAAAAGAAAATGCTTTATCGTTAGATAAAGCTTTGAATAGTATATTAATAAACCAAACCATCAGACCGACAGAACTAATACTAGTGGAAGATGGCCCATTAACAGACGAATTATATAAAATCATACAAAAATACAAGTGTATTTTTCCAAAGTTCACATCAATAAAATTACCTATAAATCAAGGCCTTGGCCCCGCATTAAACATTGGCCTTAAACACTGTCATTATGAATGGATCGCCCGTATGGACAGTGATGACATATCTCTACCCCAGAGATTCGAAAAACAACTTACATTTTTAGCTACACATCCTAAGATTGACGTATTGGGATGTACATTAGGTGAATTTGAAAACGACGAAAATACAATAGTCTCGTTAAAATCATGCCCCGAAGTAATAAATAAATATATTAAATTACGTTCACCTGTAAATCATCCTACTGTTTTTTTTCGAAAATCATCAGTATTGAAAGCAGGCGGATATCAACATTGCTATCATATGGAAGATTATCACCTTTGGATCCGTATGTATGCAATGGGTATGCATATCACTTCACGTCCAGACATGCTCTATTTATTTAAAATGGACACCGCTACACAAAAACGTCGGGGCGGTTGGCAATACGTCAAATCCGAAATAGAAATTCAAAGGTTAATGCTAAAGCTTCATATCATTTCACCTGCTCGATACATAATAAACATTATAATTAGATGCAGCGGAAAATTACTTAACCAGCATCTTAGATCATTATTATACAAAACATTATTCAGAAAGACTGTTACAACAATACCCCCTCAATAGACAAGACTTGTAACACACAGAGAAACAGATCGCCACAACACTGCTACAACCTTAAGATAGACAAAAACATGTAAATTGAATTTTATGATTACATTTAATCAAAATTTCTGACATAAATACAAATAAAATAATAATGAAATACTTTTATTGAAAAGCACTAAACGTTAAAGGCTACTTTTATACTTAGACAATCTTTCCACATACAGTATATAGCTTATCACTCATAACCAATTGCATTAGAAAGAATAAACTACAAAAGCATCTTGTAATAATGAATCAATTAAAAGCTGGAGCATTATTATCCTATGTAGTCTTGGGATTAAATACTGCGGTAAACTTATTTTATACGCCGTATATGCTTCGGAAAATAGGACAATCAGAATATGGTTTATACGCATTAGTTACTTCTGTGATTGCATATCTCACAATTTTAGATTTAGGATTTGGCAATGCAATCGTACGGTACACCGCCAAATTTAGAGCAGAAGGAAAAATTCGTGAACAATATTCTATGTTCGGGATGTTCATTATTCTATATTCAATTATTGGACTAATTGCATTAGGGATTGGGCTAATATTATATTTCAATATTGATGTCTTATTTAAAGCAAAAATGACATTATATGAATTACAAAGAGCGCAAATCATGATGCTACTTCTTTGTTTCAATCTTGCAATAACCTTTCCCTTTAGTCTATTCGGGTCCATTATTACTGCCTACGAAGATTTTGTTTTCCAGAAAATAGTGCAAATTATTCGCATCGTTTTGAATTGTGTAACAATGATTGTCCTATTACACTTAGGTTATAAAGCCATTGGATTAGTCGTTGTAACCACTATATATAATCTGCTTACTTTATTTCTTAATTTCATTTACTGCCGTTATAAGATTAAAATCAAGGTTTATTTTACACATTTTAATTGGAGTTTCTTAAAAGAAATTTCCATCTATTCATTTTATATTCTTCTTAATGCAATAATGGACAGGATATACTGGAGCAGCGGACAGTTCATTTTAGCAGCCGTTGCAGGTACAACTGCGGTTGCAATATATGCTGTAGCCATTACTTTGCAACAGATGTATATGAGCTTCTCATCCGCAATAGTTGGGGTGTTTCTACCTAAAGTCACCGCAATGGTTACAAAACATCAGGATAATCAAACATTATCGGACTTATTCATTCGCACTGGACGAATTCAATATATAGTTTTATGTTTTATATTGAGCGGTTTTATTTTATTCGGGCAACAATTTATTAATTTATGGGCAGGAGAGGAATATAAACAAGCATATGTCATATCTCTATTATTTTTACTACCATTAACAGTTCCGTTGATTCAAAACTTAGGTGTTACTATTTTACAAGCACGAAATCAAATGAAGTTTCGCTCGATTTTATATGTCATTATTGCGTGTCTTAGTTTAGTTATTTCTATTCCGCTATCACAATCTTATGGAGCAATCGGTTGTGCAATAGGGACATCGGGAGCTTTATTCTTAGGTCAAATCATTATAATGAATATATACTACCATAAATATCAAAAAATTGACATCAATTTATTTTGGAAAAATATCTTTAAAATGTCTATCCTTCCAATATTTTTATGTATAGCATCATACATTATATTGCAACATTGTGATACTCTTGATTCTTTTCCGAAATTAGCCGCTGGTATTTTAGTATTCACTATTATATACATACCTACCTTTTGGTTAATTTCAATGAACAACTACGAAAGGAATTTGGTCTTGGGAATTTTTCAGAGTATCCGAACAAAATTAACTCCAAGATGACATATGATAGAAATATTACATAAAGAAGATTGTTGTGGATGTAATGCATGTGTACAACGTTGTCCGCAACAATGTATCTCCATGCATGAAGATGAAGAAGGATTTCTTTATCCACATATAGACCAAACAAAATGCATAAATTGCAATTTATGCAATAGAGTTTGCCCTGTGTTAAATCAGGAGGCCCCCAGACAACCTCTGCAAATATATGCTGCAAAAAATACGAATTTGCAAATTCGTAGAGCCAGTTCATCTGGCGGAATATTCACACTTCTTGCGGAACAGATACTAAAAGCCAAAGGGGTGGTTTTCGGAGCTCGTTTTAATAAAAATTGGGAAGTTGTACATGATTACACGGACACCATCGATGAATTAGCAGCCTTCCGTGGCAGCAAATACAGTCAAAGCAATATCAACACATCTTTTTTACAAGCTGAAAAGTTTTTAAAGGAATCTCGTATTGTTTTATTCTCAGGAACCCCTTGTCAAATTGCAGGCTTGAAACACTTTTTGCACAAAGACTATCCAAACTTATTAACAGTAGAAGTGGTATGTCATGGAGTGCCAAGTCCTGCAATATGGCGTAAATATCTAAAATCTATCATTCCTTCAATTCCATCTACAAAAGGGATACACTCTCTAAACCAAGCCATTACTTCAATAGCTTTTAGAGATAAACAAACAGGATGGGATAAATATAGTTTAGTTATTAAAGGGCATGGAAGCAATGATATGGGGCAAACTATTACAGACACAATTCTCTTGTCTGAAACAGTAGATCACAATTCTTATTTGCAAGGATTTATACATGATCTATATTTGCGTCCATCATGTTATTCCTGCCCTAGTAAATCCTTTAAAAGTGGCAGTGATATAACTATTGCTGATTTTTGGGGCATAAAATATTATCACGCAACAATGGATGACAATTTAGGGGTTAGTGCCGTACTCATTAACACGCAAAAAGGATTAAATCACTGGAAAAACTTGGAGGTCAACGCACAACAAACGCGATACTCTTTCGTATTACGCGGAAACCCCGCTATATCTCAAAGTAGTAAACGTCCCAGTAAACGAGCCTCATTCTTCAAACAAATAGATTCAGTCCCATTTGATGACTTAGTCTGGAAGTGTATACAAATTTCATACACAACAAAGTTTAAAGCACACATAAAGACATTTATGAAAAAAATCGGATTACTTACCCTTATTAGAAAAATTGCGCAATGAAAATCGGCATATTGACTCTTTTCGACCAAATATCATACAACTACGGTGGCACATTGCAATGCTTAGCCTTGCAACATATATTAAAAAGCATGGGACACGACGTCGTCGTGATCAACTACCAATCAACCGAACATAAAAATTTTGTTTATAAAACATTAAGCAGACTCAGCTCAATCACAAATATTAAAGAACTTTGGGGCTTATTTTCAGATATATGTACTGATTTGTCTGGCATCATGAATAACAAGGCTCCACAACATAATCCATCAGCACCATTATTTAAATCACTGATTGAACACAAGTTTAAGTTAACCCCCATCGTCAACGAAGAACAAATAGCTACTGTTGCTAATTCTTTAGATGCCATTGTAGTCGGTAGTGATCAAGTATGGTCCGGATTTGCCAAAGAAAGATTAATTTATTTATTTGATTGGCTACCGGCTTATGAAGGGTTACGAATAAGTTACGCTGCATGTGGTTCACGTCCAAGAGTTCCGAGGTTAAATCAAAAAAAAATATCCAAATTACTACACAAAATGGACGCTATTTCAGTTAGGGATATTCAAACTGCTAAATTAGTCCAACAAGTCAGTAACATCGAACCAAAGATTGTTTTAGATCCAACTTTCCTTTATGATTTTCACAATGAGGAAGAGGATATACCAATTAACGAACCATACATTTTTGTCTACTGTTTAGGAAAAAAAATACGGGGTGGATTTACAACTGCCTTCCAAGACATCAAAAATGTTTATCCCAATGCAAAAATTGTAACAATTGCCATTCCTGGTTATGGAGAAGAAATTAGACAATATGCAGACATCATTTTAGATCAATGCTCTCCTGGACAATGGATCTCGCTCATCAAACATGCTGTGTTAATTTTAACCGATTCATTTCATGGTGTATGCTTTAGTTTGAAATACAAAAAACCATTTATAGCTTTCTACAGTCTCCAATGGCGGGCATCAAGATTACTAGATTTAAAACAACGTCTTGGACTCAATAACCGTATTGTGAGCTCTTGGCAAGAAATACGGGATAATAACACGGCTATCGACACACTAGATTACACTGATATTCAGAGACAGCTTCAGACTTTAGCTACAACATCATGGAATTACTTACATACATCATTGATGTCTATAAAGCATGAATGAAAATCATTTAATATATATTGGGCTATATTTTTTTTGCAGCTTGTTTGCTTTGATTGATATTTGGCCTGTAAAAGTTGAGTATCGTCAAAAAGTTATATTATTGGCTTGTGTTGCAACAATATTGTGCGTATTTGCTGGATTTCGCTGGTTCGATGTATCAATTGGTGGAGAAATTTTTGACTATGCCGCATATGAACATGCATATACACATCCTCTTGATTTAACGAATTTTGGCGATTCGTATCAAAATGCAGATAATTATATTCGAGGAATGGATCCCGGATATTTGTTTATTTCTTCTATTTTATCTACTGGTACCATGAAATGTTCATGTATGCTATTGACTTCTTGGGCATTTTTTTCATAAATGACCTGATATGGCCATTCAATATTATTTACTTTATCATTAATGTCGAGTTTTGCATCGCCATTTAAGTCTTTATACATATAGTTTCCGTTCTCATCTAATGTTCCTGCATAAATCCATCCGTCATTTAAATCGGCATAATCAGTTTTTTGGAGTCGATAAATTAATGTGTCACAATTATGACTGATAATCACGCTTCCTTCTGCATTAGTTTTAAATGTGCCGACAGGCTGATTACTTCCATCCTTAGCTTCTATTGTTACTTCTGCCAAAAGTGGAAGGGATGGATAATTTTTCGCAATAAGTTCTTTTACTATGATTGTAGTTTGATGCTTGTAAGTAGCAGGTGCTTCTATCATAGGAATCACTTCAGGAACTACATACACATAGCTGTTTCCGGCTTTAATGGCATTGCCTTCAATCTTGACTCCATTAATTTGTACGTCATTTTCAGTACGTGTCACATAAAGCGTTTCGTTACTGATGCTGGTTAGTTTTGTACCATCTTTCAAATCATCTTTTGTATAGTTTCCTTTGACGATGTGATTTTTGATGGAAGCAGTATCGAATACGGCAGCACGGCTTGCGGTATTTTTGTTTTTTACAGCAAAGACGGTCAGTTCGTCTTGTGTCAGGTCGGCTACATTCACTTTTTCCAGTATTTCTGCGAACTGGCTGACTTCTGGATTGCTTTCTTTCAGTACTTCTACAATTTTTTGTACTTCTTCCTGTCCTTTGGAAGGAGGAGGTTCCGGAGTTGGGTTGTCTTCGTCACTACATGCATTCAGGAGGCATAAAGAGAAGATGCCTAACAAATAATAAGCTAATGTTTTCATAAAGCATTTTATTTAGAAGTTATTTTATTTTTTCGCAAGCTTCCAAGAATTTAGCAGTTGCTTCTTCGTATTTTTTCTTTAAATCATCAGACAGGTTCTTTTTCCAATCGGAAAGGGTGATACCATTTTCTTCACAGCACTTATCAATATTCTTGCTGGTTTCTGCCATAATTTTCATGGCTTCTTGCGGATTGGGATTTTCCTTGATTTTGGCAGTCGCTTCCTCAATCAGGTTCATGATTTTGTCGTATACCGGGTCTGAAGCTGGTTGAGAAACAGTTTCCTGGACGGCTTCATCAGAAGTGGATTTTTGTGCATTTCCGGAACAAGCTTGAATGGTCAGTAACATAAAGCAGGAAAGTCCTGCATAAATCAGTTTTTTCATGGTAGCAGATAATTTAGGTGAAACATAAACATAAAATAAAGCAATACTTATTTCAGCGGAATACTGAGGTAGCCTTTCGACAGGGCTTTAATAACCAGGTCGGTGGCATTCTTAGCCCCGAACTTCACCATCAGGTTTTTCCGGTGCCATTCTACTGTATTCTCTGAAATAAAGAGACATTCGGATATTTCGTGTGTACTCATGCCTTTGGCTATGGCCTTCAGTACATCCAGTTCCCGAATGGTAGGAGCAGAATCGAGGGTGTCGGGTGTGTGCCCGATTTTATCTTTTTCTTTATAGAGTTTTTGGAATTGCGGACAATAGTAT
>OJMG01003363.1_pt1 | contig 12232 bp, 7 predicted proteins | sample 1597141 | NCBI WGS metagenome assembly OJMG01 (sample SAMEA2452119, study PRJEB22498) | human gut metagenome | biome: human feces; feature: human gut; material: feces | place: Australia | collected 2012
GGCCATCGCTGCGATGGAGCACCGCCGCAGGATGGAAGAACAGAAAAGAAGAGCCAAAATAAAACTGTAACCGAATTAGAAAATCTCAAAAATCATGAACGACGAAAATAAGATCGGACTCTCGATCGAAATGTACGAAGACCTCAAAGAAACGCTCGTCAAGGCTGTCAAAAGCACCAAAGCCAACGCGGGTCTGGAGAATGCACAGCTGGAACGGATCGAGCGGCTGATAGAGGCCACGGAGCTCTCGCAGGGGCAGGTCGCACAGATGCTCGAACAACTGCAACGGCATACGGCCTTGCCCGGCGTGCAAAGCCAGCGGGAACAGGCGATCGCGGACAAATACAACAGTCTGCTGAAGCAGTTGGCGGGCAGGCTGGAGATTATCGACAAGGATAACCGACAAACGTATGCGATGATGGAACAGATGAAACAAACTGTCGAAGAATCGGCAAAGCCCGAAAACCTGCCCGTGCAGGAGCATCACCATACTTACACATTCGACATTAAATCCTCGAAAACTGTGCTGGTGATGTTTGTCATGGCGGTAATGATCGTCCTATTGACGGGGTTTATTTACCAGGTCTCGGTAAGCAATCAACAGTTGGCTGCAAACGATCTGAAATACCGTTATGTCAAGATGTGCGGGGGAATCGGAGAAAAGAAACTGACGGAATTGGAAACGGTATTCCGGGACGAGCAGCACAAGGCTATCCGAGATACCGTTCAAAACCAAGTCGAACGATATGAAACGAGGGTGAGAATTCGGGCCGAGCAGTTGGAACAGGCATCGATCAAAGAACGCAAAGCGCAAAAACTGTTCGACGACGTGAAAAGATTGGGAGAAGAATAATTTCGAATGTTCAAGACAATTATCTTCGTTCTGCAAACTTGTGTTGCATTTTTTCTGTCATCGCTCTAAATTTATAGCCGGCCGGTTATTAATAGTCATCAAGATTATGTCGGTGCAGGATATCCATGTGTACATAGTTGTTGCGATGTGGAGGCAGCGTACCTTTGATGACACATTCTGCAAAGATTGTCAATGCATAGAAGGATTGCATGGGAATATGTCTTGTAACCAGATATTCGATGTTGCCGCTACGCAGACTCATTAAATTCCGATCCAAATCGTCAAAGCCAACGACGATGCGTTCAGGATCGGGGTTACGGTTCAAATAATCGTCGATCAGGAATACACGCGAATTGGTCATCGCAAGATGCTTGACACCAGGGTGTTCCTCAAAAAAACAGCGTAATGTTTCGTAAGTTTCTTCCGAGTGCTCGGGATGGATGAAAAGCGTGTGGATTTTGCACTGCGGGAACGTCTCGTTGATGTAGTCGAGAAATCCGTGACGCCGTGACGCATTGGGGTCGGCCTTGTGTTTTTGGTCGCGGATAAGCCGGATTAATACGAGTTCCTTTACGTCGCATCGGGTTGTGAGCAGAAAAGCGCCGAGCGCCCCGCTCTTATAGGGATCAACGCCATAATACAATAAATAATTGAGGCCATTGATTTTGTTGTCTATAAATGCATAAGGAATACCGAGTTCTTCTAGTTTATTCGCAAATCTGACGACTTCCTCTTTGAAAACTGCATTTGTGATGACCCCCATGGTAGACGAGTGCAGTATTTGCTCACAACAATGTTGATAGGATCTCACATCGGTTTGGTCGTATAGATGAAACTTCAATAGGATATTATAGTTCGACAATGTTTTAGCCCCCTGTTGAAATCCGTCGTAGATTTTTTCCCAATATTCGCCTTTGTGAAATTTGGGAATTAGGCAGGTGAAAGTATATTCCCGCTTCGAAGCTAATGACGAAGCATTGGGATTGGGGGTATATCCCAATTCGGCAATTGCTTTTTGTACTTTGGCAATCGTCTTTTGAGATACACGTCCGCGTTTGTGTACCACACGATCTACCGTACCGCGTGATACGCCTGCCCTTCGTGCTACATCAAAAATATTCGTCGGGGCTTTTTCGTTTGCTTTCATCCGTCTTGTTAAATTTTGATACAAATGTATATTTTTTTGGAGATATAAAAAATAACAATTACATTTGCCTTTAGATTTGCGTGCACGTGCCCGCAAATAAAAAAATAAAATTAATTATGGAAAAGAAGAAAATTACGATCATCGGAGCCGGTATGATGGGATCGGCTCTCGCCTTTCCTGCGGCAGAAAACGGTCACGAAGTCCATATTGTCGGCACCTGCCTTGATGATAAAATCATTGACGGTTACCTGGCAACCGGGAAACATGAAAAATTCTGCCGTCCGTTTCCTGAAAATGTCAACTATCATTATTTTAAAGATTGGAAAACGGTCGTCGAGGGTTCCGATTTCGTCATCGGCGGAGTCTCCTCTTTCGGCGTGGATTGGTTTTTAGAGGAGATTCTCATTCAGCTTGATCCGGAAATGCCGGTCCTTTCCGTTACTAAAGGGCTTCGTGCTACAGATGATGGCTCGTTGCTTTCGTACCCGGGCTATTGGATGAGCGAGTTAGCCAAACGAGGTATTCATAGGGATATTTGTGCCGTCGGTGGCCCATGTACTTCCTACGAATTGGTATTCAAAGATCCAACGGAGGTAGCTTTTTGCGGTTGGGATAACGAAGTGCTTCGGATGATGAAACAGGCCATGCAGCGTCCTTATTACCATATCTCCTTGACCAATGATGTTATAGGTCTCGAAAGTGCGGTGGCCTTGAAAAATGCCTATGCGATGGCCGTGACGCTGGCAGTTGGGCTTAACATCCGTTGGCATGGGGAAGAGGAAGTACAACATTTCAACTCACAAGCGGGCACGTTCACGCAGGCTGTCCGAGAAACTCATGCCTTGATGCTCCTACAAGGCGGAGAGTTCGAATCGGAGTGTATTGGGCTCGGGGATTTATACGTAACGATTTTTAGCGGGCGTACACGCCGTTGTGGAGTGCTGATGGGTAGAGGGCTCAATTACAACCAGGTAACTGAAGCGCTTGCGGGCATTACCTTGGAGAGTTTGGTGATTACGCGCATTATGGGTAACGCCATCCGGCGCAAGGCCGAACTTGGGTTGGTCAACTTAGAAGACTTCCCGTTGTTGATGCACATTGTCGATATTCTTGACCATGGCAAAGCTGATTCCGACATGCCCTGGGAGTCTTTTGTGTTTGAGCATTTAAGTTAAAAGTACCCTCGGAGTGAAACTTGACCGGGCGGACCACACGATAAACCCGGCTTGTTTTGCAAATTATTCTTAACTTCAAATTACTAACTCATTTGATCTATGAAACAACCTCTACGATTTGCCAGACATTTACGACTCATTGTCGTAGCATATCTGATGTTTACATCAGATTTCACTGTCGTAGCGCAGCAGACGCCATCTGCTTTGACTGGACGTAAAACAATTTCGGGTATCGTTCTGGACATCGAGACCGATCAGCCGATTGTCGGTGCGCAGGTATGGCTCAAGGATACGACAATCGGATCTACTACGAATTCTTCGGGACGGTTTGAAATTTCATTTCAAGGAAATTATACGGTGTTGAATGTATCGTTTTTGGGCTATGAAACTCGGGAAATTGTTTTTACGCCCGGGAACGAAATTACCATAAAACTCTCTTCTTCATCGACAACCGTTGACGAAGTGGTTGTCGTGGGTTATGGCGTTCAGAAAAAAGCCAGCGTTGTAGGCGCTATTTCCACGATTTCGGTGAACGACATCAAAGCTCCTGTAGCGAAAATTTCAAATAACTTGGCCGGGCAGCTTGCTGGAGTGGTTTCTGTCCAGCGCTCTGGTGAACCTGGGGTTGGTTCTACATTTTGGATTCGCGGTATCAATACGTTTGGCTCGGCGAAGACTCCGCTGATTCTGGTTGACGGTATTGAACGCGATATGGATCTGGTTAATGTCGATGATATCAAGGAGATGTCTATTCTTAAAGATGCGTCGGCTACGGCAATTTACGGAGTTCGTGGTGCTAATGGAGTCGTGATGATCACGACACGTGACGGTGTCGTTGGCAAACCCAAGGTTTCCCTCTCTTTCGAGGCCGGCATGCTGTCGCCGACCAAGATTCCTGAAATGCTGAATTCAGTACAGTTCGCTAAAATGTACAACGAGGCTTATGGAAGCAAGTACTTTTCAGACGAAGCTGTCGAACGTTATCGAACCGGCTCGGACCGTGATCTTTATCCCAATGTCAATTGGCTTGACGAACTTTACAAAAAGCACTCTTATAATGAAAAAATCAACTTGAGTATCAGCGGTGGAGGTAGTATTGCCAAATACTACATTTCAGGATCGTTCTATAACGAGAACGGACTGTTTGCCGTCGACAATATGAAGAATTACGATACGTCGCTTTACTACCAGCGTTATAATTTTCGTTCTAATGTTGACGTACAGGTTTTCCGTCATACCAAGGTAAACATCAACTTGGGAACTTCGTTCGAGCGCAAAAATGAACCTGGTGGCGATACGGGTAATATTTGGAAATATTCGCTTTCCACGGCTCCTAACGCATTTCCTCTCTATTATTCTGACGGTACACTGGCCGGTCCGGGAAATAATGTAATCAATCCATATGTCGAGTTAACTCAACGGGGCTATCGGGAGAAATTCTGGAATACCGCGACGTCTACAGTCAATCTCCAGCAGGATTTCGGCGACTGGATTACCCCGGGGCTTACGGCTAATATCAAGGTTGCTTTTGACGCACAGAACTACCAGCATCTTGCCCGTATAAAACAGCCCACACAGTATTTGGCTACGGGACGCGATGATGATGATAATTTGATTTTTGGAGCTCCGACAGTTGTTGGCCAAGAAAATTTGTCATTCAGTGAATCGGCCTCGGGTACACGGTCATTCTATTTCGAAGCGGTGCTCAACTATGCTCGAACCTTTGGAAAACATACCGTAGGGGCATTGTTCCTTTACCAGCAGTCGCAGAAAAACATTACCAGTTCGGTTGAAACCAATTCCGAAAAAGCACTTCCTTATCGTCATCAAGGTATTGCCGGACGTATTACCTATAATTTCGACAATCGGTATTTTATCGAAGGTAATTTCGGATACAACGGTTCCGAGAATTTCTCTCCCAAACATCGTTTCGGATTTTTTCCGGCCGGGGCCATTGGCTGGGTGCTTTCCGAAGAGAAATTTTTCGCTCCGTTGCGCGATGTATTCGATTTGGTAAAATTCAAAGCCTCTTACGGAATCGTGGGTAACGATCAGATTGGCGGAAACCGTCGTTTCATTTATAACGAAACGGTTGATACGAATGGTGGTAGCTATCAATTCGGAACCGGCAACACGACCTATACGGGATTGCGTCTGGGTAACTGGGCAAATGCCTCGGTAGGCTGGGAAAAGGCATACAAACTGAATGTAGGCGCTGAAGTTTCTCTTTTCGGCAAACTCAGAGTTCAGGCAGACTATTTTCGGGAACGCCGTGAGGGTATTTTCCTGCAGGCATCGTCGAATCCCCGTATCTCGGGGCTTTCTACAGCGCCTTGGATCAATGCCGGTAAGATGAAAAACCACGGTGTCGATGCATCGCTCGAATATCACCAAAGAGTCGGGATTGTCGAATTGACCGTACGCGGCAACTTTACCTATGCCCACAATACAATCCTCGACAATGATCAGCCTCGCTGGGCGGAGCCCTATTTGAATAAGATCGGTCAAAGCAACTGGCAGGAGTATGGACTCGTTGCCGCTGGACTATTCTCGTCACAAGAGGAGATTGACGCTTGGCCTGTACAGAGTTGGGGTGAGGTACACCCTGGTGACATCAAGTATCTAGATCTGAATGGCGATGGTATAGTCAGTCCGGATGATCGCAAGCCGATTGGCTATCCCAACGTTCCGGAGATCACGTATGGCTTCGGAGCTTCGGTGAAATGGAAGGGATTCGATCTTTCGGTTTTCTTTCAGGGAGTTGGTAACGTCAATTTCTTTGCGAATAATACTTATACGCAGCCATTTACGGCAAACAGTGTTTCGCTTTCGAATGTTTTTACTGATCTGATCGGCAACTATTGGAGCGAAAACAATCCCGATGCCAATGCCAAATATCCGCGTTTGACGACCAGCGCCAATCCGAACAACTCACAACAGTCGACTTTTTGGATGGTCAACGGCCGTTATATGCGTCTGAAGAATGCCGAGATCGGCTATTCCTTACCCAAGAAGGTGGTTAACAAGTTGCGCATTGATGGCTTGAGAGTCTATATTTCCGGAATGAATCTGTTGACATTCAGTGATTTCAAACTCTGGGACCCTGATTTGCAGACGGGGGCTGCAAACTATCCGAATAATCGGGTGTATAATATCGGCGTATCGCTGATCTTCTAACCGTTAAATCGACCTTTTATGAAAAAGAACATAATCATAGTTGCGCTTGCGACGCTATTGGCTGTAAGTTGCGATTCTTATCTCGACCGTCAGCCGGACGAGCCGTATACGTCGAAGAATGTTTTTGAAAAATACAATTCGACTTTTCGTTATCTGGTGAACGTGTACAGTTGGATTATTAACGAAACCGACCCCAGCGGTCAGACCAATAATTACGAACCGTCATCCGACGAATGCGTATGTGTTTTCACGGGGCGCTCTTTCGCCCAGTGGAACAACTCTACATGGGCTGTGAACACCGAAGATCAGGGTGGAACCGGATATTTCTCGTACTACACAACCTATTACAAGGGGATTCGCGAGGCGAGTTACTTTATCGCCAACGTAGGACGCTGTCCTGAGTTGTCGCCTTCGGAAGTGACTGAATGGTCGGCCGAAGCCCGTTTCCTGCGTGCATACTATTATTTCTGCCTGATGCGTCTTTACGGGCCGGTGGTGCTGCTCGGTGAAAATACCGCCGATTTCACTGATATGAATCTTCGGGAACTGGACCGCAATCCTTGGGATGAATGCGTGGATTGGGTGGCCGAAGAATGCCGCAAGGCCGCCGCGGACCTGCCGCTTATGCAACCCGACTCATATTTGGGGAGGGCAACTAAAGGTGCGGCATTGGCATTACGTGCCCGGTTGTTGCTTTATGCCGCTCGTCCGCTTTTTAATGGAAACCCGATGTATAAGAATATGACGAATTCCAAAGGGGAGCATCTTTTCCCACAGTCGTATGATGCAACGAAGTGGAAGAAAGCTGCCGAAGCGGCTAAAGAGGTAATCGATCTCCATCAGTATGAACTGGTTGATACCGATAATCCTTACACCGATTGGAAGAACGTTTTCATTGAGAATTGGAACCGGGAATTGATTTTTGGATATCTGAAAACCAGTTACAACTGGCGTGTGGCAACTATTCCGCTCGGTGTCGGTGGCCGAGCTTATGGAGGTGTTGCCGTAACACAAAAATTGGTTGATGCCTTTGCCATGGACAAGGCGCACGGTGGACGCTATCCTATTATCGGCTATAATGACGATGGCACTCCTGTGATCGATGAGAGCAGTGGATATGACGAATCGGGCTTCACGTCATTTACGCATCCGATTTTTGGAAGTACTAAATCGACTTACAATATGTATATTAATCGGGAACCTCGGTTCTACATGTCGGTTTTCTATGCGGGTTTGAACTGGATTGGCGGTTCAAATAAGATTCCCGAAATTCAGTTCTATTACGGCGGCAATTCAGGCCAAACAGCAAGTAATCATAATTATCCGCTGACCGGTTATTTACCTTTAAAGTTTCAGGATACGGGCTTTGACAGCAAAAATGCGGGTACTGCGACTGCCAACTGGACAGCTTTCTCTTGGCCGCTGTTCCGTTATGCCGAGGTTCTGCTGAACTATGCTGAAGCGCTGAACAAGCAGCATGAACGCGACCAAACGACTGCATTGGCGGCGATCAATGCCGTTCGCGACCGCGCAGGCGTCGCTGACATCGAGGCTATTTATCCCGAGGTCGAAGCGAGTGCAGATGCTTTGGATGCAGTGATTCGCCGCGAGCGGATGCTTGAACTGAATTTCGAAAACCATCGCTTTTTCGACACCCGCACCTGGCTTATCGCCGAGAAAGAGAATAGCGGAGCGGTTTACGGCATGAACATACAAGCAACGAACGACAAGACTGACGGCGGCTTTTGGCAGAGGACCGTCATCGCTGCAGATGGAGGCAACACGCCTTCGACACGTATTTTTAACAAACGCAACTACCTGCTGCCCATTCCGCAGTCGGAACTGGACCGTCTCTACAATGTGACCCAAAATTATCAATGGTAACCTTATTGCGAATACAGCTATGAAATGCAAGCATATCATTTTCACAATGGCGGTACTGTTGCTCGCAACTGCGGCTTGCGAGAACAACCGTGACAATGACTTGCCCGGCGCCAAAGTCTGTTTCTTGGCGGAGGGTCTGGTGGAATCCGATCCGTTTTATATCGTCGATGAAGCTCCGTTCGTTATACTCCGGGTTTTTCGCAGCGGCTATTATAATGAAACCGCAACCGTGTCGATACGACGATCTGAAACGGCTCTCGAAGTCTATAACTCAGAAAACAATACTGATTACAAGGCATTGTCCGAAGCAACTTATACTATCGAACCGGATCGGATTGCATTGTCTGGGAATAAGCGATCGGGTGAGTTCAAGGTCGTCTTCGATCCGATGAAACTGGTCGAAATAAAAAATTTGAATGATTATGTAGTGCCCGTAGAGCTTATTTCCGATGGCAATATCAGCACCAAACGCAATACGTTGTTGATTCATCCCAATCTGGAGCAGATCCAAGTAGAGATAGAGGAAGCCGGAAGTGTTTTTTACATTGCCGGAGAGAACAACTATGTCAACAATGTATCGAACATTGCGGACAAGACGCTGACACTGAAACTGGCTCGTCCGTTCGAAGCGGCCGGAACGGTTTCGCTGGACTGTTCGCAGGAAGCACTCGACGCCTATAACTTGCAATATGGCACTTCGTTCCGACTGGCTCCCGAAGGTGTCGTAACACTTAGTGCCGAGGAATTTACGATCGAAAGAGGCGAGACGACGGCGTCGGCGACGATCCATGTAGATCCGTCTAAACTCGGAAACGAACCTTGCGCAGTTCCTGTGCGACTGACTTCCGGCTATTTCGAGGTCAATCCCAAGAAAAGCATCTATCTGTTACACTTCGCACCAACGAGCATGGAGAATTACACCCCGCTCAACCGTTACGGCTGGGGGGTTGAAACCACCCATTACGCGAATACGAATGACGGCTCGAAAATGCTCGACGGTCAGCCCGGCACTTATTGGGATGCCCCATACAATACCGGGCAGACCAATCCCACCGGGGCGACGGCGCCTCCTTATGACTACACCATCGACCTTCGGGCGGCGACGGAAATTTGTGCGGTGGCTTTGCAGGCCCGTGCGTCCAATGCCAAGCGTATCGGAGCCGGCCATATCGAAGTTTCACCGGATAATACAAACTGGGCGAAAGTCGCCGAATTTGACAATGCCGCGGATACCCAGGACAATGCCAATGTCGGTCCTTTCACCTATTGGTTCGAACCGACGCAGGCGCGTTTCGTCCGTGTAACGATCACGAAGAGCAATTCGGAACCGAACAGATACGGGTTCCGGGAGGTTTCGGTAGCGGAAACTTTCGTTTATGCCCCCTCGGACACCCCGGGTCCGCAGCGACTCGCACAAACGAACTGGTCGGTCGACGCCAATTCCTACCATAATATGACCCAGCTAAAGCAGCTTATCGACAACGTATGCGCCGAAAGCAGCACGTCGGACAATGGTTGGCAGGCAGCCTATAATCCCACTACGAGTGCGACGACAGAGCATCTACTTCTGCCGTTCACGCTTCAGATCGACATGTCCTCCGTGCAGAGGATCGGCGGCATCGAGATGTGGCGTCGAAACAACAATAGCTCCATCGACGATATGAAAGCGGGGTCGTTCTGGATTTCGGAAACCGGGGATTCGGAAGATTGGAAGAAATCCCAGACGTGGATGGAGAACGGCAAGTGGACAAAGGTCGGCGATTTCAATTTCGAGAAGGGCATTTCCATCTGCCGCGGGCCGTTCCACTATATGTTCCCCGAAACGCAGGCCCGGTATATCCGTATTCACATCACGGAATCGAACAACCGGAACGATACGCGCGATTGCGCTTCGATCGCCGAAATTTACGCTGTAAGATAATTGTGCAATCCGTATCGGGACCGGCCCCCGAAGGAATTCCGGTCCCGATACAACAAAATCAACAACCATGATCGAACGAAAATACGTTTTGTTAGCACTACTTTTTCCCCTGCTGCTGGCTTGCAGCGACAATAATCCCGGATCTCCAGAAGGAGTGGGCGGAAATGACAAAAAGAATGTGACCTACATCAACGGTACGCATATCGACCCTGAAACAACCCTTTGCGGTCTGATTTACGACGTGCAGAGCGGTGCCGGAATCCCCGATGTCGTGGTCAGCGACGGTTTCAACTGTACCCTGACCGATGCAAACGGCGTCTATCAGCTGATACGCGACAAGCGCGCTACCCAGATTTTCTACTCGACGCCTGCCGACTATGCCGTATACCTTTCGGTAATCGCCGGAGCTGAACTTCCCTATTTCTACCGGAAGATCGACCTCAGCGTCAAGGTCTACCGGCAGGATTTCAAATTGACGCGGCTGTCCGGAGGCAAGGAGACCTCTTTCCGGCTCTTCTGCATGGCTGATCCCCAATGCCGCAACGAGAAGAGTCTGGCCCGGTTCCAGGACGAGACGATTCCCGACCTCGAGCAGACCGCCAAGTCCTTTCGTGACGCCGGGGAAGTCGTATACGGCATTACGTTGGGCGATATTACCGACAACAACAAAACCTCGATCTGGGAGGCGATGAAAAAGTCGATGGCCTCGATTAGCGGCAGCGTACCCTTCTTCCAGACAATCGGGAACCACGACCACCTGAACGAAACGGACAACAACGTGACGACGACTTATTGGAAGAGCATCGAAAATTTCCAGAAATATTTCGGACCGCAGAACTATTCGTTCAACCGCGGCGATGTGCACATCATCTCAATGGACAATGTTCTGCACGGAGAGCAACCCGATCAGGGCGAAGACCAGGAATTTGCGGCCGGATTCTACGACTGGCAGTTCGAGTGGCTCAAGCAAGATTTGTCGTATGTGCCCAAAGACAAGATGGTCATTCTCTGCTGCCATGTCCCGTTCCGGAGCGGATCTGCCTACAACCATTCGGACGAGCGCTACCGTCAGGAGGTTCTGGAGCTGCTGGCCGGATACGCCGAAGCCCATCTGATGATCGGCCACACGCACTACAACGAGAACTACATCCACACCGTAAACGGGAAAAAAGTCTACGAACACATCCAGGGTGCCGCGTGCGGCGCGTTCTGGCATGCGTCGTTCAACGGAGACGGTACGCCCAACGGCTACGCCATTTACGACATCGAAGGAGCATCGGTCAAGGACTGGCGCTTTAAGGCTACCGGCCGCGATGCGGATTTCCAGATGCGCGTTTACAAAGGCAATCAGACCTATTCCTATGACAAGCAGAATGTAAAAGGTGTGAATAGCAAATTTGCACCCTATACCTTCGGACTTAACGCCGAAGACATCGTCGTCAATATTTGGAACATCGAGCACGATGACAGTTGGACGGTGACGCTTTATCAGCGCGGAGAGAAAGTCGCGGATCTGGTCGGCTATTTCACGTCCGGCCTTCGCGACAAGTGGGCGGCCTACTGGATCTATCAGGTTTACGGCGCCGAGTTCGACATCACGTCGTGTCGTCATCTCTACAAAGGGACGCTGCAATATCCGGATGAGGCATTTGAAATCCGTGCCGAGAAGAAAGACGGGTCGCGCTCGTCATACGTTTGTACGGCACAGCCGACAACCGGTTACGATGAATTTAAAAATGTCAAATACGATTTCGATATGGTCAGCAAATAACCCGAATCCTTAACTCAATAAAAAAGAACTGTAACCGATGAAAAAAATCATTCGACTCGCTGCGTGTCTGTCGCTGGGCGGAGCGCTCCTTTTCTCGGCCGACACTGGTTTCGCTCAATCCGGAGCTCCCGATATGTCGGCGCATATTTTAACTCCGCCGCCGGCCAGAACGCCACGCATCAACGGGGCCCGTGTCTTCGGAGTGCGTCCGGGATCGGATTTCCTCTTCACCGTAGCGGCTACGGGAGAGCGTCCGATGACTTTTTCGGCCGAGGGGCTGCCCAAAGGGCTGGCAATCGATGCC
>OJMG01003364.1_pt1 | contig 12228 bp, 10 predicted proteins | sample 1597141 | NCBI WGS metagenome assembly OJMG01 (sample SAMEA2452119, study PRJEB22498) | human gut metagenome | biome: human feces; feature: human gut; material: feces | place: Australia | collected 2012
AGTCGTACATCTAAAATCCACAATTAAGGTGATAACAGGATCAGGAACGAAAGAATCACCATACATCTTGGAATAGAAAAGGGAGGTAGTAGACCCGATTCTGATGGGCGACGTCCAGTTGGGTGGACGGAAAAAATTGAAGAAAAGAAAGATGAAAAACAAACAAAAATGATATAAGTGTCCCAAGAGCAGACTGATCGGCTCTTGGGACCCGATATAAATGTTAATATAGAAAGTCATAAATATGTCAAAGTTAAAATGTCATAATTTTGCATTATTTATGACTCTTTTTGATATATTTATAATATATTATATGAAATAAGTAAAAATAGTAGAGAATATAGCTGAAGTAGTTGATTTGTAACTTTTCTTTTGATTATATCTTGAAGAAGACTTGCTTTTAGTTTATAATTTTTTAAGGGAGGTCTTATTATGAAGAATTTAACTATCTTACCGGCTGATCAATATATCGTTATTAATAAAACAGTTCTTCATAGTGAAGACCGTAAACTTTTAACAATGCTTTATCAACCAATTATTGGTTATACTGCTGTTAGTTTGTATTTTGCTTTAGTAGATGATCTTGATTCTCTAAACCAAATGAGTGAAGACTTAAATCATCATCATTTGATGGCTACTATGCAATTAAAGCTTGAAGATATAATGATTGCAAGAGAAAAACTAGAAGCGGTTGGTCTTATTAAGACTTATATTAAAAAAGGAAATGTTAATCATTATGTTTATCTTTTGTTTTCTCCTATTTCGGCTAGTGAGTTTTTTCATCACCCCATACTAAATATTGTCCTATATAATAATATAGGAAAAAAAGAATATGCTAAAAGACAAGAAATATTTCAAGTACCGAAGATTAGTTTAAAAGATTATGAAGATGTTAGTTCTTCTTTTGATGAAGTATTTGAAAGTAGTAATTTAAAACCATTTGAAGTGTTAGACATTATCGAAGAGAGAAAAGAAGCTAAGATTATATCTAAAAGAGTGATTGATTTTAATCTATTAATAAGTTCTATTCCAGGATCTATTGTATCTAGTAGATGTTTTACAGAAGATGTAAAAGAGTTAATTAATTCACTAGCCTTAGTTTATAACTTTGATACTACTAATATGGCAGGACTGGTACAGTCATCTATTAATGAAAAAGGACTGGTTGATAGAACTTTGTTAAGAAAGAGTTGTAGAAACTACTATCAGTTTGATCATGCTGGTAGTCTTCCAACATTAATCTATCAAAGACAACCAGAGTTTTTAAAGAAACCAGAAGGAGATAATTCTAAATGGGCTAAGATGGCTTATACCTTTGAAAATACTTCTCCTTATGACTACTTAAAGAGTAAACAAAAAGGAGCAGAACCTACTAAACGTGACTTAAAACTTATTGAAGACTTAATGATAGAACAAAAATTATCATCAGGAGTAGTTAATGTTTTAATATCATATGCTTTAAAACTTAATAATCAAAAACTAAATAGAAGCTATTTAGAAACTATAGCTGGTCAGTGGAAAAGACTTAATATTGAAACAGTAGAAGAAGCGATGCGCCTTACTGAAAAAGAATATAAGAAGATGAAGAAGATAGCTATGTCTACTAATACTAATAAGAATAATAAAGTAGTAGCTAGTAAACAAAAAGAAATACTACCTGATTGGTTTAATGAAGATTTAAAGACTAATTCAATGGATAGTAAGGAAAAAGAAGAGATGGATACATTGTTATCATCATTTTAGAAAGAAGGATTAAAAATGCAAGAAGATTTATCATTTTACTATAGTGCGATGAAAGGTGGTAAAACTACTAGAATTTTTTAAAAGATTCATGATTTAGAAGAAAATGGTCAAACCGTTTTATTGATTAAACCTATGGTTGATACTAAGGGTAATGATTATATTATCAATAGAAAAGGAGAAACTAGAAAGGTTGATATTTTGCTTGATAAAGAAGATGGAATATTAACTACTAGTAATATAGAAAATATATTATTTTGTAATCATATAATTGTTGATGAGGTACAGTTCTTAACTGAAAAACAAATAGAAGAGTTATGGATGATTAATAAGAAGGCAAATATTAAGGTTTCTTGTTATGGATTAAGAACTAATTTTAAGGGTGAATTATTTGCAGGTAGTGCTAGACTAATGGCTCTTGCTGATAATATTGTAGAGCTTGAGACTAATTCTTTATGTCTTTGTGGCGAAAAAGCTAAGTTTAATGCTAGAAAAGTAGATGGAGAATTTACCTTTAATGGAGAAGAAATTGAAATAGATGGGGCTAACAAAAAAATAGAATATGTTCCTTTGTGTGGAACTTGTTATTATAAAAATGTTTATACTAAGAAGAAAAAGTAGAAATAAATGATTCGTTTTAGTAAAAAGTATGCTAAAATGAATATATGTCCTCGTAGCTCAGTAGGATAGAGCGATTGCCTCCTAAGCAATAGGTCGTTGGTTCGATTCCAATCGGGGACACCAGATTGATAGAAACTAGAGATTTCTAGTTTAGCGATAAATTGTTATTGTAAAGGGTGAAAATAGTGAAATCAGAAAATACAATAGAGGATAATGTTAATGAAATTTTACTAAATACAATTGGTATGTCTTATGATGAATATGAACAGCTTGACTTTGATGAACAACAAAAGATAATAGCTGAATATCATAAGAGACATCCAAGCAAAAGTAAAACTACTAATATTATGATTGGCGGAGGAGATGACTCCTTATTTATTAAAACTAGTAAAGGGAAGAAAATTTTATCAACAAATGGCTATTATATAGCAGGAGAAACTTTGAAAGAGAATAAAGAAAGATGGGAAAACTCAATCAGAAAAGTTTATAGAAAAAAATAGATTATAAACAATTAATTATTCCAGTAGACATTTCTCTATGGAAATACTTGCTACTTATTAAGCTATTTACTTATTCTGTATTTGTTATAGCTATTTGTAACTTTTATTCTAAATTTGTAGAACTATTTTAAGCATATCAGGGGAGTAAAAAAAGATGAATTATTTAAAATTTAATCAAGAATTAGATGAATATTTAGATAGTCATAAATATTCATTTTATCTTTATACATTAAAGTCTAATATAGAATTTTTAAAAGAAGCAAAGAAAAGGCTTGATCCTTTTAAAATTATAGGTAGTAATGAACTATGTTTAGAATGTAATCAATTTGTTGATGGAATGGAAACTCTTGATTTGGTAAGTGAGTTTTTAAACAGTATTGATAAACGTTATACTTATTACTTTGAAAGAAGTTTAAATGATGGAAGTTTTGGCTTTTGTGATTCTATTAATGACACTAAAGATTTTAGTAATAATGCCTATATCAGTAATAATAGAAATTTATATAATGTTGCTTTTAATGGTACTATAACTGATGGGAAAACTCTTATTCATGAATTTTTTCACTATTTGAATTTAGATTCTTATTTAGCTTCTCCTGTTTTTTCTGAACTTATTTCCATTTATATGGAAAATAAATACTTAGATTTTATTTATGAAAAAGGTTATTCCAAAAATGATATTGCTGTCAGTAGATTATTTAGATATCTTTCTTATAACTACTCTTGTAACAAATTATATAATGATAGCATTTTATTAAATATTAAAGATAAGATAGGCTATATAGATGAAGACAGTTATCAATTTATTATTGATTATAGAGAAGAACTTGATTTCCCTAATATGACTAAAGATGAATACTTATTTATTTTGCATACTTTAGTAAATGATATTAATGGTTTTGATAAGAATAATCCTAGAAAAAATATAAGATTTAGACCGGACTTTACATATAGATACTTTATTGGAACGGCATATAGTAGTTATTTATTAAAAGAAGAAGATAGCTTAGAAGATGTCTTATTATTAAATGATTCTTTAATCTATGATAAAAAATTACCTATATTTAAATGTGTTGAGTTGTTAGGAATTGATGAGGTTAATTTTGACGAGGTTATTAAAGCTACTAATGAGTATTATAGGCCATCAATAATTACTTATAAGTTAGAAAATAAGATAAAAAAATTGACTAAATAGTCTTATATTGTTATAATAAGCCTACTTTAAAGGGTGATTATTATGTTTAATAAAAATATATATTTAGAACTATTAGAAAATCTATTAAAAGATAAAGTTTTATATGATTTTATAACTTTTGAGTATGATGATGTTGAAAGGGGTTACTTTGATGTTAACTTAATGTTAAGAGAAGATCCTACTTTGATTTTAGATATAGCAGAGATTAAAAATAAAGATTTTAACTATCTTACTGCTACAGTAGTACAGTATGGAAAAGATGAATCTTATATCGCTACCAATAACTTAAAATTACCTTTCATCGTTAATTCTATGGTAGAAAAAGGAAACTTTGCTAAGAATTATGATGATAAAAAGTTTTTAGCATCACTAATATACTTGTTAAATACTGATAATAAATATCAGGAATTAGCAGTTAAGGTTTTATATAATTACGTTGGAGTACAAAAATCTAGAGTTTCTGATGAAACATTATCACTTTTAAAAGATAAGAATAGGTTAGTAGCAGCTTTAACTAAATTAGAAACTATTACTACTTTAGAAGATTATGTTATTACTGATAGCGATATAGAACTATTGGAAGAATTAAAATATAACAGTGAAGTTATTAAAGAAATACCAATGATAAAGGTGGCTATTTCATCAGTTTGTAATGTAGACTATTCACTTTTGGCCAAGTTTTTAAGTTTAGATGGAAATAATTATAAATATAAAAATAACTACTTTAATGCTATTAAAGTTATTGAAGATGTAAAGAAAAAAGAATATTCAATAGAAGAACTTAGAATGTTAAAATTATTAAAATTGAATACTTTAATAACTAGTGATATTAGTATCTTTGATTGTTTAGATTTGAAAATTAGTTCTAAAAGGCCAAACTTTTTGGATGTACTTGAGTTTGTTAAATTATATGATAAATATAATGAAGGTAATGATTATGTTAATTTTAATAGAATAATAAAAGCTTTAAAATTAGCAGTTATTTCTAGTGATGTTAATAGTTATTATTATGATGATGCTAGTATCTTTAAAAAAATATATAAAGAGTATAGAAAGCAAAACTTTTCTTTTAATCTAGATGAGTTTTGTAACTATATAAATAGAATAAAAAAAGAAAAATTTCTAGAAGAAAAAATAAGAAGATATAAAGCAATAAGAAACAGTTCTAATTTTGATATGTACTCTTTTATTTATCTAATAGGAAGCGTAAGTAAATGTTATGAATTGAATATATTTGCCCCTTATATTCCTTATCTTATAGAAACAGAAAGTGGTAAGAAATATTTTTCTTCTATGTTAGAGAAAGAAAAATTAGCTGTTAAAAAATTAGAAGAAATATATACAAATGATACACTAGCAAGATTATTACCACTCGCTTATAATTTAGCAAGTATGAATAACTATGAGATAGGTAGTTATGCTAAAAAGTATGTTTATCCTGAAGATTATTTAAAATTTAAAGCTGTTTGTGGTTGGCTAAGAAAAAAAGATAAAAATATATTTAAGAATTCTATTGATAATCATCTTAATAAAGATAGGGATAGAGAAAGAGCTATTAAAGAGGCAACTGATTATTTTTCAAGTTTACCTCTAAAAGAGATTAATTATGAGACAATTAACAAGTATTATAAGTCTTTAGAACTACCTTATCTAATTGATGGTAATAGAAATCATGTCTTAGGAATGTTGACTATTAATAATATAGCTCATTGTATATATAAAACAAAAGTTGATAATAATTGCTTAGTAGAAACTAAAAAGCTTCTACTGTTATTAGATAAAGGTGAGAGTATTATTAAGTATATTGATACTAGAGATTATAGTTATACTCAAGTACTTGATATAATTACATCTGCTAGTGAAAAGATAGATGATAAAAAAGCACTAACGTCATTATATTTAAAACTAAGAGAAGAAATAGCAAATAAAGAGGAACAAATTATGTTAGATGAAGCCTTAGAATTAGTTAATATATTAAAAGATAGTAAATTTTCAAGTTTTAGTGATTTTAATAATTATGTATTAGAGGAATATGGAATATCTAAAACAAAGCAAAAAATGTTGTTTGATATGGCAAGAAAAGATGAGAAATTAGCTAATATAATTATGGAAAAAGAAGTAGAAATAAGAGAAAAACAGTCTATAAAGAGAAAAGAAAATGCAGTGGCAAAGGCTAAAGAAAAGTTAGATTATAATATTGATAAATATGGTGAAGAGGCAGTTAAAGCAATGCGAACATTTATTGAGACTGATGCTTATACAATTAGAAGATTTTGTAAAACCTCAGGCATTAGTGAAAAAGACTTTAAATTTTATAGAAATCTTTGTGCAGAAATAGATAAAGATTTAACAATTGAGGTTAATGATAAATGTAGGGAGACTAGTAGAAAATTCATTTCCTTTATAATCAAGTGTTCGAGAGAGATAGCTTTAGAGATGAAAAGATGTCATAAAGAGAAAGTGCCATATGATTTATATCATCACTATGAAAAATATGGGGTATCCCCGTTTTTAATAGCTAATATGTCATCAAGATTTGATAGAATAAGCGAGAGTAAATTAATAAATCAATATATGACTATTCATAAGGATATTTTTATTATAATTGGAGTTTCTAGATTAGAAGGAATGAAAAGAAGAACTAGTGTCTATAATGGTACTCTTTTTATGGATAATAATAGTATCTCTTATAACAAAAAAGATATTGAACAAGCAGTTACTGATTTAAGTAGTAAGGGTATACCACTATATAATGGCACTTTTTATCAAGCTTTAATTAGAATGAAAAAAGATGCTAAAACCTTAAAAAAAGTTTATACCAAGACTAAAGAAAATAATTAGTAGTAATTATTTAAAAAATATAGTATTATTAAATCAAGGAGGTATATTTGTGGCAAGTATATGGTTAGTTATATTTATAGTTTTAGTTATTATTGAACTAATTACTATTAATTTAGTAACTATTTGGTTTGCTATAGCAGCAGTATTTGCTTTATTAGTTGATATTATTACTAGAAATACTATGCTAGAAATTATAGTGTTTATAGTAAGTTCCTTTCTACTTTTATTACTAACTAAACCGTTAATAAAGAAAATAAAGGTTAAAAAAGTAGAAGCTACTAACCTTGATATGGTTATTAATAAGGTGGGAATAGTAACAGAAGATATTAATCAAGATAAAATTGGGGAAGTAAAAGTTCTTGGAAAAAGATGGAGTGCATATAGTAATACTGAATTAAAAAAAGATGAAAAAGTAAAAATATTATCTATTGATGGGGTTAAACTCAAGGTAGAAAAAATAGGAGAGTGATAATATGTTATTTATAATTTTAATAATTATTCTAGTAATAGTAATACTAGGAATCAAAGTAATACCACAATCAGAAGCAAAGGTAGTAGAACGTCTTGGTAGTTATAATGCTACTTTAGGAACAGGTCCTCATTATGTAATTCCTTTTATTGATAGAGTTGCTAATACAGTAACTTTAAAAGAAATAGTAAAAGATTTTGCACCCCAACCAGTTATTACGAAAGATAATGTTACGATGCAAATAGATACGGTTGTTTATTTTCAAATAACTGATCCAAAACTATATACTTATGGAGTAGAAAATCCCATAAATGCTATTGAAAATTTAACTGCTACAACCCTTAGAAATATTATCGGTGAGTTAGAACTTGATCAAACATTGACATCAAGAGATATAATTAATTCTAAAATGCGATCAATTCTAGATGAAGCAACTGACCCTTGGGGCATAAAGGTTAATCGTGTTGAAGTTAAAAATATTTTACCACCTAGAGATATTCAAGAAGCAATGGAAAAACAAATGCGAGCAGAACGTGAAAGACGTGAGAAAATTCTTCAAGCAGAAGGTGAGAAGAAAGCAGCTGTTTTAATTGCTGAAGGGGAAAAAGAAAGTACTATTCTAAGAGCAGATGCAAAGAAAGAAGCAGAAATTAGAGAAGCTGAAGGTAAAGCTGAAGCTATTATGAAAGTAAAAGAAGCTGAAGCTGAAGGTATTAAGTTAATTAAAGCAGCAAAAGCAGATGAAGCAGTATTAAAACTAAGAAGTTATGAGGCTATGGTTAAAGTAGCTAATGGTACAGCAACTAAGATAATTGTTCCTAGTGATTTACAAAATCTAGTAACTACTGGATCAATCTTAAAAGAAACAATTAAAGAAGAAAAAGATAATAAATAAGATAGCCATTACCTGACTATCTTTTAATGTGTCTATAATAATTTAGAAAAATTAATAATCTTGATATGGTTAATAGTTAAAGAGTTAATCTATAAAGTGAACTAAAAAAAGTTCACTTTTTTAAATTTCTACTTTGAAAAGGAGATTTTGTATTTTCCGATATGTTTGATAAGAAGATTTACTAAATTACTTCTTCAATTTGCTAAATTGACAGGTTAAAACAGACCTAATTTACAATTTTTCCTTTTTGCTTTCTAATTTTTATTGTGATAGATTAGGAGCGAAGGGAGGTGAACACAATCGATTTAGATGAAAAAATATCTTCAAGGCTTTCTAGATTAAGGGATAATCTTATTAAAAATGGTAAAGTAATACCTGGTACTACTGATACTATGTTTAAGATTGTTATGACATCTTGTAAGTCTTATCTTACTTTTCTAATTAGTGAGTTTATTAATATTAACGAATCTGATTTAGTAAAAAAAATTATTATTCAAAATAATGAATTACCACTTAGTAATGCTAAAGAAAGAAAAAAGATATCAGACTTTATCGCTAAAGTTGATAAGTCTTTGATAAATTTTGAAATGAATAGTGAATACTTTGACGGATTACTAATTAGGAATCAAGCTTATCTTGGTAAAATTGAAGGTGAAAGTTTAAATGCTAGTGAAGATTATAGTAATATGCAACGATTTCTACAAGTAAACTTTAATGACTTTATCCATTTTAAAAGTGATAGTCCTATACTTGAATTTGTCTATACTGATATAGTTAATGGAGAAATTGAAACGGAAAATCTTAAAAAATATCATATCAGTCTTCCCAAGTTAGAAAAGAAATACTATAATGGTGATAAGTTAAGTAAACTTGAAAAAGCCTTACTTATTTTAAAACTTGATAAGATAAACGACTTAGAAGAAATCAGCAAAGGAGATGATGACTTAATGGAAGCAGTTGAAAGAATCAAAGATGCTACTTTTGATATCAATACTATCGGGTTATATGATGCTGAACTTGATAGAAAGTGGAAAGAAGAAGCTAAAATAGCATATTATAATAAGTTAGCCAGAAAAGATGGTCGTGAGGAAGGTCGTGAAGAGGAGCAATCTTCTATTATCACTAATATGCTTAATAACGGTATAACACCAATAAAAATTACAGAAATGACAGGCATACCGTTAGAAAAAGTAAAAAGATGGATTTAAAATCCATCTTTTACTGTTTATCACTTATTTGTTTTTTGATGATCTCTATCATCTCTTGTTTTAATTTATCATCAGCTCCTTGCCAAATAAGTTCTAGAAAGACACCCATACCAGGTAATGTTTCTTCATCATTTTCAGCAATTGATTCATCTATTGCTCTTTTAAGCTCATCAAAATCATCACCTTTAAAATTATTAATAATATGGTTTCTTATACTTAAATCCATTTTTTATCATCTCCTAGACATATTTTTACCAAAATAATGAATATTATACTAAAAAAGCTTTTGCTTTTAAAAAAATTAAGATATACTTAAGATGTAAGGAGGAGATAAAGATGCCAGTATGGTTAATTGTAGTTATCGTTATTGTTGTTATTATTGCTCTATGGTTTATTGGTACATATAATTCATTAGTAGGACTAAGAAATAGAGTAAAAGATCAATGGAGTCAAATCGATGTTCAATTAAAAAGAAGAGCTGACCTTATTCCTAATTTGGTAGAAACAGTAAAAGGATATGCTAAACATGAGAAAAGCACTTTCGAAGATGTTGTAAAAGCAAGAAATGCTGTAGCAAATGCTTCTACTAAGGAAGAAGAAATGAAAGCAAATGGAGAATTATCTGGAGTATTAAACAGATTATTTGCTTTAGCTGAAGCTTATCCAGAACTAAAAGCTAATGAAAACTTTATGAGTTTACAAAATGACTTAAAAGAAAGCGAAGATAAGATTAGCATGATGAGACAATTTTATAATGATACCGTACTTTCTTATAATAATAAAGTACAAACTATACCAAGTAATATAGTTGCTAATCTTTGTCATTTTAAAGAAGAGACATTCTTCCAAGTAGATGAAAAAGATAGAGAAACACCAAAAGTATCATTTGAATAGACTTGCTAACTTATGCAAGTCTTTTTAGGAGGAGAATAAATGAAAAAACGATATTTACTTATTATTATCGCTTGTTTCTTTTTACTTAATCCACAACAGGTGAGAGCAGTTGAAACGACTAAGAAATTCTATAGCAATATTGATATAGAAACAGATGGTAGTGTTAAAGTCAAGGAGTTGTTTGAACTTAGTGGAAATTATAATGGATTAAGAAGAATTATAAATTATCGAAATAGTAATGCTAAAGAGTTTAGCGGTAGTGTTAGTGATTTAGAAGGCAGTAGTATTTATAATGGAAGCGGTATTACTGACTTACAAGTATCAAGTGTTAGCAATAGTAACTTAACCTTTAATAGTTTAAATGAGGCAGTAAATTACTTTACTTTAGTTAATTATGCTAATAAAGGAGAAAGTGGAGTTTATACAAGGGAAGATACTAGTAATGGTGTAAGTCTACTTGTTTACAATCCATCATCTAAAAATGAAGCTTTTTATCTTTCTTATACTATTCCCAATGTCATAGTAGTACATAATGATATAGCAGAATATGCCTTTAATATCTTTGGTAGAGAGTATGAAGAAAACATTAAAGACTTTAGAGTACAAGTTAATTTACCAGGCGAAGATAGTGACTTTAGAGCTTGGTTACATGGACCCCTTAATGGTTATATGGATAGAACTGATAATAAAACAGCAGTAGCTACTTCAGACTTTGTTGGAGCTTATAATCCAGTAAGTATTAGAATCCTATTTAATAAAGATTTAGTACCTAATGCGACTAAGTTTAGTGGAATGACTGCTAAAGAAGATATTATTAAATATCAAACTAAACTTGCCGATGAAGCTAATGCTACTAGAGAAAAAATAGCAAGAGAAAACAATGCTGTTAAAATAATAACTGTAATTTGGTATGTAGTTACTTTACTACTTTCTATACTGACGATTAAGAAAACAAAAGACTCTAAGAAAACAGACTTTGCTATGGAGTATTATCGTGACTTTCCAGGAGACTATGGACCAGAAGTATTAGAGTATCTTCTATCTAAAAACGTAACGGAAAAGAGTTTATCTGCTACTATCTTAAATCTTATTTATAAAAAAGTTTTAAAAGTAGAACCTACTGATATGGATAAGAAAAACTATCGACTTATTTTTCAAAAAGATAGCAATGTAGTACTAACTAAAGCTGAAGAAGTAGCTAAAAAGATGTTTATTGATAGAATAGGAAATGGGGAAAGTGTTGAGCTTTCTAAGATTAAATCATATTGTTCTAAAGAATTAAATGCTAGAAATATTATGAATCTTTATAATGATTTTGTTAAAGAAGGAGTAAATCTTGGAAAAGCGGAAGGTTACTATGATAAGATGCCTAAAGTACAAGTTGTTGCTATTATAGTATCTTTATTAGGGTTTTTAATAATGCTTTTAGGAATACAATTAGAAGTTGATTTCTTACCAGCTACAATAGCAGGAATAATTGGCTTAATTAATATGATAATTTTAGCTTTTCAAAAAACCTATACTAAAAAAGGAGCCAAGGAATATAAGATGTGGATGGCTCATAAGAAATTCTTAGAAGATTTTTCAAGGTTTGATGAGAAAGAATTATTAGAAGTACCTTTCTGGGATAAATATTTAGTATATGCTACTGTATTAGGTTGTGCTGATAAGTTATCTAAACAGATGAAGATAAAAATGGCTACTATGAGTGAAAATGGTACTAATCCATATCCATACTATATGTATAATAATGACTTTACATATATAGGCTATTCAGTAAGTAATAGTATTTCAAATTCAGTAAATCAAGCTATATCTTCATCAAGAAGTTCTTCTTCCTTAATGACCTTAAGTCCTAATATATC
>OJMG01003374.1_pt1 | contig 12180 bp, 10 predicted proteins | sample 1597141 | NCBI WGS metagenome assembly OJMG01 (sample SAMEA2452119, study PRJEB22498) | human gut metagenome | biome: human feces; feature: human gut; material: feces | place: Australia | collected 2012
AAGCTTCAGGGCGAAACCAATGAACTTCAGAAAAAAACGCTTGACCGTATTGCAGATGATTTTAAGAAAGTGGGCGACAACAAGATTTACCGCCTCGATTTCTCACCACAGAAAGGCGATTTGGGTTATGGCGCGTGCTGGCACCCGAGTTACAAACAACATCAGAAGATGGCGGACGAACTATATCCCTTGTTGAAAAAACTATTAAAGTAATATTGCGTTCGCCAAACCGACATAAAATTAAAAAGGCGGGTATCCGAAACTTTGGATACCCGCCTTTTTGTTTCTTTCCTTATGCTTCGCCGTTCAAATGGTTACTCATTTGTGCGGGAGTGCCGGGGAAGCGGATTTCTCCGAAGACTTGTTCGTATTTTTGTACGTTGTTCTGAAGAGCATAAAGCAAACGTTTTGCATGTTCCGGTGCCATGACAACACGAGATTTGACAGGAGCTTTCGATGTTCCCGGCATAACGCGGATAAAGTCGAGTATAAATTCCGCACTCGAGTGTGTAATAACGGCAAGGTTTGAATATACGCCCTCCAAAAGCTCTGCGGGCACGTTGATTTCAAGTTTGTCTTGATTGTTCCGGTTATCTTCCATGATTATGTTTCTTTTTGTGATTGGTAAATATAACGCAAAGTTAACGAAACCGCAGCAAAAACGCGGCTTCCCCCGCTTGTTTATTGTCGCGTCCTGCAAATTAACACCCGCATCCGGTAAACTTTTCCCCGCAAGCCGCGCTGTCTGCAATGAAACCCGGAAAACGGACGCGAAAACACTGCTCCTGTAAACTAAAACTTGCAAATTGAATGCGAATAGTGCTAATTGTACAAAATATAACGGTCGGAGATTGAAAATAATCTCTTGTTCGGATTGCAGATATAGAAAAAATTATATTTTTGCGCCACGAAAATTACGATGTTATAAATTAAATGACAATGAAAAAGTTATTTACTATTCTCGCACTTGGCGCAGGAATTATTTGCGCAAATGCACAGTCGGTAAAAGGTAACAAGTTTGCCGACAACTGGACACTTGGTATTTCGGGCGGTGTAATTACTCCGACCACCAACCATGCTTTCTTTGGCAGCATGCGTCCTACAATCACCCTTGAGGCTTCTAAGTGGTTCACTCCGGTTTACGCGCTTGCTGTTCAAGGACAAACGGGCTTCAACTACGATAAAATCGGTTACATGATGCCTGCTTCCGAATTCGGCAAGAGCAAAACGGCATTTGATGCCGCACAAGTTATGCTTCTCAACAAATTCAATCTCTCAAATCTCTTTGGCGGTTACAAAGGCGAGCCGCGTTTGTTTGAAGTTGAGGCTTACTTCGGCGCAGGTTACACTCATTTCTATATGAACGGCGGCAAAGACAACGGCATAGACGGCTTCAGCTCAAAAACAGGTTTGAATTTCAATTTCAACCTCGGCTCTGCAAAAGCATGGCAATTCAACATCAAGCCCGCCATTACCTGGATTCTCGATGCCAACAAGTATGCTCACCCCATGAACTACAATGTAAATCGTTCTGCAGTTGAGCTTACCGCAGGCGTAACCTATAAGTTCGCCACAAGCAACGGTACTCACAATTTTGCATTGGTTAAAGAATACGATGTGCTGGTGCTGGGCACTTCAACTTGGGGCGCCGGTGAATTGCAGGACGACTGGTATGATGGTGTCAAGGTTCTGAAAAAGGCAGATCTTTCCCATAAATTCGTTGCTCTGTTCGGTTGCGGAGATTCCGACTCATACAGCGACACATTTTGTGACGGCATCGGTATTCTGTATGAAGATTTAAAAGATACCGGCTGTACATTTATCGGAATAACAGATACGGCCGGATATACTTTTGATGCGTCTGTAGCGGTAGTAAACGGTAAATTCGTCGGACTCCCCATTGATGAAGTGAACGAAGACAGCCAGACCGACCAACGTATCGATCAATGGGTAGAAGGACTTAAAAAAGAAATCAACTAAAGCCAGCCTGATTTTCCAAAAAATCATGCAGGCCCAATAAACTCTAATATTTTATCACAATCTTGCATTATGGCTACCGAAAGAATCATTCCCGGCGAAGTACGGATTTTCCTAAATCATATTTACGAGTTTAAAAAAGGAGTTCGCAACATGGTGCTCTACACAATGAACCGTGAATATACAGAATTTGCCATACGCCGTCTGGAAAATCAGAATATCAGCTATACGATACAAGAAGTAGGAACGAACAAAATCAATTTGTTCTTCGGCAAACCGGAGTGTATGGAGGCCATACGCCACATTATCACTCGTCCGCTGAACCAACTGACACCTGAAGAGGATTTCATTTTGGGAGCTATGTTAGGATACGATATCTGCCAGCAATGTAAGCGATATTGTGGGAAAAAAGAAAGTATTAAGATTGCTGTTTAGCGTAGTTTTGTATGTGTTAGCTTTGTTGTATGTCTTTTTTAGCGTAGAAGCCGTTTCATTAGGGGGAACGGCTTCTTTTTTTTCATATATATTCAGTTTTATAATTACCTATTAATACTGAGACTCGCGTCAATATTCATTATTTATAGGTATTGTCCGCCTTTCCATTCGCTTCTATCTTTGCAGCCATAAAAAATTATATAAAACATGAGAAAATTAACAAGCTTATTTATTCTCTGTTTCCTGTTATCATTCGGTAAAGTCACCGCACAGGAAAAAAGCTCAGTACAAGAAGAAAAGAGCTCTTATACAGAAGAATACGACAAATTCCGTTTTGGCGGATACGGTGAAATGGCGGCAAGCTATAAAGATTATGATTTTAACCGTTTTAAACATTCCAGCGGTTCTCCGAAAAGAAACAGAGGTGAAATCTCCATTCCTCGTTTTGTATTGGCCTTTGACTACAAGTTTTCTCCCAAATGGATACTCGGTTCAGAAATTGAATTCGAATATGGAGGTACAGGAGTAGCCCGTGAAATTGAATGGTTCGAAGAAAACGGAGAATACGAAACCGAAATTGAAAAAGGCGGAGAGGTAGCTCTCGAACAGTTCCACATTACACGTCTCATCAACAAATATATCAATGTTCGTTTCGGACATATGATTTTACCGGTAGGACTAACAAATACACATCACGAACCTATCAATTTCTTCGGAGTATACCGTCCGGAAGGCGAAACAACCATCTTACCGTCAACCTGGCATGAAACCGGTGTGGCTATTTTCGGAGAAGTGGGAAAATTCGACTATGAGTTTCAAGTAGTAAACGGTCTCGATCCACAAGGATTTCGAAGTGAAGACTGGATCTCCAATGGAAAACAAGGAGCTTTTGAAATCAGTAATTTCACGAGTCCGGCTTTCGTAGGACGTATTAATTACAATGGAGTAAAAGGCTTACGTGTAGGCGTTTCGGCCTATTATAATAAAACAGCGAAAAACGGAACAAAACCGGATCGTAACAATGAGTATGATTTTCCGGTAACCATATTTACCGCCGACATGCAATACAAAAGTCCGAAAAACAATCTCATCGTACGTGCCAATGCCGTATACGGGCAATTGGGAGCAAGTGCGGCACTTAGCACAATCAACAATAGTTCCTCCGGTGCTTCCGGTTATCCCAATACAACAGTTGCTAAAAACGCAGTCAGCTATGCAGCCGAAGCCGGATACAATATAGGCGCTTTCTGGGGCCCCAAAGCACCCCGAATCTATCCTTTCATGCGCTATGAATACTATAATCCGATGGAAAAAGTAGAATCAAGCAGCCAATTGGCCGACAAGCGTTTCCAATCTTCGGTTATTACTGCAGGACTAAACTATTATGCACTCCCTAATCTTGTTATAAAAGCCGATTATTCCAATCGCCGGATCGCATGGGGGAAATATAATAATGAAAATACAGTATCAGTAGGCATTGCTTACATCGGCTGGTTCATCAAGAAATAAGAGTATAATATCAAATCACAAAATTTAAAATAAAATGAAAAAGAGAAGTTTATTTCCAATCCTGTTGATAGGATTCACTTTAGGATTAACATCCTGTAATGAAGATTCTAAGAAAGAAGACATCACCACCAATCCGTTTGCCAATCTTCCGGCAGATAGTGGACAAAAACCTACCACTGAACAAATGGATGCAGCGATAGCCAATTTTGTCGATAATGTCGCAATACCGACTTATGCCGAATTAGTAAACAAAATGACTCTCTTAAAAAATGCAGTCGACAAATTCATTGCAAGTGGAACTAAAACCGACCTTGAAAATGCTTGTGATGCCTGGAGAGATGCCCGTAAGCCTTGGGAAGAAAGCGAAGCATTTCTGTTTGGAGCTGCCGACAAAAAAAGCTATGACCCAAGCTTGGATAGCTGGCCTCTCGACAAAGAAGGTATAGACCAAATTCTGGAAACAGGTAACTGGGACGCCATCGAAGGAGATGTAAATGAAGATGAAAGTGCTGTAAATCCTCCACAAAATTTACGTGGTTTCCATACTGCCGAATATCTGCTTTTCAATGAAGGTGATGCACGCGATATCGCCGACTACACCAACAACATGAAAATTTATCTACAGAAAGTAGTAACCCGTATGCTCTCTGACGTCACCAATATGCACAAAGGCTGGACAACCGGACTTCCCGGAGATGAAGATCTTCCTACGGCATACGGAGCTGCCTTGAAAGAACATAACGGCACATACGGTATCAGCAGTATTTATGTAGCTATCGAAACGATGTTGAATGACAACAACGGAATGGCTGCAATCGCCAATGAAGTAGGTACCGCCAAGATCGCCGATCCTGTAAACGCATGGAATAGCGGTGATAAAGAAGGTGGCGTACTTGCTGTGGAATCATGGTACAGCTGGAACTCACTGACAGATTATGTAGACAACATCGTCAGCATCAAAAACTGTTACTTAGGCGGACGCAATGGTGAATACAACGAAGCAGAAAGCCTTTCAGCACTCGTCAAAATCATAAATCCGACACTTGACCAATTAATTCGTCAGCAGATAGAAGATACAATGGATGCTATCAATGATATTCCCAAACCCTTCCGTAACAATCTGGGCGCAAGTGTAGAAATCAAAAAAGCACAAAATGCATGCGCTTATCTAAACACTGGTCTGGGACTCGTAAGAGGTAAACTGGCATCCAATTAATGAAATGAACGAAATACATACAATATGAAAATTAGCTTATTCATTCCCCTAAAGAATAGAGCTATCAGCACCATATGGGGATGCAGGAGCCTTACCGGAGCTTGTATCCTCTTTGGTACGTTGATAAGTTATACACTACAGAGTTGTGACAATCAACTTGATGATAAGCTTATACTGAAACCTAACGGTGAACCGGCACTCCCTGCCGAACTGTCTGCCGGATATTCTACCATATTCTCTTCATCACCAGATGCATACGACACGAATGCAGACTGGGTTACCGGAGAACTTCTGACACGCTTTAACAGAGGAGACGGCCTGTATGACGGTTCACGCGGAACAGGAAGCAACACAGGCGGAGGATTGGGACCAGTATATGCTGGATATTCCTGCGGAAGTTGCCATAAAAGTACCGGTCGTACCAAACCGGCCCTTGCCGACGGCGGTTCGGGCAACGGATTTTCGTCCATGTTAGTGTATATCAGCCGCAAAACCGGAGGATACTTCCCGGAGTACGGACGTGTATTGCACGATCAATCCATCTATGGTGTAAAAGCGGAAGGAAAAGTAAAAATAACCACTACAACACAAAAATTCCGTTTTCCGGATGGCGAAGAGTACGAACTGATGACTCCGCATTACGAGATCTATCAATGGTATGCCGACAGCATTCGCCCGGAGGATTTGCGTATCAGTGTACGCCAGCCCTTACGTCATGTAGGGTTAGGCCAAATGATGGCGCTCGATCTCGACGAGTTGCAAAAAGTGGCAGCCAAAAGTAATTATCCCGAATACGGTATCAGTGGACGCCTGAATTATATCACTGAAAAGGGTGTAAAACAGATCGGATTATCGGGTAATAAAGCACAACATGCCGACCTCACCGTAGAACTCGGATTCTCATCGGATTTGGGGGTAACCAACGACCGTTATCCTCACGAAGTCTGTGAAGGTCAAAGTCAGATGATGGGATTTTCCAACTACGGGATTCAGATATCCACTGAAGACATGGAAAATGTAGATCTTTATATGCAGGCTTTGGGCGTACCCGCACGGCGCAATGTAACAGATGAAACTGTACAAAAAGGAGAGAAACTCTTCCACCAGGCAAAATGCCATTTATGTCATGTCACTACATTACACACCCGTCCAAGAGGTTCCAAACTTCTGAACAACACCCAGTTACCCTGGTTGGGCAGCCAAACGATTCATCCCTATTCCGATTTCTTATTGCACGACATGGGAACAGAACTGAATGACGATTATACCAGTGGCCTGGCTACCGGATACGAGTGGAGAACTACTCCTTTATGGGGAATCGGACTGCAGGAGACAGTTAACGGACATACTTATTTCCTGCACGACGGACGCGCCCGCAATCTAACAGAAGCTATCATGTGGCATGGCGGCGAAGGTTCTGCCTCACGCACTCTTTTCTCACGGATGAGCAAAGAAGAACGTGCTGCACTCATCACTTTTCTTGAAAGTTTATAATCAGATAAAAAACAACAACAAATGAAAAAGCATACATTTGCAGCCGCTTTATGCGGATTGCTAACCTTGACATCCACTCACCTGTCAGCACAGGAGGTAGACGATAAATATGTAGAAAACGATGTGGTATCCCTGGCAGGGAAGAAAGGATTTTCTTTCAGCACTAAAGCCGGTGATTTCCTCTTCAAACCTTATGCATTGGTACAGGCCAGTGCCTGTCTCAACCGATATGATGATCTCGGACTCGAAACTCCTTATGCCGATAACATCGCCAATACCGGTTTTGCCATTCCAAACGCCATATTGGGATTTACCGGAAAAGCATTCGGAAAAGTGACTTTCAACCTTTCCATAAATGCAGCTAAAAGCGGCGGAGCCCTGTTACAACAAGCTTGGTTTGATATTGCAATGAAAGAGTCTCTCCGAATCCGTGTAGGTAAATTCAAAACACCTTTTATGCATGCATACCTCAGCACATTGGGCGAAACCCTGTTCCCGGTACTTCCTACCTCCAGTACGGCAACAGTCGTTCTTCCCTACGATCTTCCCTATGTCAACCCCAATTTTGCCACAGGTTTCGATTTGGGTATACAGTTACATGGGTTGATCCATGGTAAATGGAATTATCAAGTAGGCATTTTCAATGGTACGGGTGCAGATGTAAACGTTGCCTCCAAAACCATGTGTGATGATCACAAATGGTTGCCAGCTTTACTCTATTCCGGACGTTTTGCCTACATGCCCAAAGGTGAAATGCCCGCTTCACAGGGTGACCCCAATAATCTGAAAAGCGATAAAATGCTAATAGGCGTATCAGCATCCTATAATGCTGAAGCAGAATCCAAGAGTAGTAGCGATCTGCGGGTCGGAGCAGAATTTGCCATGATGAAAAATCGCTTCTATCTGGCAGCCGAAGCTTATTACATGAACATGCATTTCACTAAAATCCAGAACAAATCAGATGACATGAATTTCTGGGGCGGATATGTACAGGCCGGATATTTTATCACCTCCAAACTGCAAGGTGCATTACGCTATGATTTCATGGATCGTAACGGATTAGATACCGGTGGACTGCTAAACATGCCCGCTATAGGTGTAAACTATTATTTCTTCGGAAACAATCTGAAATTACAAGTGATGTACCAATACATGGGACGTACGGGAGACAATACTCAGAATGACCGTGATGAAGCCGGTATCGGTCTTGCCCGCCATAACGCTACTGCTATGTTGCAATTTACTTTCTAAACAAGAACAATGAATTCTATTTTAAATATAAAAAACGGTTTATATATCCTTGCCGCATTATTCATTATTTCTTGCGACGAAGGAAAAATATATCCTGATGACACAGTGGATTCAGGCCGGACAGCCACTGTTACCCTCACCTTCGACGGACTGGGAGCATGGCCTAAAAAGAATTATCTTTCACTGGCTGCCATCGGAGAAGACGGCTCAACAATCACACTGACCAAACGAATCAACAAACCGTCTAAAAGTGATCAAAAGGTAACCATCCGACTGAACAATCTAAAAGAGAATACCAAAAGCATAGATATAGCTGTTATCAGTAACGGACAAAGCTTAATCTATTCATATTACTCTTTTCCAATTGACAACTCAATGGAGACAATAACGCTTCCTATCGAAAACTTAAATCTGGCAAGTTTCGATCGGATACAAAAGCAGGTTTTCGAAACCAGTTGCATAGCATGTCATGGAGGAAGTACCCATATTTCGGGCAACCTCAACTTGACCGAAGATAAAGCTTACGCAGCATTAGTTAATGTAGAAGCTCCTTTATCTCCCGAAAAAAAGAAATATGTATCTCCCGGAAATGCAGAAGAAAGCTACTTAATAGACATTCTGGAAGACAACGAATATCATAAGGATATGTTCAACAGCACCGGTAAACAAGAAATATTAGGACTGATAAAAACCTGGATAGATGCCGGGGCTGAAAATAATTAAAACCATATGGACTATAAAAAGTATATAAACGAAGATAATAATACCATAACAGATTTATCGGAATTTATTTGTGATAACGGAGTTTCGGAATACCAGGTAATGATACACATCACCCAGCCGAACCTCACCTATCAAGAACAACTCGCCGGTATATTAAATACTTTCACCAACTTACTGACAGGTGAATTGAAAGGTGCCACTGCCGTATTCAAACGTTATTTCCTCAGCGATGCCGCCAATCAAGCGGATACGCTGCTGGCATTGACAACCGAATATTCCGATTGTGCCCTCTCCGTTGTGGAACAACCCCCTCTCAACGGTACCAAAATCGCACTGTGGGCCTATCTGCAAACCAACGTACAAACGCGTGTACTGCCCAATGGACTATTTGAATCGGTGCATGGCAATTACCGGCATTTCTGGAACGGCAGCGCTTTCAATCGTGCAGCGAACTCCGAATATCAAACGCGGCTATTGCTCAACGACTATGTAATGCAACTCATGGAACAGCAATGTACACTGGCAAACAATTGCATTCGTACTTGGTTTTTCGTACAAAATGTAGACGTAAATTACGCCGGAGTAGTAAAAGCCCGCAATGAAGTATTTGTCACACAAAATCTGACAGAACATACTCACTATATCGCCAGCACTGGTATCGGCGGCCGGCATGCCGACCCTAAGGTAACCGTGCAAATGGATAGTTATGCAGTAAAGGGTATTTCTTCCGAACAAATACAATACCTTTATGCTCCCGATCATCTTAACCCGACCTACGAATACGGAGTCAGTTTTGAAAGAGGAACTTGTGTAAAATACGGTGACCGCCGCCAAGTATTCATTTCCGGCACGGCAAGCATTAACAACAAAGGAGAGGTGGTATATCCCGGAGACATTCGTAAACAAACTCACCGGATGTGGGAAAATATAGAAGCTCTTCTAAATGAAGCCGAATGTTCATTTGATGATGTGGCACAAGCGATTGTCTATTTACGCGATCCGGCGGACCATCAAGTTGTAAAAGAAATGTTCGAACAGCATTTCCCGTGTCTACCCAAAGTTATCCTCCTTGCTCCTGTTTGCCGTCCGGGATGGCTTATAGAGATGGAATGTATAGCAGTAAAAGCCGATCAAAATGAAAACTTCGCAAACTACTAATGAAACAATTCATAGTTAGCTGTTACTTGTTGATTATTGTATGTTTGGCTGCAACTACTTTTGTAGAGAAGGCTCAAGGAACCCCATTCGTCAATGAACATATTTATCATTCTTTCTGGTTCATTGCCCTATGGGGCATTCTGAGTTTATCGGCCTGCTGGTATCTGATCAAACAAAAGGTGTACAAACGAAAAGAGATTTTCTTACTCCACGTATCTTTTATTGTCATTCTTACAGGTGCTTGTCTCACCTATTTCACCGGACAGCAAGGCGTCATACATCTCCGCCAAGACAAGGTAACCACACAGACATTCAAAAATACGGATACACAAATGGAATATCCTCTCCCATTTGCCATAGGGTTAGACACATTCTATGTCAGTTATTATCCTGGTACGGAAGCTCCGGCAGACTATGTCAGCCGAATTTATACCGATGAAATTCCTTGCCGGAAAGCAGAAGTTTCCATGAACCGTATCTTCTCACATCACGGATACCGGTTTTATCAAAGTTCATTCGATGAAGATTTCCAGGGCACATGGCTCAGTGTCAACCATGATCCATGGGGAATTCCCGTAACCTATAGCGGATATGCCTTATTATTTATTTCAGCTTTATGGATACTGCTTTCCCCGAAAAGTAATTTTCGTCGGTTACTGAAGCATCCGTTGCTACAACGAATGGGGGTCGTTTTCCTCTTATGTTGCTGGGCCATTACAACCCAATCCAAGCCTATAAAACGAGAGGATGCAGATGTATACCGCACCAAACAAGTGATGTACAACGACCGGGTGGTACCTTTTAATACACTTGCCCGAGACTTCGTTATCAAGCTGACCGGAAAAGACAATTACCAGGGATTAAGTCCCGAACAGATTTTGCTGGGTTGGCTCCTGTATCCGGATGAATGGCAGAACGAACCGATGATACAGATCAAGAATAAAGAGCTGCAACAACGCTTAGGATGTGGTTCTTATGCCCGCCTTACAGATTTCTTCGACCGGGAGAAAGGATATCGTTTACAGGAATACTGGAACCGCCTGCATCAAAGCGGCAAACAAGATGCATTATTAAAAGCAATCACCGAAACCGATGAAAAAATATCCCTTATCGCCATGCTGCGACAGGGGACATTGGTTCGACCGGTTCCTGATACCGGAGTCCAACGCTTGTCTGACAGAAAAATACAAGCCGAATTACTTTATAATCAGATTCCTTTTTCAGTCATTCTATATAGGATAAATCTTATGGGAGGAATATTGCTACTCCTTTGCCAATGGAGTAAGCGCCCCTTATTCCGCTTTCGAAGTTTTCGGAGAATTACTTTCTGCCTTTTATTAACCTCTTTCCTATTCCATACCTTCGGAATGATATTACGGACGTATATCAGTGGCCGCTTACCGATGAGCAACGGATACGAAACGATGCAATTTATGGCATGGATTATCATGTTGATAGCCTTGTGTCTGCAACACCGCTTTTCACTAATGGCATGTTTTGGTTTCCTTCTCTCCGGATTTACATTATTAGTGGCAAGCATCGGGCAAATGAATCCACAGATAACCCCGTTAATACCGGTACTCTCTTCACCATTGCTCAGTCTGCATGTTTCACTAATCATGATGTCGTACGCTTTACTCGGCTTTATAATGTTAAATGGCATTGCTGCCATCATCTATTTCCGGAAGAACGAAGAAGAACAGGTAGAACGCCTTACTTTACTCAGTCGTATTCTACTTTATCCTGCCACACTGATTCTGGCTCTCGGTATCTTTATCGGTGCCGTCTGGGCAAATATATCTTGGGGACGTTATTGGGCATGGGACCCTAAAGAAGTATGGGCACTAATCACACTATTGATATACGGTATCGCGTTTCATACTCAAAGCATCAAGGTTTTCCGTAAACCTATATTCTTTCATGTCTTCCTGATAGCAGCTTTCACAACTGTATTGATGACCTATTTTGGAGTAAACTACTTTTTAGGAGGAATGCACAGCTACGCCAACAATTAGCCCTCAATATCCAGTATACAGGCATCCTCATCAGCCACCGTGTCAACCAGCCCCATACACTTCCGTAACAACTCCTGCCCGCTTGAAAAGATATAGCCTCTTTTCCAAAGGAGCTTAATTAAAAAAGGATGAGTAATCAACCGTATCACTCATCCTTCTTTATTTTACTTTATAAACATAAAAAGTAACTTTTAATATACCGCCACTTTCCTATCGTTTACAATATACAGCCCGGCCGGCAAACTCTTTGTCGTACGACCCTCAGGAGCTTCAAACGAAAGAATCGCCCGTCCGTCAATACCATACACCTGTACCTGACAAGCAGAAAGCGTTTCAACTATCAATTCACCTTTTCCTGCATAGGCACGAAAACCGGTATCTGCTGCCGGAGCCGAAACTATA
>OJMG01003379.1_pt1 | contig 12168 bp, 9 predicted proteins | sample 1597141 | NCBI WGS metagenome assembly OJMG01 (sample SAMEA2452119, study PRJEB22498) | human gut metagenome | biome: human feces; feature: human gut; material: feces | place: Australia | collected 2012
GACATGCCTCTACGCAGCGACCGCAGCGGATACATGGTGTCGGTTCATTCTCTGCTACCTCGTCTTTTGTCATTGCCAAAATAGAAGAAGACGTCTTAGTCACCGGAACATTCAGATCAAACATGGCAAATCCCATCATTGGACCACCGGAAATGATCTTCTTAGGCTCTTCCTTGAATCCATCTCCTTCTTCCACCAGTTCTGCATGACTGCATCCAATACGCACATCTACATTGATCGGAGTATTGAATGCCTCACCTGTCAATGTTACAACACGTGTGATCAGTGGCGTCTGTTTGCACACCGCACGATAAATTGCAATTACCGTGGATACATTATCCACAATACATCCTGCATCTGCCGGAAGTTTTGCAGAATAGATCTTGCGTCCGGTTGCAGCAGAAATCAGTGTACGCTCACCGCCCTGCGGATATTTCGTCTTTAACACCTTCACTTCAATGCGGTCTTCATCTTTGACAGCCTCCTGCATTTTAGCAATTGCCTCCGGCTTATTGTCCTCAATGCAGATGAGTCCTTTCGCCTTGTCAAAAATATGCAGGATCACTTTCAAACCGCCAACGATCTCTTCCGATCTTTCTAACATCTGTCTGTAGTCCGAAGTCAGATATGGCTCACACTCCGCACCATTGACCAGAATATAATCAATTTTATCCGGCTCTTTCGGCGCTAACTTTACATTGGTTGGGAATCCGGCACCGCCCATGCCGACTACACCAGCTTCCTTCACAATGTCGCGGATCTCATCAGCAGAAAGTTTCGTGTAATCACGATCCTCTCCCAATCCTTCAATTGCTGCATATTCTCCATCATTTTCGATGACAACACAAGTTGCCTGAGAACCATTGAGGAGCATTCTTGGCTCCACTGCCTTTACCGTTCCCGAAACAGAACTGCAGATATTCGCAGAAATGAATCCGCTTGCCTCTCCAATTTTCTGACCAACTAAAACTTTATCGCCTTTTGCGACAATTGGCGTTGCCGGTGCGCCAATGTGCTGGCCCATCGGAAATACCAGTTCTTTCTTAGGCTGTACAGTCTTGATCGGTAAGTCCTTGGATAAATCTTTTCCCTCGTAAGGGTGTACACCCCCACGAAATGTTGCTATACTCATTCCGTTTCTCCTTTCTGTTGATTTACCTTGGCATTTTTCCACATCTTATCATGCCAAAACTCACCCTTTATTGTAGCATTTGTACGAAAAAAGTCAATATTATCAGACATTTTTTATCAATAGTAGACAAGACTAACCTCAAGAACATATCAAAGCAATCCTTGGCGATGTCTCGCTACACGGCACCTTGATCCTATCAATCGGGTAGGATGTATACGAACAGACAGATCGTACTGTACGATTGCCACCCTTCGCGTAATGCTACTGGGCACACGCAAGACGTCGTTTTGGCAAAGCCTTGAAGGCATTGCCAAAAGTAAAACTGCCAATGGGCTTACCTAGGTCAGACAAGCTGCCAGCGGAATGCAGAAAGTAACTTTAATGATATGCCACTCCTCAATAATTTATATATCGTCTGCTTCTTCCGAAAGTTCAAACTCTTCTTCATTTAGATTTTCATTTGTTAAAGAAAAAACTTCTTCTTGTTTTTGGCCTCTTTGATCTGTAATCGTATAGCGTCCCATTATTGCATGCGGACGCTTTGTTTTTTCCTGATAATAAGGTTCAATTTTAACATGTACATCATTACCGCTCTCTAATTCATCAGCCCAGGCATTTTCAAATGTTTTATATGCACTCCGATTTATAAAACGATTCTGTGCAATCAAATTATTTAATTCACCACTTCCACCAAAACGACTGCCAATCAAATGTCCCCCTTCGTCCGTATCACGCCGAAATTCCCCTCCTGCTTTTAATTGAGCAGAAGTATCTCTTACCCCCTGTCCCAAATGCAAATCTCCCTCCGCCAAAATAATTCTTTCCTCATCATCTTTTTCATATGAATATCCATTCATTTCATATGAATTTAGATCGTCTTTTTTTTTACATACTCATAAACCTCTGGGTCTTCCGCCTCCCCCATCTCCTCCCACTCGTCAAGCATTTGACTTAATTCATCAGAAATATCTTGTTCTTCATAATCTTCTCTGACATCGGGTTCCATATCTCCAACATCTTCATAGTCCTCTGAAATGTCGACTTCATCAGGGTAATATTCTGCAACCTCATCATAGTCAACATCACTTGCATCATACTCCATATCTGTAATACCAATCATATCATCCAACACTGGGGCATCTGCAACTTCACTACCGATATCATCAACATATTCCATATCACAACTCATATCATCCATTCTTCTCACTTCCTTTCATAAACAAGGTAATCAATTTAATTTTTTCCTTATCATCCATTTTATATAATCTATCATTCAACTGAAGTTTTCGAAACAATTTGATCTTACACAAATAATAAATTCCCGATCATTTCCATATCCCATCGCTGCTATTTTTTTAGCAAAAAGTGATGGAATACTTAAAAACACACCTCTAACTGTTCTTTTCTTATCTGTATTCTTATATAATGCATCAACACAAACCGCATAGGCCTCGCTAGAAATATATTCTGCATCTGCCTTGATTCTATAATTACAACCATCACCATATAATCCACACAAATAACACTCTTTGTATGGACATAATAATTTTTGCTTATTATCCCAGTAATGCATCAATTTTCTAATCAAATCATTGTCTATACTTAATTTAATTTGTTTCTTTTCTCTTATATCCTCCGTCATCACAAGTTGCGGTTTATTAAATGCTGTAGAATAAACATACGCTTCACCAACTTGCAAACAAGAGAGAGTTTCTTCCATTTCTGCGTCCATATTGGTACTGTTAGCAATCAGTCTCCTTTCCGATGCCTCCACAAGACGAAACATAATTTTTGTGTCTGTGGCAGCAATGATATCATGAGTCACTTTTGACGGTGATTGATCCGCAATAATAACCCCCGTCCCATACGCCCTGATTTCTTTAAGCATCCTCTGTAACGAACTTACTGTTGATGATCCTGCAGAGATATCCGAATTATCCCCTCTTCCTTCCGGAGATAACAGAACATGTGCCTCATCAATCATCAAAACATTTTTGAGTCTGGTTCCTATACTTAAACTATTTATCTTGGTATATGCACAAACATCAACCAACAATAACGCCATTATTAATGCTTTTTGCTCCATGTTTTCTATAGAATTTAGTTCTATAATGGTCGGTCTTGAAATTAAATCCTCAATAGGTATAGTATTGATTGAATCATAAATATTGCTATTCATATCAATTAAATTCATCAATCGCATAACACCTGCTGTTTCCAAATTTGATTTTACATCTTTGCTATAATTTGATGTTTGGAGCAACTTCTTAAACACTAAAATAAATTCGTGTAAGCCAAATATAGTAACATCACTGTCATCAGACGTACTGTAATCTTTCCACCCGTATTTCGTATAGCATTGTTGTATAGCGTTTTGAAATAGTAAATCTAATGGTGATGGCATAGAAAAAGCAGCCATAAATGCACTTACCAAAACAGGTTTATATTGTTCCACCGTAATTCCTTTTAATGGGATAAACGGATTAATAATAAATGGAGAAACACTAACATTTCCCGGTGTAAAAATTTGTATATCTGGCAGTTGTTCTATCAATGCTCTATACTCTGTCTTAGTCGGTTCGACAATCAAAAACGGAATGTTCCTTTCAGCAAATTGCAGCATCAAATTAATAGAAAAGGTTGTTTTACCGGTTCCTGGCATTCCCACAATCAATACATGCCTTGACAGTATTCTTTCATCACAACCAATAGTAACCTTTTTCATATCTGATGATATTAATTGTCCAAACTTTATATTAGAATCACTAACGACCTCTTCTTTTAACTGTTCTCTTTGCTTTTTATATCTGGTTCCCTCAACACCTGACATATTTCCATCGTAAACCGGTAAACGAAAAAAGGAAATCAATTCTTCGATTGTCATCATCAACGGAAGCCGATACAAATAATTGGAGAGTGGAATGTATTTACGAATTTTCATATTTCTATATTTGTACATTAATAATGCACTTACATTCCATATATAGTTAGGAAATTCGTTGATTATGCTACCAATACTTTTTGATATATCAACATAACTCGCTTCAAAACCACCAATATTACTGTCTCCACCTTGTAAAAGACTGATAATTTTGTTAGATAATACAGCGCAATCTTCTTTAGTTCCAAAAGTCAATATATTTGATAAAAACATAGGTGCATCCCGATTATCTTTGTAATAAGATAATACTTCAAAAGGTTCCTGAGCACATGAATCCTTTACAAGTTGTCCATTAACAGATATTCCTTTTGATAATCCTTCCAGTTCAGAACAATGTTGCACTAATATTGCGACTTCATTCTCATACAATTTTGTTGGTATTATGCTAAACGAAATACCACAGTTCTCCCTCTGACTCAAGGCATTGATCAAAGATGCCAGCCCCTCAGTATTATTTGATGGAATGATCTCTGTATAATAAAATGGACAAACACCGGATGGATTAATAACCACCTTTTCCTTTTTCTCCACAGCATATACCCGACTTTTTACATTCTGTCTCCAAAGATCATCGAAAGTCTGACGGCAATGTTCTGAGTCTTGATAAGAATATCCAAAATCCGATACTATATTTCGAATGTTATTTATAAGCATTTTAACGCACGATGCGGCTTCTGCACTGACGTTGTCTATCTTACGTACAACAATATAAATATGGATTTTCGAGATATATGATTGATTATCAACTTTCTCAGTCAACCAAATAATTTCATAAGCAACATTCTGATTTTCAAGTCTATACAACTCTCCTAAAACACTTTCAAAATCTGAAGTTGTGTCAGAGAAAGTAACAATTTCCAGCATATCAACTGCCAAGAAACGATTATCTGCTAATTCATACACCTGTGCCATACTTCTTTAACCTCTCAATTCCTGTATATAATCCTCTAATTCTCTTATTTTATTTACGCATGTTTCATACGTGTATTTTTGTTTTCCCAAATCAGCAATACAAGATTCAATTTTCTGCTTTTTTAGGGCAATACCATCATATTCTTTTTGTTTCTTCCGCAACATTGGCATTTTTATAAGCAATTCAATATGCGAAACAACAGCATAATAAATTCCCCATATAATAAGGATTGCTACGCTTGAGCACACGCCATTCAGTATGCCCTCCGTAACAAAGATAAACAACGCCCAAACAATACATGCTATAATTGATAATCTGAAATCATGAGGTTTCGATAATTTCTCTATATTAGGTTTCAGTTCGTTCAGCTGCAACTGCAACATATCAGCCTGTTCTCTCTTCTGACTGATCTCCAGCGATACATCACTATATCCTGCAATCTGATTTTGATAATTATTTTTCTCTTCTTCTGCTTCACTTATTTTCAGTCGCTTATTCTGCTCCTGTAGTCTTCTTATATAGTCTTTCCACTCCTCCTGTATCATTTTTGCCTTATCTGGATTTGCAACAGTAATTGCATGTTGTACCATATTTTGCATCTCAGAAGCCAACTCATTGTCCAAACGAGTTAAACGCTCACTTTGTACATAAGGTACTCCCCACCAACCACGATAATCTTCCGGATATCTGTTTTGCATTTCAATGTATAATTCATATGCTTTTTGAGTTTCATTCAGTCTCATAAAGGTTTCCGCATTGGCTGCTAAACGGTTCACCTCAGATGTTTCCTCATTCGGGAGAATCCCATTCTTTCTTTTGCTGTTCTGAATAACGTGATTAACACCCTCTACCAGATATTCCACATAGCCTATTTTGTTCAAATCAAAAGACTGAAATGCTGAAAATTCCATTGGCATTTCATATGGAGACATATTCTTAAAACACGCAATCAGTGTTTTGTTCTTATTTTCTTTCTTTAATTCCAAAAAACGAGACCATTCGTTCTTTACCCAGGTAGAATTATAATACTCCGTTTTAGTTCCCAAAACAATCATTACCGTTGCACTCATCAATGCAGCATATATGTACGGTTCATACTCTTGTCCCAACTTACTTTCCAATGATTTTTTTGCAAAAAATGTGCGGTATCCCGCCTGCTCTAACGAGTTATAAATATTATATGCTATCATGCTGTCTTCTGTAGGCTCTCCATTTTCCATTTTATCTTTGTAACATATAAAAACATCATATGGCTTCTCCTCTTTAACAATTTTAATATACTTATTATAAATTTCGTCAATTTTTTTCGCTTCTTCTTGAAAAACATAAGATTCGTATATATCCGCATTTTGCAATGCTGCCTTATAATCCGGATCATCAAAAATAGAATGATCCTGTATTCTATGACATGTTGGCTTCCTTTCTCCCCCAATATCATTTACATACTCAATACCATATCGGCTTAAAACCATTCCCCAATGAGCCGCTGAATCTTTATAATCTTCTCGAAGTAAATCTTCAAAAACAGATATTGCACCATCAAAATCCAGATTTTGTCTTAAAAACGTAGCACGATTAAATAAATTTTCTATTTTATCCTTATTTTTGGATACAATCATTTTCGAATCACAATACTTGCACGTTGCTATTGATGTACTTTCATCAAAATCAATATTTGCTCCGCATACTTCACACTTTAGTATCATAAGTACCTCCTCATTATAATAAATCCTTTAATTTTTCTCGTTCGATTTTGAACTCCTCGTCAGTGTATAATCCTTCCTGCCAAGCCATTTTCAAACGTCTTAACCTTTTCATATACTCTTCATCATCAACGTGATGTGTTTCATTGGATGTATTTTCTCCTGGTGTTTTCAAATGAATCATTCCCGGTATATCATCACTATCCTCGTTGACGTTGCTAGGGGTTACCTTTATATTTGCACTATCATTGTCTGAAATCGGTGTCATTAGACTACTTCCCTGAATTTCATTTCCAAAACTACCCATTGTCTGACTAATAAATGGTGCCATCCCCATTCCCATTCCAACTCCCATCATTGGTGCGCTACTTCTTCCAATTCCTTCATTAGCTGCCGCAATATCCATCACCCCAAATCCCCTTCGCTGATGTTCTGTCATATTAAGAGTTTTATTAGCAATACTTTGAGCGATTGCATCGCGCTTTTTTATTTCCTCATCTGCCATATGCTCCGTAATTCTGACATTTGCATTGATTGCAGCTTCTTTTATCCGATTTTTTTCTTCCAGATCCAAGAAAGTATTTTGAGACCATAAACGTTTATACATTTGATAATTAGGATCATCAGCAGATACATTGATATTATTCACATATAGATCCACCAACGCTATTCCATATTCAAACATATAACTGGAAATTGCCTTTTTAAGTTGTTCTGCAATCCCCATTGGATTACTCTCAAGATTAAAAATCGAAGCATTTTCTTCTCTTAAAATTGCCGGAAGCCATTGTTTGATGCATGAAATTATAATCCCCTTAAAATATCTCATCATATGTTCTTGATCGAATTGCGTCTCCGTTCCAACCAATTTCAATAATATTTTTTTGGAATCTACTACTTTAATACTCATTTCACCGGACGTACTAATAGCAAATGGCGGCAAATTCATGCTTGGATCACTATATTTTATGTCTCCCACACCCCAATTAATTGCCATTTGTTCCGTCTTGTTTACAAAATATACTTCACAATGAAATTGCGATATTCCATCATTCGGCAAATTGATAAGCTTGTTTAAAATAGGTATATTTTTAGTATGCAACTTATATGATCCCGGTTGAAAGATATCCGTCAACTGACCATCTTTAAAAAAAGCTGCCTCTTGTGTTTCATGTACAATCAGGGTTGAATGAGTATTAAAATCTTCTCCTGGAAACTTCCATACGAATGTTCTATTATTTATTTCACCTTTTATTACGTCAAATATTTGCATATGTTCCTTATATGATAATTATAAAATTAATTACCACACATTTCCTTTCTTTTAATATTGTGATTTAATATAATTCAGATACTTTGAACTTTTGTTTTTTCGGCAGCTTGACCACTCGACTAAAGTGTATTGCCGCTACCTTTATCTGAATTATTTATCAACTATTCCTTCTTTTTGAGCCCAACCAACTATAGCATTAAAGTCAACATAAATATTTTCATTTTCCGTAATTTCTTTTGCATAATCCATTCCGTATGGATGCCCACTATCATATGCAAAAGAAAAATAAAAAACAGCTAACTTTTTCATTTTTAATGCAGCACCTTGGTCAGAAATTTATCTCTTTTTCCTCCTTTTTTCGTGTCCTTGTTTTCATGCGAGGAAACGATGCCAGATAAGTCTTTACACCGTTCAGCAAAAAAAGCATATCACATGGCATGTACAACTTTTTTCCGAAATTTTACAACAAACATCTTTTTCAGAAACTCGAAATACACTGAAATAATCGCAACAAAAACAAGTAACTGGCATTTATTATCATATTTTTTTGTAAATTATCCACAAAATTCAAAGAAAAACTTTGGTGACTTTTTTGTAATTTTTTCAGTAATCCTTAAATGGGTGAACACTTCTGTATACTCTTTCTGTTCCGCAAATACCATTTGCAGATAGTCCTCTATATGAAGTTGTTTGTTCTTAAATCCATCTTTGGTTACATTCATTTACTCACATCTCCTAAAGTTCAGTCCTTCCCACTATGTTTGCAACCATAATGGTACTATGACCTCTGCTGACTTCTCGCCATTCGTTGTTACTGACGGTTTTCATACTCTGTTTCCAACCGCTGACGAGACCTCCCTTGGTACCACACGTCACTTTCTCTCCATATATCTGCCACATTTACTACAGTTAATTCCGAGTAGTTATTGGACTTTGGCTTGTGATGCAGCCTTATCCTTAACTATAGCCTGATGTGATTTCTGTTCGTCAGACCAGAGATTTGCCGCCACCTTCCTTCAGATTCCACCTCACGATGGACACCCTTGGTCTTGGCTGTATCCTTCCCACTACTAGGGCGGATTAGGGACTTTCACCCATTAGCGACGTGCGCCGCAAGGCGCACATCAAAAAAAGAGGTACCACAGAAAATTTCTGCAATACCTCTTTCTATTAAGAGCAATATTAAAATTATACTAACTCAATGAGTACCTGCATAGCAGCATCACCCTTACGCTGACCAATCTTCACGATACGGGTATAACCACCATTACCATTGCGCTCAGCATACTTTGGTGCAAGATCATCCAAAACAAATGCTGCAACATCAACAGTCTTAGTACCACTCTTGCGTCCCTGCATCTCTGCCGGAACCTCAGTGATGTTGTAAAGAACCTTCTGCATCTTTCTACGAGCATGCAGTCTGGATGGCTGATCCTTTCTGATCTCCTTCTCTACTTCATCAAACTGTGTTACCTTCTTACCATCAACGACTTCTTTCACACGCTTACCATCTTTGTCCTTGCGGGCAACCTTAGCAGTAACGGTTACAGTGTCGTAATTATTGCATTCCTTAACACCCAGAGCAATGATTCCCTCTGCGATTTTACGAATCTCTTTCGCTTTTGCCTCAGTAGTAACAATGCTGCCATGATACAACAAATTTGTCACCTGATTGCGAAGCAAAGCTTTTCTCTGGCTGGAAGTTCTTCCAAGTTTTCTATAGCCTGCCATTGTGCTTACCTCCTAATTATTCATCTCCCAAGTTCAAGGAAAGACCTAACTCCTTAAGCTTAGACAATACTTCTTCCAAAGATTTACGTCCAAGGTTTCTAACTTTCATCATGTCTTCCGATGTACGGTTGCAAAGTTCCTCAACAGTGTTGATTCCTGCTCTCTTCAAGCAGTTGTATGAACGAACGGAAAGCTCTAATTCATCAATATTCATTTCCAACACTTTGTCTTTGCTATTCTCCTCTTCAGCCGCAATAACCTGAATACGAGAACTCTTATCAGATAGATCAATAAATGATCTCAAGTGATCGGATAACACCTTTGCAGCAAGACTTACTGCATCACTTGGCTCAATTGTACCATCTGTAAATACATCTAATGTCAGCTTATCATAATCTGTAATCTGACCAACACGAGTATTCTCAACCTTGATATTAACTCTCTCTACCGGAGTAAAGATAGAATCGATTGCGATAACATTGATCGGTAAATCTTCACGTTTGTTCTTATCAGAACTTACGTATCCACGACCATTTACAATTGTCATCTCAATGTAAAGTTTGCAGTCAGGACCACCGCTCAATGTAGCAATCACCTGATCCGGATTCATGATCTCGATATCAGAATCCACCTGAATATCAGACGCTCTGACCACACCCTCGCCGGAGGCCTCGATATAAGCAGTCTTGACCTCATCGGTCTCACTGTTATTCTTGATTGCCAGACTCTTGATGTTCATAATAATCTCAGTAACGTCTTCCTTCACACCAGGAATTGCTGAAAACTCATGACCAACTCCGTCAATACGAATATGACTAACTGCTGTACCCGGCAATGATGAAAGCATGATTCTTCTCAGAGAATTTCCAAGAGTTGTACCATAACCACGCTCCAATGGTTCTACTACAAAACGTCCATATTTCTTATCTTCTGAAATATCTGCAATCTTAATATTTGGTTCTTTAAAATCAAGCACTCCCAGTACCTCCTTTTGGGGTTCAATGCTTACCTGATCTGCGAGTTATTATTTAGAATACAACTCGACGATAAGCACTTCATTTACAGGAACATCAATCTGCTCTCTTGTTGGGATTTCCTTAACGACACCAGAAAGCTTCTCATGATCTGCCTCAAGCCAATCAGGAACAAGACGGCCATCTGTTACTTCAAGGATATCCTTATATCTCTGAGCTCCTTTGTGCTTCTCTTTGATTTCGATCACATCACCCGGCTTAACTTCATATGATGGGATGTTTACACATTTACCATTTACTAATACGTGCTTATGACCTACGATCTGACGAGCTTCTTTTCTTGTACGACCATATCCCATACGGAACAATACGTTGTCCAAACGAAGCTCTAAAAGAATAAGAAGGTTCTCACCTGTTGTACCATATTTTAATTTCTGTGCCTTTGCAAAATCATTTCTAAATGGTTTCTCTAATACACCATAAATAAATTTTGCTTTCTGCTTCTCTTTTAACTGAAGTCCATACTCGCTAGGCTTTCTTCCCTGTCTAACATTTCTGTTGGACTTTTTGTCAATTCCTAAGAACTGTGGATCCAAGCCAAGAGTTCTACATCTCTTCAATACTGGCGTCATATCTCTTGCCATGTCATTTTCCTCCTATAATAATTAATCATCAATTCATTGTCATATAAAAATGCAAATTATACACGACGACGCTTTGGCGGTCTACATCCATTGTGTGGAACCGGTGTCACGTCTCTGATGCTTGTTACGTCAATACCACATGCAGACAACGCACGGATTGCTGCCTCACGACCTGAACCAGGTCCTTTTACCATAACATCTACAGATGTTAAGCCGTGTGGGATTGCTGCCTTAGCTGCAGTCTCTGCTGCCATCTGTGCTGCATAAGGAGTGGACTTCTTGGATCCTCTGAATCCTAATCCACCTGCGCTTGCCCAAGAGATTGCATTTCCTTCTGCATCTGTGAGCGTAACGATCGTATTATTAAAGGAAGACTGAATATGTGCCTGTCCATGTCCGACATTTTTCTTGACACGCTTCTTGCCTGTCTTCTTTAAAAATATACTAAAACTGCCGGACCACGTCAACGATATTCGTCTCTTTGAATATTGAAAAGCGGGGGCAAGGTAGTATAAAATGAACTCTGAACCGATAGAATAGAGATAATAATGATGAGAGGTTATTATGAAAAATAGAATGAGAATGTTAGTTGCGGCATTTGGGATCGTATGCGGTATAGGTCTTGCTTTCCCGGTGCAGCAGGTTGCAGCAGAAGAGAATACCGATGATACAACACAGGACAGTGCAGTTATCCCGGAGCATATTTCCATTGGCGGAACGGATGTGTCCGGTATGAGCCTGGACGAGGCAAATGCGGTTGTGCAGCAGTATGTCGACCAGTATCAGGATGTGACTTTCACCCTGACCGCAGATGATAAGAGCATTGAGGCGGATGGCGATGACATCGGTCTTTGTGC
>OJMG01003385.1_pt1 | contig 12147 bp, 12 predicted proteins | sample 1597141 | NCBI WGS metagenome assembly OJMG01 (sample SAMEA2452119, study PRJEB22498) | human gut metagenome | biome: human feces; feature: human gut; material: feces | place: Australia | collected 2012
AAGTCGGAACAACCGGACTTTTCGGACCATTTTCTTATTATGATGAAGATGGAAATCGTTGTGAAGGCGAAGTGGGACCAAGCTTTGAAGATTTTCCAGGTATGGCAAGGGTTGTTAGTCCGATACCGCTGTGTGATGCTTGTAAAAAGTCTGATTTCGATGAAAATGATGATTTGACGGTGTGCAAAGCATACGGAAAAATACCAAAGAAGTATTTGAATGCAAAAGATTATAATTGTCCACATTTTGATAATGAAAATAATGGATGGTATCAGTTGATTAAAGACAAGGTAGAAGGACAACAGAAATAATAATAAATTTGAATTTTAGCACGTTCGATATATCGGACGTGTTATTTTTATACTCATTTTTAAGGAGGATGATATATTATGGCAAAATACAAAAAAAGAAAAGACGGCAGGTACGCCGCATGGGTAACTACCGATGAAATAAATCCGGAAACCGGAAAAAGAGTCCGCATACAGGTATACGGTCGTAGTGTTGCGGAACTGGAACGCAAGAAAGCCGAGGTGATCGAGCAGACCAGCAAAGGCATCTATGTATCAGAAAAGAACGTGACATTCGGGGCGTATAAATGGAAGTGGCTGGAGCTGTATAAAGCCGGTCGTGAAACGAACACGATCGAAGGATATCGGAACATTCTGAAAAACCACACTGCCGCACTGGATGGTCTCAAACTATTGCAGATTAAGAAAACAGATATTCAGACCGGTTACAATGCACTGAAAGGTCACGCTGATCTGCAGCGTCGTTACTACCAGACAGTCAACCAGATCATGCGTGCTGCCATTGATGACGGCCTGCTGTTCAAGAATGTTGCGGAAAATATCGAAAAGGATCCTGCACCGAAGAAGAAAAAACGGGCACTGACAGAGCTGGAACGTATCCACCTGGAAGACTTAGAGCTGGATCCGCAGGCAAGTACACTGCTGCATATGTTGCTGTATACCGGAATGCGGCGGCAGGAGATCATCCCTCTGACACGGTTTGATATCAATTTTGCCCGGAAAAAGATCACTGTCAACAAGGCAGTTAAGTTCGTTGGAGAAACTGCCGTGCTCAAAGACACGAAAACAGACAGTGGAGAGCGTGAGATCTATCTGCTGGATCCACTGGCGGACGTCCTGAAAAAGTATCTGTCTACATTACAGGGTAATCTTCTGTTTCCCGGAACTGATGGCAGCTATCTGAAAAAGTCGCAGTATCGCAGACTGTTCGAGCGGATCAAGCGGACATTGAACACTGCCTGCGGCGGCACACATCACTACGAAAACGGTCGTATCAAGTTCGATGTAGATATGTGTCCGGGGCTGGGATCGCATACATTCCGGCATGAATATGCAACCATGCTGTATTATTCCGGTATTGATATCATGGAAGCGGTGGAAATCATGGGACACAGCAATTCGAAAATGCTGCTGGATACATACGCAGAACTGCGGAGACAGGAAGGAAAATCCATCCAGAAGCTGAACGATTTCGCAAAAAAATCATATCAAAATAATGCTTCTGACAGCACTGAAAAAGTGACTACAATCTGACTACATTTTGACTACACTTTCCCAGCATTTTACACTTTTTCGCACTGTTTCAGGCGGTTTTTATGCATCAGAAAAATAGCTGTTTCAGAACGCAAAAATACCGGAAACCCTTGATTTTACTGGATTTCCGGTATTTTTTCTGTCAAGCTGGAAAAGGGACTTGAACCCTCGACCCCTTCATTACGAGTGAGAATGACACTCATCGTTACAGCTTGATTTTATCACGTTTTCTTTTATTTTTATTGCTTCTGACTACTTTTTTGACTACTTTTTAATCTGCTACTATTCTATATATTTTTTCTTGTATTGTCAAGCCTTTTCTGACTCTTTATACCCTCTCCACTTTCTTCAGATACACCCATCCTGATTCATTTTTTCAACCATTACACGCAATTCGGCAATAGCCTGGTGTATTCTTTTGTGCTCTAGTTTTTCAGCGTCCGTTTCTTGCTTTTCCACCTATTTAGTATTATTTTATTTTATTTTTTACATTTTTCTATTGACATACCACCTATTAGGTGGTATATTATAAACATCAACAGCAAGGAGGAAATAAAAAATGAATAGAATAGACAGAATGACAGTTTACAGATACGTAACATATAACGACATTTTCAGTAAACCGGAAGGCTTTTCTACAGAGTCCAGCGATAAAAGCGTTGAAGAATATGAAATCGAAATTCCAAATAACCAGCTAATCGAAGACGTATACGAAAGCGAATGGGGAATAATTTGTTTCCAAATAAAGGGGAAATGTTATGGCATTTATGACGTATGCAGCTTCTTAAAAGAAGCAAAAGACGGAAAAACATTATATATGCGTGATCCTGATACGTTTAAAACTATACATTTTCCTATTATTAGTAGGAAACGCCTGTATTAGGAAGAAAGGAGTAAAAAATGAAACCGACTATAAAAGACCTGAGAAGCATCTTGAAAATTTCCAGAGCGGAATTTTCAAGAATGTACGGAATCCCAGTTCGAACGTTAGAAAACTGGGAATCACACAAAACAGAATGTCCGGCATATGTATTTGATCTGATTGAAAAATCAGTTTTGGAGCGTATCCAGGTAGAAATTTTCGAACATTATGGGGAAAAAATAATACTCAGGAGAAGTCCTAAACCGCTCCGGAAGGATTTAACAGAAAGAGGAGTGGAGTGGTTGGAACTTCCGGTTATATTGAATGACGATGCGAGTAATGCCGTCATTCAATATAACAAGAATGGTCATACTGCATACGCTATTGCAGTCGGTCGAGCTTCGCACACTAGTGATTGGTATGATGACGAGATCCAATTATTCTTCGAAACACCTCCGGTAGATGGCGACTACTGGGTATTATTCACAGACGTAATGCGTCAGGAAAGTGGACACGCTCCCACTACTATGCCATCCAAACCGAAAATATTGATTGACAAGGCGTATCAATCAGTAAAATATAGTTTTGAGGAGTTGTTATCAGGTCTGAGCAGTGAAGAAGAAACAAACAAGAGATGCGTGTGGGAGTTATTTTCTATGGGAATTACTATGGAAAGGCTTGAAACCATTCCGCATCCAGATGTTTCAGATAAAACTATCGAGGTTCTTAAGAACGCTCGATAATTAATAATGAAAGGAGGCTTTTTATGGGAGGCAGAGGTAGTCAGAGTGGACTTGGTCACTCGAACAAATATTCCTATTCAAAAATGGATCTATCCGGGAAAACCGGAACAGAAAAGCAACGCAATTATGCACAATTGTTAGCTGACAGCACATATCGAACAGCTGTTGCAAACGGAAATGAAGGTATGTATAAAACCGATACCGAAATCGACCGGTATGTCAGCAAAGAAACTGCGGAGTTAAGCAATGCTGCTTACAGATTCGTTAGTGAATCGGTAAGAAATCGAAAGACGTATGGCGAAGCGATTGACTTTCTTCGCTCTTACGGTGGATCTAATTTTTTTCACATGCAAGAAATGATTCGAACACAGGCAAAGAAAATGGGCCAAACGCCTACGCAATTTATCGATTCCTACCTTTCTAAGTCTAAACGTAAATAGCAAAAAAGGCATGTGTATATAGAAGCACATGCCTTTTTGCTGTTATACCCTCTCTACTTTCTTAAGATACACCCAACCCGATCCGTTTTTCAGCCGTCCGAATCCGTTTTTTTCTTCGGCAATCACGTACGTTCCTGGCTGGAGCTTCTTCGCACGGCTGTAGGTTTTTCCCGGTCCCGTTCTGATCGGAACATTCGCAGTTTTTGGCTGTACCTTATATGGCAGTTTGGCTGATGTGTATACTTTCTTTCCTGCATCGTTGTATACATGATACCCGGCATGCTGATCTGCACACTGCTTGGCTTTCTTCATCGTTTTAAATGCCCCAATCTGGCTGCTGGCGTTCTTCCATGTCTTGCGGACACGGTACCATGGTTTCGTGCTTGCCGGAAGAATGTCACCTGATCCGGCAATTTTTTTCTTGAATTCGTCCCACGTCCAGCTGGTCCTGTAGTGGTTGTTATGGACATACGGTGCCGGGCATACCTTGTTGACAATATCATAGTGTCGCAGGACATGGTCTGCAGCGATGCCAAGCTGCCCCATCAGATGCCTTACCAGCCATACACAGGCCTCCTGCGTCTCTTTCGTAAAATACCATTTCGGGTCAGATGCAAGTGCAGCGTTGCCGTCACACTTGCAGCACATTTCGATGCTGATCGTGTTGTAGTTGTTGGCTTCCGGGTGCTTCTGGGTGTAATAACCAGCCGTGCCAACCGCCCACGGCACGGCATCCAGACTGCAACGCTGGTAGATGGTGCCATCCCAGTAGATGTAGAAATGTGCACCACACCCATCGGACGACAGGTCATGTGCCTGGCCGACCACGCCCAGATAATGCACTCCAATGTACTTTTTCTGATTTCCCCATGCCGGGACTCTGGATGATGATATGGCGTTTGTGATTTTGTAGCTCATAGTTTTACCTGCCTTTCTTTTTTTGTATACAAAAAGAGAGCTTGTTTCCAGGCTCTCTCAATGTCTAATATAATTATGATTATGATTATTCTGTCACCCTGTGGCTTGCTGGTAAATTGCCTCAATTCCAAGCCTTATAATATCCGATTCCGTTTTACCTAACTTTTCACAGCAATATTTCAGCTTCGCTACGTCTTCTTCCGTCATTCTGGCTCTTTTTGTTATGGATTTTTCAGAACCATTTGCATAAGGTCTTCCATTTTTCTTTACTGTTTCTACTGTTCTCGCCTCTTTACTCTTGCCTTTTTTCACAAATTGTGTTACATTTTATTTGTGTACAGGCGGTGGCAAGTACCGCCTGTTTGTGTGTGTGAGTCGCTTTTTATTAAGCGGCTCTTTTTATTTGTCTTTCTTCGGATAGGTAAGTCCCAGAATCATCATTAGATTTCTGTAGGCTTCCAGCTCCGTCTTTCCCTCAGCGTACTGCTGATTGAGAAATCTCTGCATTTCTAAAACTGTCATTTGCTCTTCCATCTTTTCTCCTTTCCGGCACCTGCCACCTTACTCGTTAAGGTCTTCCTTAACTATCTTTAGTATAACTTATGTAGCTACAAAAGTCAAGAGTTATTTTTCATTATTCAAAAATTTATTCACAAAATACTGCTGCCCTTTCCCTGTCACCAGCACGGTCTTTGTGATCCGCACACTGCCATCTGGATTATTGATTGTTCTTTCTTTAATTTCAAATAAACCAGCTTCCATGCTTCTCTGCGTTGGCATATTGTAATCTGTCCCTTTTCTGCTGATCAGGAACCTGTTTTCACGCATCCATGTGAACAGTCTGTTCTGTCCGATGTCTACACCATTTTGTTTCAATATCTTTGCCAGCTCCCCGATCAGGATACAGGTGTTCGACACGCTGACGGCATCCGCAAACACTTCTTTCGGTCTCATCCGCTGTATATCTTCCACAAGGCTTGCATTGCTTGCTTTGAGTTTCTCGATCTGCTGGTCTGCCATTTTCAAAGCACGGGCAAAGATCTGTTCCGGTGTGTTCCAGGCTTTTTCCATGTCAAGGAAATACTGGCGGTACTGTCTGCCCTTTTCGTTTCGCTGGATCATACAGATCTGTTTTGCCATGTCGATGGAAATTTGATAGTCAACGGCTGGTCTGCCTCCTGTTTCTGATGTTTTACTCATTTTTGAGTAAAAGTCTTTTCCATTTTCAAAGCCGTATTCCGTCATACGTGAAAACCAATCGTTAAATCTCGTATTGATTTCCAGTCCTTCATGTAATTCTCTCGCCGATACAGTTGGCTGTTCTGTCTCATAATTGATTTTTAATAATCCGTTCATTCTGCTTTCCTCCGTTCATTTTTTGTAATAAAAGAGGACGCTCATGCGTCCCCTTTGCTTTTTTTATTCTGTTTTGCTTAAATTGTTCATGCGTTCCCTGTCCGGTTCTCTTCCGGAAGCTCTTCTGTCATATCCTCAAGGAATTTCTGCACCCAGCGTTTGATTTTTGCCGGCACCGGCAATCCGCACAGCGTCATGTTTTTCAGTATACTTACAATTTCGTACAGTACAAACAAGATGCTGAAAAATTCACAGATCCCAAGCTTATGTATTCCTAATATTTCAATGTAGTTTTGCGGCACCATAAACAATACATTGATATTCAGGATCACATCCACTGCCATCAGCAGGCACACCGACAGCAGCATGGCTGATTTGCGGATTGCCCCATCGATGCCCACGCAGGAATTAAACTTGTGCTCCTTGATCGCCCGAAGCACCCCTAAAATAGTGTCCAGTGCAACCGCAATCAATAAGATACGGAAAAACGAATTACCTGCAAGTAATTTCAAAATCATGTTCATCATATTTTTTCCTCCTTACCCGATAATTGATCTCATTGTTCTGATTTCTATGATATTTCCTGCTTCAATTATATTTTTGAATTTTAAATAAGATCCCGCTCCGATTCCTTCAATTGTGTAATCCACCCCTTCTACAAGCTGAATACCGTTAATATTTGCATACAATACTGTATCGTCCTGGTTATAAAAATTGTCTCCTATATGTATTTCATTGCTATCTTCTTCCAGTGTTACTGCTTTTTTATAGTCATACAATTTTGTTTTCACATTCAACTGATCTGTTAATGTTCTAAACCATTCATCAAAAGAATCCTGCTGTTTCTTCTTCCATTCATCCATTTCAGCAATACTTTTTTCATATGCATCCTGCCACTGTAAAAACAGCTGACTGGTATCTACCTGCCGGATCAGCCCGGTTACCCAGCCGCAAATTTGTGTATTTGCCCTGGTGTCCGTGATGTCTGCCTGTGTAATCTCTGTCACTCTACATTTCACATAGATATATGCCAGGCATAATTCTTTGACTGTCTGGCTGTCTTCCATTGCAGGTTTTACAGGTGTTGTTGCATCTGCACTGTCTTTCATATAAAAATCTATTTTGCGTTCTTCCAGGTTCAGTCTTAAGCAGATTGCCGTGTATCTGTTCAATGTGGCATGAGCCGGATTCAGATTGATGATATATGATGCATCATTGTCAAACCATTTCGACCGGATAACAGCACGACCTTTTCCGATACTTACCTGCATCCCGGTACCGGCTTTCACAATCAGTGCATCACCTATCTTTTCATATACCCCATCTGTCACAAGTCCATCAAAATAGGATGACATCTGATCTGCATTATATTTTCTGTCCCCATTGACGCTGTTAAAAAAACCATAGGTTACTGCCATTTTACACCTCCCATGTGCTGAATGTCGGAACAGTAGACGCTCCGTTTTCATCTTCGCTTTCAATAATCTCAATAATCCGCGGCGTTGCACGGATTCCATATGCATTTATCACCTGAACAATATCACCGAGAAAATAATCTTTGTTCAAAACATAATTTCCTGCCGGATCCACGTTTCCTTCGAATTTTTCCGTAAAAGCAACGGTACTTAGCTGTTCTTTTCCGTAATTTTGTAACATTTTGTAGTATTCTTCTTCAGTTATGATCTTGCCATTGCTCGAAACACTGGAACCATCAATATATGTCTCGTAACGTTTCATTCCGGCAGTATCACCGATCGTTGTGGTGCGTTTATTGATCCCCTCACCCTCGCCACCGATCAGGGCTGTGTTTCGGTATTCTGCCTTTTCGTATGAATAACTGGAAGACAATAAGTTGTCAAACTCATCCGAAAACACTACCGGTAAAACATCGGTCTGATTATATGATCGATCAGTGCCTTTATAGATTTTAAAAATATATTTTTTATTTTCTATATACACATCCCAGCCGATCCCATACGTCTGACAGGTAGATTCCAACCATTCTGCAATATTTTCACCTAACAGCTGAACGTTAAATGTATCGGCAATCCCTTCTGCCTCTGCCAGTTGAAATCCTTCTATTTTTCGCATGCTGTCATCCGGATCCACAATATTTTCTGTGATGACCTGTCGGATACCCCTTTCTACGTTTCCGGTCAGATTTGTCTGTTTCCACACAATGCGTCTGCCCACAATGCTCTTTAATCCTTTTCCGCTTACAGTCAGCTTATCCCCTGTTTCCCAGTCAGTTGAAATGTTCACATTTTCAATCACCATTACATTTTTCCAGGTGTCTTCCATCCGGTCTGTCTCGCGGCATAACAGGCGATCTTTTTGCAGGAGCTTTATATAATAAGGAGTAGCCGGTACGATCAGCTGAAAGTCATTCTGTGAAAAATACTGAACGGTCCATATGATGCTTTCGTAACTGTCTATCATATCTATGATTTCCAGGTCATTTCCCAAAACATAGACTTCCAATCTTACACCCCCTCAAACTGATCATTTACAATAAATGTGCATCTCAGGTTATCTGAAGCTTCATCCGCTTCGTATGCAAACAGATTATCCCCCGGAATCAGGCTGAACCAGGTTGATCCCGCCTGCAGTTTTCCAATCAGATTGGATACTGTTCCATCACGCAACATGGTAACCGACTTCTGCTTTTTTCTGGTATTGATCGTAATCTCATCGCCTTTCTGCATTTCTTGATTGATAATTATGTATTCTCCGGTATCTGTGTTGTATATTTTAGGATTGACCACATTTCCTACAGCATTAAGTCTGATCAATACGCCTGTTTCCATATCTCCACCATTTATAATACTTTCCTGTTTTCCAATCTGGATCTCAGAAAACGGAATACCGCCTGAACCAATTGCAAATGGAAATTCAAATAAGCTTTCAACAGTAGAAAACTCTGTTCTGCTTTCCGCTGTTGCGTTGAACAATGGCAACGGACATTCAACAACCACCTGCACCGTTTGCTTTTGGTTAAAGTATTCAACCAAAACTTTAGATACATATCCGTCAATATACACATCCCGGATACCGTTTTTGTAATACAGTCTCACCGGATATTTTGTTTTGAAATATCGATACAACTGAATTCTGTTTTCCTCGGCCGATCCATTCACCACCAGAGTGATTGTGATCGTCCTGCTGTTCATATAGGCACTGTTAAAAACAGCCCCATCCATGCCAGCTGTTTTTGTACTGTTTATGACAGCCTCCGGCGGATAGAGGCCATCTATTTCCGTGATGTCGTAACAGGGATTGTGCGTCAGTTCCAGCCTTTCGCCATATTTATTTTCCGCTGTCAGTGCATACATTCCTCTATCCCTCCTTATACGGTCTGTGTCATGGCTTTTACCATGCTCACCTGCTGCCGTCTCGCCCTGTAGGTATCCAATGCAGATAACGCCTTCGGACTGGTATTGTTCTGTACCAGATTATAATTATTTACAACATTTACCGACTCTGATGCTGCCATACTGCCATTCTGTCCGACTGCTGTTCTGACATTTCCGACAGATGTCGAAAACGTTTCAAACGGTGTCGCTGCTTCAGCAAGGAACTGTTTTGCCTGCTTCTGTACCCGTTTTGCTGTTTCATACAATCCGTTTCCAAAGTCTTCGCCTGTATACGCTCCCAGTTTCTCCATCACTTTCGATGGACTGTGGATATCCAGAAGTGTCTTGACCTGTTCCACCATATCGGATACCACAGACTTTACCGCCTCTGCCATATAATCGGTATTGGTTGTCAGACCTTCGGTAAAACCGGCCATCGCCTGTTTTCCAAGCTCTTCCATCTTTTTCGGTAGATCTTTAAATGCTGTCTCCAATGCTGTTTTGTATTCTTTTTCAACGTTCTCAAGGTCTTTCTGGTAAGTCTTTTTTCCCAGTTCCTCGGATACTCTCATTTTTTCATCATACGCATCAACATACGCTTTCAGTTCCAGGTCATCCATTGCCAGCAACCGATCCATAAATGCACTTCCCTGGTCCATGTCATAACCTGCAATCTGATCAAAAAGCTCGGATGACACTTTGCTTTTAATTTTCTGTAATTTATCTGCATAATCCCTGATATTCTGAGTCTGAGTTTTAAGATCATTGACGGTCATAATACCTGCACCGGATACCTCAAACAGATCTCCTGCACTTTTCAGTTTTGAGATCAACGTGTTTTGTTTTTCGATCAGTGCATCATATCTTTCCTGATACTTCGTTTCAATGCCATTGATCGTTTCATCAATCAATTCCTGTGCTTTTGTCTGATAGTCACTCAGGGCTTCCGAAAATTCGCTTAACATCTGCGATGAAGCCGTTGTGTAAGCTTCATTAAATGCTTTCTGATCTTTAATCAGTTTCTTATTATCGCTTACCGCCTGTTTATAAGCAGCTTTTTTCTTTTTCAGTGCTGCGATGCTCTTTTTGTCCGCATCTGCCTCTTTTTTGTACGTCTCCATCTGCTTTTTATATTTCTGCATCTGTTCCTTATAACTGGCTTTCTGCGTTGCTTTTGTAGCACTGTTATATTTTCCCGCTGCTCTTTTATAGTTTTCTTCCGCTGTGGCGTACTTTTTCCGGTTACTTGTCAGGCTCTTTTCGGTGCTTTTCAGTTTTGTGTTGGTGGCTTTATAGTTGCTCTGGGCAGTTTTCTTGTCTGTTTCATACTTACTCAGTTTCTTTTCCAGCTGTTTCGCTTTCTGCTCACTCTGATACTGGGCTTTATTATTGATGTACGTGATTTTCTTTGACAGTTCGGTTCCAAACTGACTGCCTGCTTTTTCTGCCACTTTGGAAAAATTGAATTTTGTCAGATCCATCATGGTTGTCAACACAGTAGTAACCATTCCCTTTACTGCTGTCTGCAGTTCGCTCTGCCCATCAGTCACGCCTTTTGCATAATTTTCCGTGATCTTTTTGCCGGCATTATACAGATTCGTCTGTGTCTTCTTTTTTCCATCGGCTGCAGGCTGTAATCCATTTAATGTCCTCTGCATGAATTTTCTGCCCGCACTTTTAAACATATCCCGCCCTGTATTCTTTTTTAGAGTCTTAACAGACGTATCTGCAAAATTCTTAGCAGTCTTCATCAATGTCGGAAGCATACTGTTGATACCATTGATATAACCCTGGCCAAAAAACACACCGGATTTTTTTGTCAGTTTGGACGGTGAACCTTCCTGCTGTCCTTTTCGCAATGAATTCCAGGCTCCTCGTGCTAATTCATACGCTTTATTGAAAAGAGATTGTGCCATAGAAGCCATACCATTAATAAACCCCTGTACAAAATTCTTACCGGACGTCACTGTTTCATTTTTGTAGGAATCCAGGGAATCGTTAGCCGCTTTTCCTACTGTTGCACTACTGCTTCTTACTGTCTCGGTTCCGCTTTGCAAACCTGCTGCATAATAATTTGTACCATCTGCTCCAGGAGCTTTCATTTTCTTTGCTCCGCTTTTTGCTTCTTTTACCGAAGCTTCGGTCAAATCCCGACTGGCTTTTTCCACTGCCGGTTTCTGTGAATTTTCACCGGTAACATATTCTTTTCCATGTTCCTCGCCTGCATTTTTCATGCCTTTCGCAGCGGATTTTACACCTCTTACATTTGCCTGTGAGACTTTTTTCGCCGCTTCTTCCACCGTCATCTCACCGCTTAAGATGGCTTCTGCAAATGCATTGACTGCGTTTTTTCCGGTAATGCCATTTTTCCTTGCTGTTTTCCGGAAACTTATGGCATCTTCGATACGTTTCTGGGCATCTTCCACACTTGTCTTGCCTTTTAACACGCTTTTTGCAAGAGCCTTTGGAATTTCAAGCCCCTCAAATCCTGCCTTTTGTACTGCTTTATCCAATGACGTAAGGTCACTGACACGCTTCACCGCATCCTCTACACTCAGTTTTCCGCTTGCAATACCTTTTCGCAGGAACTCCGGAATCTTGATACCGGCTTTCTCTGCGTTCTTCACTGCATCTGAATTATCAAAGTCAGCTACTTTTTTCAGAGCTTCCAGAGACTGCAGCTTTACGTTTTCTGCCGCAAGTACACCATTTAACTGTTCAATTTTTGCAGACACGCCATCAGCATCATCTGCCCATTTTGCCATACCTGCAGTTGCTGCCTTGAATTCAGAATTAACAAGCTGGATCTGCCGCTGTGCATCTTTAAATTCTTTCTTTAATTCTGACAGATCCACCCGCATCCGGGTCGTGCTGTCTTCTGCCATCTTCCCACCTCCTAAAACCAGTCATCTC
>OJMG01003386.1_pt1 | contig 12142 bp, 10 predicted proteins | sample 1597141 | NCBI WGS metagenome assembly OJMG01 (sample SAMEA2452119, study PRJEB22498) | human gut metagenome | biome: human feces; feature: human gut; material: feces | place: Australia | collected 2012
TCGTCGGCGACAAGTGCATGGGGATGCTGGAGGCCGTGGGCGAGGTGTTCCCGGACGCCAAATACCAGCGCTGCACGGTGCATTTCTACCGCAATGTTTTCTCTGTTGTGCCTAAATCCAAGGTCAAAATTGTAGCAAAAGTGCTCAAGACGATTCACACCTATGAGAGCAAAAAGGCGACCTGTGTTTCAGTTCATTGATCGTCGTTTATTGCGCGCCCCTGAACATTATAGTGTCGGGAAGCTGCGAAGCTTCCCGACACTATTGTCCCATGCGTAATTCAGCCACCGTCAGCCTTGACGGTTACGACCCAAGTGCTTGTGTGTGGTATTGCAGCTCCAATCCATCCCTGCAGCGCACGGGTGAGCAAGCCAATTATTGCTTACCCTATCCTCTCTTTAAAAACGCAGTGATGCAGTGTAGAGAACCACGACCCTTGAGAATTTCTGAGATATCCACGGTATCAATATTTACGCCATGCTTGTCCAACATTTCCTGTGTACGGGGATTCCCTTGTGCCATAAGAATGTGATTAGGCTCCAACGCAACAAAGTTGCATGCCAATGTTCTGAATTGCTCCGTGCGGGAGGGAATCTCAAGAATCTCGTAGCCCTTTTTCTTGAGCATATCAATGATGTCATAAGGCACCTGCGCTGCATGAACAAGGACCTTGTCATGACTAATTGCGTTCATAATACCATCAATGTGGATGTTGCTATACGGCTGCTGCATATGATAAACAGTAACGCCCATACGCTCAAGCTCAGTTTTAACCTGCTCATAGCCGCTGCGATTGCAGCGTGACCCCGTTGAAACAACACAGGTATGTCGATCGACCCACATAGCATTTGCTCCCTCAAACATACCATCACCGGCAATTGTTTTGAGGATTGGAACTCCGATTTTAGCAAGAGCTTCGGCAACATAGCGTTCCTCGCCGCGACGAGCTGCCATGCCGGGGCGGGTAATGATTGCCCCCTCCGGCGTCATAAACATCAAATCACGGCAGAAAACAGCATTTGGCCTGTCTTCAAGCTGATGCTCTACATAGTAAACCTTTGCGCCAAAGTCCGTATAGGCCTTAGCCACATTATCGTGTTGTCGGCGCATAAGCTCAACGTCGATCGGCTCGTCTGAAAAACGAACTGCTTTTGGATCAAAGCTTTCAACTTCCTTCCCGGGGCGACGCATCAAAACTGCACGCAGCGTTTCAACCTCAGAGCAAACGCCCCATTCACCCCAATACTCTGTAATATCCTCCTCAAAGGATGTTTCCTTTGGGAACCATCGCTCACCGAGCAACGCGTCAATGTCCATTTTCAAGGTGTCCATCATGTTATGTATTCTCCTATGAGTTGTATTGTTATCGCCCGTTCACCAAGTGGCAAGCCACAAAGTGACCCGGTTCCGTCTCCACATATTCCGGTGTCTTTTCAAGGCACTGCGCCATGCAGTGCTCGCAGCGGCCAGCAAATCGGCAGCCTGGTTTTGGGTCGATCGGGCTGGATACCTCACCCCGAATGAGCTGGAAACCCTTTTTGCGACTCTCCAAATCAGGCTCCGGGATAGCGGCCAAGAGGGCCTTTGTATAAGGGTGGAGCGGCTTTTGAAACAATTCGTCAGAGCTTGCAAACTCAATGCAGGTTCCTAGATACATGACCATAATTTGGTCCGAGATATGCTTGACAACGGATAAATCGTGCGTGACGAACATATAGGACAGATTTAGTTCATCCTGAAGGTCCATCAAAAGGTTTAGTATTTGGGCCTGAATTGACATATCAAGTGCAGAAACAGGCTCATCACAAACGATGAAGCGTGGCTGCAGCGACAGCGCACGCGCAATGCCGATACGTTGACGGCGCCCTCCGTCAAGTTCGTGAGGGTAAGCATCAGCGTAACGTCTGGCAAGCCCAACCATATCCATCAGCTCAACCGCCCGGTTCATAATTTCGCGCCGCGTCGGATAAGACTTATGGATGAACATATATTCCGAGATCGTTTCAATCACGGATTTTCGTGGATCAATGCTTGAGTAAGGATCTTGAAAGATGATCTGCATTTCGCGGCGCAACGGCCGCATCTTACGGATATTGAGGCTGGTAATGTCTTTTCCGTCGTAGATAATATGACCGGCGGTCGGCTCAATAAGCTTGAGGATTGTACGGCCCAATGTGGACTTTCCGCAGCCTGACTCGCCAACAACACCAAGCGTTTCACCCTGATAGAGCTTAATGTTGATTGAATCAACAGCATGCAGTGTGCCACCTCCCACCTTAAAATACTTTTTCAGGTCTATTGTTTCTAACAGAGGTGCGTTGCCCTTATCATCCATTCGTATTCCCTCCTACACCTGTTTTTTGCCTATCCGGATCAAATAGATGGCAGTAGAGCTTATGACTCCCCTCACCGCATATTTTTGGCTTTTCCGTTCGACAAATCTCCATGCACTTTTCACAGCGCGGTGCGAATTCGCATCCCTTTGGTAAATTTGTAGGATCCGGCATAAGACCTAAAATAGGTTTAAGTCGGCGTGCCTTTGTTGTCAGATTTGGAATGGAACCAAAGAGACCCTCTGTATAGGGGTGGTGCGACGGCGCGAGAAAAATATCCTCTACGGTACCAGCCTCTACGATTTTTCCTGCATACATCACGCACACATCATCACAGGTTCGCGCAACAATGCCCAAATCATGTGTAATCATCAGCATTGAGGTTCCGAGCCGACTCCGAAGTTCCGCGATCATGGCCAGAACCTGAGCCTGTATCGTGACATCCAATGCAGTTGTCGGTTCATCCGCAATGAGCAGCTCTGGCTCGCAGCACAACGCCATAGCGATAACAACGCGCTGCTTCATACCGCCTGAAAACTGATGTGGATACTCGTGCTTTCGCGATGGCATAATGCCGACCAACTGGAGGATCTCGTCGATTCGCTGCTCTACGGCATCATTAGATAGTTCAGGCCTGTGAAGTCGAATTGCCTCTCCAATTTGATCGCCGACTGTGTAGACCGGATTCAGCGAAGACATCGGGTCTTGAAATACCATAGAGATGCGGTTTCCTCTCACGACCCGCATTTGCTCCTCGTCAACATGGAGCAAGTCTTCGCCTTCAAAGCAGATCTCTCCGCCTTTAATACGACCTGTCGTTTCCGGCAAAAGGCGAAGAATACTCAGCGCTGTTGTCGTCTTGCCAGCGCCGGTCTCGCCGACGAGACCGAGTGTTTTTCCCTTTTCGATTTGAAAGCTGATACCGTTGACAGCCTCCACAACCTCTATGTCAGTTTCATAAGTAACCCGAAGATCCTTAATCTCCAAAATCGGGCTTTTTTCATTTTCCATTATAGCTCCCCTCCCGTGGCGTACCTTATGACTTCAAATGCGGGTCCAACGCATCGCGCAGACCATCGCCGATAAGATTCACTGAGCAGGCCGTAACAATGATAGATAGTGCGGGAAATGCCATCAAATGAGGCGCTTTTCTCATAAATTCGCGAGCCTCCGAAAGCATCTGCCCCCACTCCGGCTGGGGGGCCGGCATACCGAGGCCCAAGAAACTCAGCGTCGATTCATAGATAATAATTTTTGCGATGTTCAACGTGGTGTTGACAATAATAACGCCAATTGCATTGGGGATAATATGTGAGAGAATGATGCGAAATCCGCTCGAACCGCCAGCCTTTGCCGCCTCGACATAGTCCTGTTCAGAAAGCGTAAGTACCTCAGAGCGAACCAGCCGGACATAGTTGGTAAAATACGCCAAAGTCAGCGCAATGATCAAATTGGTAAAGCTGGCACCCAACGCATATACGACCGCCATGGTAAAAAGAATGTCAGGAACCGACATAAAAATATCCAGCGACCGCATGATAATGCTGTCTACCTTGCCACCAAAATAGCCAGCGACTGCACCGAGAAGGCTGCCAAACAGGCATGAAGAAATCGTCGCAAGAATCGCAATAGCAATGGAAACACGTCCACCGTAGATAATACGCGCGAAAATGTCACGTCCGTATCCGTCGTTGCCGAAAAGATTCCCTACGGAGGGCTTTGCAAGCATTAAATCCATATTCTGTGTAATTGCCTTATCATAGGAGATAAACAGTGGCGCGCCCACCAAGATCACCGTCAGCACGACCAGCAGCACCAGTCCAATCACGGCTCCCTTATTCTTTTTGAATCTGCGCCATATCTCTTTCCATTTCCCGTCACTTTTGTAGTCTTCATTCAAGCTTTTTTGGGCCGCCATTTGCTCACTTCCTCCCAGATTTTGTGTATTTGGCGCGAATGCGAGGATCGATCATCGCATAAATCAAATCCACGACCAGCATAACAACGGTAAAGCAGATCGAGATCAGAATCGTTCCGGCAATGATGACCGGCTCATCCTTATAAGTAATACGCTCGACAATCAGGCTGCCGATACCTTGCACAGAAAACAACTCCTCTGCAACCACAGCGCCACACAGCAGAAGGCCGAGGCTCATGCCAACTTGTGTGATAACAGGAAGAAGCGCATTCTTCAACACATGCTTCCAAATTACAGTACGTTCGCTGGCACCCTTAGCGCGTGCAGTTCGGACATAGTCCTGACGAATCGCATCTAACATAGACGACTTGGTAAAGCGGAAATTCTGTGCGGCAATGGGAAGTGAGATTGCCAGTGCTGGCATGATATAGCCTGTCCAGTTCGGAATGCCGTAAGACGGCAGCCACTTGAGCTTGAGTGCAAAGAAGAACAGTAGTACAAGGCCGAGAACAAAGGTCGGTACAGCAGCCAACAGGAAGGAGATAACTGAGGAAATCGTATCCATGGGTGAATATTGCTTCACAGCAGCATAGATTCCCAGAGGAATTCCGATGGCTGTTGAGAGAATCATTCCAATGAACGCCAGCTTTAATGTCATAATATACCGCGGCCATATCTCATCGAATACATTTTGCTTGGTAACATAAGAAATGCCAAAGTCCTGGTGGAGAAACATATTGCTGAGATAGTTCACAAATTTCTGAAAAAACGGCAAGTCATATCCGATCGCATGGTTATATGCATCCACATCCGCCTGAGAGACACCAGATCCGAGAATAGCACGTCCCGGATCTCCCGGCGTTATGTTCATAATCAGATAGATAATCAAAGTCACGCCGATAATCGTTGGAATTAAAAATAGGATACGCTTTGCGATGTATTTCTGCATACTTGCCCCCTTTTTTGAGAGATCAGCTATCGTCAGCCTAAGGACCAACGATAGCTGATCCACTTATCCTACAGGAAAGAGTTTATTTAGCCCAACTGATATCGGTCAGGTGGTAGTAGAATGGGTTAATGCTGTCAATCTTTACGCGGTCAGACCATGCAATGCCGACGGCTCCATGATAAAGGGGCAGGATTGTCTTGGTGTCCATAATCATGCTCCACAGCTCAGTGTAAATATCATATCGTTCCTTGGTGTCGGTAGCAAGAACACCCTGATCAACCAGATTCTCAATCTTTTGCCAGTCGAATGTGTTTTTATCATCTTTATAGCAGACAACATACATTCCGACAGACTCTGAATCAACCTGCTGGCGAATGTTATTGTAATCATAGTTACCACTGTCCGAATATACGCACATATCATAGTCAAGTGCATAGAGACGCTCTGTCACAGGACCAGTTTCGCCGATTTCAACATTGGCGATCATACCATTCTCGGCCAAGCACGCCTGAATGACAACTGCGGCCTTTGCTTTCGGTGCCGTATCGGCATTGTAGGTCAGGATGGTACCGACATTGATACCCGCAGCAATCTGCTCTTCGGAAAAGCCGGCATCAAGCAACGCCTGATGGCAGGCATCCTTATTATAGTCATAGGTTTTAAACCTTCCATCACTAGCGCGCGGAGCGGTTGCTACATAGTCAGGAACCATGTATTCATATGCTACTGTACCATAGCCGCTGGTCGCAGCCTTAACAACGCTTTCCTTATTAATAGCATAGAATATCGCTTCACGGACTTTGGGATTGGCAAGAATACCATTGTTAGACGGGGATTGATAGTTGATGCCGAGAAACTGAATATCGTTCGCCTTTGCCAGTGTGCAACGTCCTTGGGCAGAGGATTCAATGTCCTCCCACTCGGACAAGGGCGCATCCATGAGATAGTCAAGCTCACCATTCTCATATGCGATGACTGCTGCAGCGTCCTCGGTGATAAGACGGTATTCAACATTTTTGATTGCCGGTGCGCCCTGCCAATAATTTTCATAGGCCTTCAGCTTCACGCCGGCGGAAACATCATACTCAGATACATAATAAGGTCCCGTTCCCGCTGTATGCGGCCTGGTTCCAAAGGGAACCCCGCTATCAATGATTTCCTGATATTCTCTCTTGCTGTAAATTTTAATGGTAAAAAAGGTGTGAGAGATGGCAGAATAGGGATATTTGAGCGTCATGATTACAGTTTTGTCACCGTCTGCCTTGATCGAGTCAATCATAGAGGTCACATAACCGAATTTAGAATTCTGCATTGCCAGCTCATAGCTGAATACGACGTCCTCTGCCGTAAGAGGATCTCCGTTCTGGAAGGTGGCATCCACAAGCTCGATGGTATAGGTAAGACCATCTTCACTGACCTGAATATCCTTTGCCAGTAGGTTGTAGTAGCCGCCTGCAGACTCATCAATGCCATAAAGGCCTTCAAAAAGTTGAACATAAGTGATTTTATTGCCTTCCATGGCAGAGGTCTGTTGCCAGTCGGTGCTTTGAAGCGCAGAGGAAAGCCGGAGGTAAAGCGTGTCCTTATCATCGCTCACCGATGGGGTATTGCCCTCGCTGCCACAGCCCGCAAATAGGCTGAGCATCATTATGATAGCCATCAGGAGACTGATATATTTCTTCGTCTTCATTTTGCTGAGGCTCCTTTCATATCCCATTTGCTAATATTAACCGCGTTTTAAGAATGCGGTACAGCAGTGCATAGCGCCGAAGCCCTTAAGGACTTCATCAAACTGAATGGGAATAACCTTGATTCCGTTTTTCTCCAGTAACTCTTGTGAGCGCGGATTACCAGCTGGCATAACAACCAAGCCCGGTTCAATAGCAACATAATTGATTGCAAGGGTCTCCTTAGCCTCATTTCTCGAGGGACACTCAAGTAGCTTAATTCCCTTTTTCTTCAGCGCATCACAAACATCATAGGGGACCTGAGAGGCGTGGATCATAGCAACATCATGACTTGCCATATTTACTAATCCGTCAATGTGCGCATGACCATAGGGAATCTGCATATGAATAATCTGCGTTACTCCCATACGTTCAAGCTCATAGCGAACCATTTCATAGCCCTCGCGATTTGTACGTACACCGCTTGCAAGGATTACTGTATGGCGATCAATCCACATTCCCATTGCACCCTCAAAAGTCGCGCCGCCACAAATCGTGCGAATAATCGGTACACCAAGATCGGCCAATTTCTTTGCCGCATAACGCTCCTCGCCTCTGCGAGCTTCCGTTGCAGGACGGGTAACGATTGCGCCTTCTGGTGTCATGAAGACTAAATCGCGGCAGAAAAGTGCGTTGGGGCGGTCACTGCGCTGCTCATCGACATAGTGTACCTGTACGCCATGTGCGCGGTATACATCGGCAAGTGCATCATGCTGAGCACGGAACTTCTCGGGGTCGATTGGAGCCCGGAATCGAGCGGCTTTCCAGTCAAAATTCTCAACTTCTTTTCCGGGACGGCGCATCAAAACCGCTTTAAGCTTATCGACCTCTGAGCACACGCCCCAGTCGCCCCATATACTGCTCATATCCTCAGTGATTGTCGTCTCGAGTGGGAACCACCGCTCACCAGCAAGAGCATCAATGTCATGTTTTACATCTGTCATTAGCATTATCCTCCTCGTTTTTAAAGCAGATTCAACGATTTCGGCCTTCAATGAGACCACGTCGTTGTGCTACTTGTATACCAGCAAAATGTGTGCCAGAACGAGGGCGTCAAACATAAAATTATACTAATTTTATAGAGTCCTTTGCTATTTTTACAGAATTCTTTGCTATTCCGAGTTTTTATGCAACACCGCCGCTCTTTGAGCCGCCGATTTAAGCTAAGCAGGAGCGTCGGCCAGTTCGTCTTCCAGCTCCTAATTGCCAAAAATTTTTGCATATACGCAAAAAATTTTGACACATAGGTGTCAAAATTTTTTGACTGACGATTCATACGTCAATTTTATATTTCTTCATTTTGTACATAAAAGCCTGTCGAGAAATACCGATTAGTCGTGCAGCCTCTGCATATGTAGAGGTTTTTTTCAGCGCATCCTCAATGATTCTCTTTTCCACGGAATGAATCTGGTCATTTAATCCGGAAGGCCCCTCATCAGCGCCAGTGCTACATGGCAATGAATCTTTCTCATGTTGCCCGCATTGTTGTACAATATAGCCCGTCAGATCCCTCGCATGAATACATTTCCCTTGTGCGACATTAAAGGCGCCCTCTATCGTATTGCGAAGCTCTCGGACATTTCCGGGCCACGGATATTCCTCAAACATTTTTTTTACTTCTTCATCAACACCGAAAATGTCCTTTTTCATACTACTGTTGAACTTGCTTATGAAATATTTCATCAAAAGCTCGATATCGCAGCGTCGCTCCTGCAGCGTCGGCATATCCACCCGAACAACACTTAGTCGATAGAGCAAGTCCTCGCGCAGCTTTCCTTTACGAACGCATTCCTGCGGGTCTTCATTCATTGCTGCAACGATTTTAACATCGACTTCGAGTGGCTTATAGCTGCCCAGACGGCAGACACGCTTTTCCTCAATTGCACGCAGCAGCTTTGGCTGAACGCTAATATCCATAGAATTGATCTCATCAAGAAATAACGTTCCCCCATTTGCAATCTCGAAGAGTCCCGGCTTGTTTTCGGCTCCAGTGTAGCTTCCCTTGGTTGTACCGAAGAGGATGCTCTCCAGCAGCGTCGCAGGTATTGCGGCACAATTTTGAGATACGAATGCCTTATCTGCCCGGTTGCTTGAGGTGTGAATAGACTGAGCAATCAACTCCTTTCCTGTACCAGACCGTCCGGTGATCAGCACTGTCGAATCTGTTTTTGAGATCAATGGGATTTTTCGTTTAATCGCCTCAATATCTTCTGAGCAGGTTATAATATCATCAACGCAGTAAAAAGGCCCCTTTCTCGTGTGAGCAGAGTGAAGATTGATGCTTTGCTTTTCGTAGAAACGACTCGCGTATCTTGATACATCAATTGCCCCTATGATCTCGCCTGTACCTCCTGCGCGAATCGGCATAGTTGTATTAACGGATTGAAATACCTCCTCGCGGCAGGTAATCAAGGTCTGGTATTCGCTGTAAATCGGCTCGCCGCTACGCAACACCCGCATAATCGTACTTGTTTCCTCGGTCAGCCCCGGATAAATATCAAGAACATGCTTGCCGACTAAGTCTTCCTGCTTAGCGCCGCTGATATCAGGACGGTATGTCATAAAAAACTCGATATAGCCTTTGTTGTCTGTAACAATTAGGCCATCATAATAATTATCAAGTTTAAATAATTGTTCAATGTAGTTTGATAACATAACAGGACCCCCCTCGCACAACATTTCTTCTGCCGTTTTCTATATATGGCATTAACCTCTATGGGCTTCTCTGTGTCCGCCTTAACTATTTCGCTGAGAAGGTTACAGATTGTTGCTGCAATACGTATGCAATACAGATGTTAATTACCCGGTGTATAAGCGGAATTATCTTGATAAAAAACTCATTTCAGCAGTATGCTTCCTGCAAAGCTTCGTCGGCAAGGAGGCATATGCCCATTGTTGCCTCAACGTTTTTTTCGCTGAGAAGAAGGCGGGATATCCAGCGCCATGCGGTATTTTGCAACAGCACGTCGACTGACCTCAATGCCGAGCGCTGATAGCGCTATACGCACTGACTCATCCGAAAGTGGTGCTTCTGGATTCTCTGTCTTGATCAGGTCTTGGATGCGTTGCCTGACGGCCTGGGAAGAAACGGAAGCATCCGAGCGAATAGCAGTCGTGAAGAAGCTGCGAAGAGGGACAATTCTGCCCCGATACTGAATATATTTATTCTGTATTGCACGGCTTACCGTAGATGTGCTCATGTCCATTTTTTCCGCCATCTGCTGCATAGTGATCGGCGTAAGAGTTCCACCTGAGCAAAAGAAGTCGTGCTGCTCCGTAGCAATCAGCGTAAGCAACCGTAAGATCGTATTGCACCGCATATGAACCCCCTTGATGATGGCGTTTGCCTCTGTAAGTTTTTCACGCACATATTGTTGCACGTTGGGGTCATCGGAAGTAGCAAGCAGCGCAGAGTATTCGGTGTTGACCGAAAGGCGGGGCAAAACGCGCCTGTTCAGCTCAATTGTCACCCTGCTCTGTTCCACAGAAAATGCCGCATCGGGTACGATGTATGCTATCGGCTCGCTGCTGGCAAAGCTACGTGATGGAATCGGTTCAAGCGCAAGAATCTTAGCGCTCGCCTGCTTTATCTCGCTTACGCCGGCACCCAACATTGCTGCAAGCCCCTTATAATCTCGTCTGCCTAACTGTTCTAGACCATTGCGAGCGATGCCTATTGTCAGGGGGTCTAATGAGCGGCTCTGCACCAGCTGCAGAATCAGACACTCAGAGAGGCTGCGTGCGCCGATGCCCGGCGGATCGAGCATTTGTATGGCATATAGTGCCTGCTCAAGGGAGAAAAACGGAATACCAAATTCCTTCGATAATTCTTCAAGTGGACAATCAAGATAGCCGCGCCCGTCGAGGCAGTCAATGAGAAAACGGCACAGATGCAGCATCCCATCATCTACGAGGCGCATTTGCCCAATCTGTTCGTTGAGGTAATCTCGGAAAGTCAGTTCCCGTGTCAGCACGGCAGAAATATCCAGTGCATTCCCAGAACCTCTCGGCATATCACGCCATGTTTCCTCACTGCGCAGTTCAATCTGTTCGTATTCAGATCGCATATCTTCGTTTGGCAGCTCTGTTTCATAGTAGGTCGGCATACACACATCCAACAATGGATTAGAAAGCGCCACATCCTGCACATACTCACATAGCTCCGGTGCAGAAAGCTGGAGGCAGTCCAACGACTGGCGCATCGTCTGCGTCAGCGCAAGCTTCTGCGATAAAACATGCGACTGTTTCAGCTCCACTATTATCCCCACTCTCCATCGTGATGTCACATAGAGTATAGCATTTTTTCACCCGCTTAACAAGTGACAATTCACAGCCTGCATTGTAAGCGTCAAATGGGTAGAAAAATGGACCGACTCAACGAGTGCGGTCCATTTCAAATCAGGAGTTCTGTTGTAAAGAATGGCAGTCTGCCGGGGGCGTTGGCTGGCAGGAACTTGTCCGCCCAGCTGTCGTCCCTGGCGGCCATAATCGGCACGTTGGTCAGCAGCCACGTCAGATAGCGGTACGGATCCAGCCCACTTTCTTTCGCCGTTTCAATCATGCTGTAGATCACGGCGCTGCCCTGTGCGCCCCAAGGCGTGTTGGCGAAGAGAAAATTCTTCCGGCCAATCACAAAGGGTTTTATGGAACGTTCGGCAAGGTTGTTGCTCAGCTCCAGCCGTCCGTCCTCCAGTACACGGATCAGATACGGGCACTGTTCCTTCAGATAGTATACGGCTTTGCCCAGCGCAGATTTTGGCGCAGCGTTGGTTGTTTCTGCCCATGCCAACAAAGCGTCCATCACGGGCTTGGACCGTTCCAGATGCTGCGTATATCGTTCTTCGGGTGGCAGTTCTGCTAATTCCTGCTCAATAGAAAACAGTCTGCTGCAATACGCCTGTCCCTGCAAAGCCGCAGCATTTGCCTGGTCCTTCTACGGCAGGGACTTTACCGCCTCGTCAAACTTGCGGCGCAGATGCGCCCAGCAGCCAACCACACGGATGTGCTCCGGCAACCTGTGGTAGCTGGGATAATGCGGGATCGGACTCGCTGTATTCGACGTAGCTCGGTGTTCTGAGCCGATATGTATCGTCCTCCGTTTGTGCGACGACAACGCTATGTCCTACGATGACTGGTGGAACGTCCTCACTCCATTCACCGGGATAGTAGTCGATAAAGAAAAGAACGCCGCCTTCACCGTTGTCATGGGCCGGCT
>OJMG01003392.1_pt1 | contig 12126 bp, 10 predicted proteins | sample 1597141 | NCBI WGS metagenome assembly OJMG01 (sample SAMEA2452119, study PRJEB22498) | human gut metagenome | biome: human feces; feature: human gut; material: feces | place: Australia | collected 2012
CTGCATGAAGTGCCTCCACAATAGGTTCTCTGCCATATTGCTCTTCAAATATCCGGCACATCAAATCACGCAGCGGTGAATTTTCCAGATACTCCCATGCCGGATAATCTCCATTTGTGGTAACCGTGCCGCCTAATGTTTTTGTCAGACAGATAATCCTTTCAAGCAGCGCCCGCTTTTCCGACTCCACACTGCTTCGCACCGAAAATGACAGTGAAACATGGTCTCTCTCCGTCTTCATAATTCCTAAATTTAACGAAGTCTGAACAAGTCCTTTCATTTGAAAACTCATCTTCTGAATTCCTCCCGGCAGACAAAGAAGGGCGGTAATCATCTTATCCGCAGAATCTTTCGTCATTGCCAATTCTTTTTCTACGATTGTAGTCTTCTTTACTTCCACCAAAATCAATGGGTCTGTTTCCAAAAACTCATGTTTTATTTCAGAGGAAATCTCAGCAATCTTAGTATTGATTTCAGGCTGCCATTTTTCCGGACATACAATAACTGCTTCTGCCTGTCTCGGAATGGCATTATCTTTCAATCCACCATTTAAGTAGCACAGAGAAAATGGAATTTCTTTATACAGTTCATAGAGAACCCTTCCCATTATCTGACAGGCATTGGCGCGCCCCTTATCAATTTCAACACCGGAATGGCCTCCCATTAAACCACTGACCGAAATAACATATTTCTCCCCATCGCCTGTCTCAAAGGAAAGTGGAAGTTCCACCTGCGCTGTCACACCACCGGCACAGCTGACTAACAAATGCCCCTCATCTTCGGAATCCAAATTCAACATCGTTTTTGCACGAAGAGGTGAAGTATCCAAAGCTGTGGCACCTAACATTCCGATTTCTTCATCTACTGTAAACACAATCTCCAACGGCGGGTGTGGATATTCATCCGTCTCTAATAAAGCAAGGGCATACGCAACAGCAATACCGTCATCTCCGCCAAGCGTTGTTTTTTCTGCTGTCACAATGCCATCTTCCACTTGCAGACAAAGTCCCTCCGTCTCAAAATCAATGTCACAGCCCTCTTCTTTTTCACAGACCATATCCAAATGTCCCTGCAGCATAACCGGAGCCGAATTCTCATATCCTTTTATGCCGTCTTTCCATATTATCACATTGTTATATTCATCCTGCAAATAAGTAAGGTGATGCTCTTTTGCAAAAGAAACACAATAATCACTGATTTTTTTCGTATTTCCCGAACCATGCGGTATGCCACAGATTTCTTCAAAATAATGCATCACACGTGCCGGTTCTAATGCTCCCAAAACACTCATTGTCAATTCCTCCTTGCTCTGTGTAAACTTTTTTCACTTCTATTGTATGAATCCACATTCTCCGTGTCAAGCAATTGTAATTTACCCAAAAAGGTGCTAAACTATGTTTATTAACTTTGCAAAGAATGGAGATTATGATGCTATGAAACATTTAGAACTTGGCTTTGTCGGATTCGGACTCATTGGCGGTTCCATCGCAAGAGCACTCAAAAAACAAAATGAGGATGTGTCTGTACACGTCTATTCCAGACGAAAAAATCCGGCACTTGATGAGGGCATGGCAGAGGGGATCATTGATTCTATCTGGTATGAAATTGATGAGCGCTTTTCCACCTGCGACATCATTTTTCTCTGTGCGCCGGTTCTAAAAAATGCAGACTATCTGTCCGTCTTAAAACCGCTGTTGAAACCCGGCTGCATCCTTACCGATGTCGGAAGTGTAAAGGGAAATATCTGTAAAAAGGCAGCCGAACTTGGACTTAGCCGCCAGTTTATCGGCGGACACCCAATGGCCGGTTCCGAAAAAACGGGGTATGAAAATTCCACCGATATTTTGTTGGAAAATGCATACTATTTACTGACACCATTTAAGGAGACACCGATAGAAAACTTATCTCTGTTAAAAGAATTGGTAGCAAAAACCGGTGCAAACTGTGTCGTTTTATCACCAGCGGAACATGATAAAATCACTGCTGCCATCAGCCATGTGCCGCACATTATCGCCGTTTCCCTGGTTAATATGGTTCGCACAAGTGACAACGAGGAGCAGAATATGAAAGCGTTTGCCGCCGGCGGTTTCAAAGATATTACAAGAATTGCCTCGTCCTCTCCACAAATGTGGCAGGATATTTGCTTAGCAAACAGCGAAAGCATTGATTATTTTCTCTCCCATTTTGAAAAGCAGATTGAAGATTTCCGCCACATGATAGCAGAAAAAGACGGCGCTTCCATTCAGGATGAATTTCACACGGCAGGCGACTACAGGGATTCCATCCCGGCAAAGAAAAGCAGTGTAATTGCTCGTTCGTATGATTTATTCATAAACATCGATGACCGTGCCGGCGCCATTGCCACAATCGCCACGATTCTGTCCGTGAACGGTATCAGCATCAAAAATATCGGCATCATTCATAACCGTGAATATGTAGATGGTGTTATGAAACTGGAACTTTACAAAGAAGATGATGAGAAAAAAGCAAGAGAGCTTTTAATCCAGAATCGATATGATATTGTGGATAGGGATTAACACCTATCCACAAAAATAAGTAATTGCCTGCGGATGATTTTGAATCACCGCTTTTTTATGTTTTCCACCATTTTCCCCATCCAGCGTATACGCTAACGCTTCCTTACAACTGATTTCCACATGGGAACTGTGTATCACCTTCACATGCGAATTTGCCTTTCCGTGCAGTAAAAATGCCATTACCTGATTCAACTCAATCGGATTTTTCGGTGTTTTCACAAAAATCCCATCAAGCAGACCATCTTTTAAACTGACACTGTTTTTCTTATATAATTTTAATCCTGCTACCGATTTTGCATTTGTCACCATACCAAGAATACAATCCTGCTCCCAAGCTTCCAAATCTGTCTGCACCTTTATATGATAACTTTTAGTTTTTCCCAACTTTACCGCACCATCTAAAATATAGGCCGTCTTTCCAAACAAGTTTTTCGTCGCCTGTGGTGTTTCATAAGAAACCGAGGTAAAAGCTCCAAATGCCGCTACATAGGAAAAGAAATTACCGTTCATGTCCCCGACATCATAAGCATCCTTTTTGTCCCCCACCGCAATCTGTGCACAGGGAATCACTCGTTTTGGCAGCCTGATACTATTTGCAAAATCATTCACCGTTCCGGTTGGAATATAACCACAGGCCGGACGCATATCGGGTGGCAGAGCCATCAATCCATGAATCACCTCATGCAGTGTACCATCGCCGCCGCTGCATATCACACGGTCACAGCCGATTCCCTTTTGTATGATATATTCGGCTGCATCTCCAGCCTTCTGTGTTGCCGCAATCGAAACATCCCACTGTCTTTTCATCATCAAATCTATGATATCGGCAAGTTTGTTCCGCAAAGTCCCCTTTCCGGCACGCGGATTATAAACGAATAACACCTTTTCTTTTTCCATAAAAATCCCTCACTAGTCGTCTAATATAATCATCGCATCTCCAAACGAGAAGAATCGGTATCTCTCCTGCACTGCTTCTTCATACACACGCATAACCTGCTCTTTTCCTGCAAGTGCAGAAACAAGCATTAAAAGCGTTGATTCCGGCAAATGAAAATTCGTAATCAGCACATCCATCATTTTGAAAGAATAGCCCGGATAAATGAAAATATCGGTATCGCCCTGTCCCGGCTTAAGCACACCATTTTCATCGGCAGCCGACTCAATCGTCCGGCAGCTTGTCGTTCCCACACAGACAATCCGTCCACCGGCCTGTTTTGCCTTGTTGATTTTATCCGCCTCTTCTTTTGTCACCTGATAAAATTCAGTATGCATATGGTGTTTCGACACATCATCCACTTTTACCGGTCTGAAAGTACCAAGCCCGACATGCAGCGTAACATTTGCTACAAGTACTCCTTTTTCCTCTAATTTTTGAAAAAGTTCCTCCGTAAAATGGAGCCCTGCCGTTGGAGCTGCTGCCGACCCTTCGTATTTTGCATAAACGGTCTGATAACGGTTCTTATCTTTCAATGTATGCGTAATATAAGGCGGAAGCGGCATCTGTCCGAGTTGATCTAAAATCTCTTCAAAAATCCCCTCATATCGAAACTGAATCAAACGGTTTCCATCCTCTTTGACATCAATAATTTCTCCCATCAAAATTCCATCTCCAAAAGAAATCACAGCTCCTTTACGCGCTTTTTTTCCCGGTTTTACAAGAGTTTCCCAAACATCATTCTCCATGCGTTTGAGAAGCAGAAGTTCAATTGTTGCCCCGGTATCCACTCTGGTTCCGTATAATCTTGCCGGAATTACTTTCGTATTATTCCGCACCAAGCAGTCTCCCGGTTTTAAATACTCTACAATATCCGTAAACACTCTATGCTCCACGCGCCCGGATTTCCGATGCAGCACTAAAAGTCTCGATGAACTTCTGTCCTCAAGCGGGTCCTGCGCAATCAATTCTTTTGGTAAATCATAATAAAAATCACCTGTTTTCAACCGTCTCATCCTCTCTGTTTTTCTGTTCCCCTATTGTAGCACATGCGATGACGGTTTTCAATTCTCGAATTTTACATAAAATTTACGTGAAAATCAGATAAATACGTCTTTCCATTTTTACAAATTCATTGTAAAATAGAAACAAAGAAATTGGTTTCAGAATGGAGGTATTTATGGCTTCTACAACTTATGCGGCAATTCATGTCGGATCAAATGAATTATGTATGAAAATATATGAAATGTCCCGTCAGAATGGAGTTCGTCAGCTCACTTATGTACGCCACCCGCTCAGTCTTGGTGCGGAATCGTACACCGAAGGAGTCATTTCCTATCAGACACTTACAGAAATCTGCAACACACTAAACGATTTCAAACGGATTATGACAGAATTTCATACTGACAGCTGGGACGTCTGTGCCACCAGCGCAATGCGCGAGGCAAAAAATGTTTTAGTTGTCACCGACCAGATAAAAATCCAGACAGGATTCAAAGTAAAACTTTTCAGTAACAGCGAGGCAAGATTCCTTTACTTCAAAGGAATGGTTCACAATGAAAAACAATTTGAACCACTCAGTGAAGAAGGGTGTCTCGTTCTCGATATCGGTGCCGGCAGTGTCCAGCTCTCTCTTTTTCAGAACGGACATCTGCAGCTGACGCAAAACCTTTTACTTGGTTCTTCCCGTATTCAGGAACTTCTGTATGCAATGCAGGATGAAGCCTATGATTACGATGCATTGATTGATGAATACATTGAAAAAGATTTGGCTTTATTTAAACGACTGAATTTAGACAAAAAAGAGATTCACTGCATTTTGGCAGCCGGAGAAATGATTCCGGAAACCTACTATCACATAAAGGAAACAAAAAAAGACTTTGAAGGCTTTTTGCCGGATAAAATATTTACCAAAAAGAAAATGTTAAAATTAATGGGTAATATCCATGCGCAGTCACTTCTTCCCACCTTGCTTTTAATGCGCAAAATCACACAGCTTACGGATTGCCAGAATGTCCTTCTATCTCCGATTAATCTCTGTGATGGATTGGCTGCTGATTATGCAGAGCGAAAGCTCCGCCTTTCCTGCGGGCATGATTTTACAGAGGATATTCTGAGTGCTTCAAGAAATGTAGCGCAGAAATACGAAGTTGACTTAAACCACATTGACACCGTGCAGACTCTGGCACTCCAAATTTTTGACCGAATCAAAAAAATACACGGTCTTGAGAAACGTGAGCGCCTGCTTTTACAGCTCGGCGTCATTCTTCACAGCTGTGGTGCCTATATCAACGCCCTGCATGCAAGAGAATGTTCCTATCACATTCTTTTGTCAACGGAGATTATCGGAATCTCTCATAAAGAACGTCTCATCGTTGCCAATATGATTCGCTATAACGATGAATCTTTTCCTTCCTTTGAAGAATTGGACGGTGATTTTTCAAGAGAAGAATATATTACAATCGTAAAATTGAATGCAATTTTAAAAATTGCTAATGTATTAGACAAAAGCAATCGTCAGAAAATTAAAAATGTCGGTGTATCCGAGCGAAATGGAATACTGACAATCACGGCGGACACCATGGCGGATATCACCTTGGAAAAAGGACTCTTCTTACATAAAGCAGATGTCTTTGAGGAAGTCTTTGGTATCCGGCCGGTACTAAAACAAAAACGAACAGGAAAGCGAGGATGATGATATGACCCAAAGCGAACGATTTACTAACCGCGAGTTAAGCTGGTTAGCCTTTAACAAGCGTGTTTTGTCCGAGGCGAAAGACAACCATCTTCCGTTGATGGAACGATTAAAATTTTTAAGCATTACCGCCTCCAATCTGGATGAATTTTTCATGGTCCGCGTTGCCTCTCTGAAAGACCAGGTAAATGCCGGTTACACAAAAAAAGATATTGCCGGTATGACCAGTAAAGAACAGATTGATGCGATTTTGAAGGAAACTCACAAATTTACAACAGCTCAGTATAATACCTACAACCGTTCTTTTCTTCCTTCATTAAAGAAGAATGGCTTAAAAATCGTCACAGAATTTGAAAAACTAACGGAAGAACAGGCAGACTACGTTGACAACTATTTTCAGAAAGAAGTTTTCCCGGTCCTCACTCCGATGGCTGTGGATTCCTCCAGACCTTTTCCGTTAATCCGCAACCGCTCACTTAACATCGGTGCGCTGTTGATGGATAAAAAGAAAAAAGGAACCATTGATTTTGCCACTGTGCAGGTTCCATCCGTTCTTCCACGCGTTGTCACAATTCCTACCGATGGTGATAACTGTACGACCGTAATCCTTTTAGAGCAGATTATCGAAAAGAACATTCAAAAACTATTTTTGAATTATAGAGTTCTTTGCCAGGCTCCATTCCGTGTAATGCGAAATGCTGACCTCTCCATTGACGAAGATGAGGCAGCAGATCTTTTAATTGAAATCGAGAAACAGTTGAAGAAACGCCAGTGGGGCGAGGCAATCCGCCTAGAAGTCGAAGATAATATCGATAAGCGGCTGCTGAAAACGCTCCGAAAGGAATTGAATTTAAGTGAAGATGCCATTTTCAAAATTAATGGTCCTCTTGACCTGACTTTTTTAATGAAAGTATATGACATCGAAGGTTTTGACCACTTAAAAGAACCAAAATATACACCACAGCAGCCAAAAATGCTGGATGCCTCAAGAGATTTATTTGAGCAGATACGGGAACATGACATTTTGCTTCATCACCCGTATGAAACCTTTGACCCGGTTGTCAATTTTGTAAAAAAGGCGGCAAGCGACCCAAATGTACTTGCAATTAAGCAGACACTTTACCGTGTCAGCAGTCATTCACCGATTATTGCTTCTCTGGCGCAGGCAGCAGAAAATGGGAAACAGGTGTCTGTGCTCGTTGAATTAAAAGCACGTTTCGATGAGGAAAATAATATCGTGTGGGCGAAGAAATTAGAGAAAGCCGGGTGCCATGTTATCTATGGACTAGTCGGCTTAAAAACTCACAGCAAAATTACACTGGTTGTCCGCAAAGAGGAAGACGGCATCCGCCGTTATGTCCATTTGGGAACCGGAAACTATAACGACTCCACCGCCAAACTCTATACCGATATGGGTATGTTTACAAGTAAAACCCGCTACGGGGAAGACGCCACGGCTGTCTTTAATATGCTCTCCGGCTATTCTGAGCCGCTTGTATGGAACAAACTGTCCTTAGCCCCCCTGTGGCTGCGCGGCAAGTTTTTGTCCTTGATTGAACGTGAAAAAGAACATGCCAAAAATGGACGCACGGCAAGAATTATCGCAAAAATGAATTCCTTGTGTGATCCGGGAATTATTGAAGCACTCTATGATGCCAGCGAGGCAGGCGTGGAAATTGATTTGATTGTACGCGGCATCTGCTGTCTGCGTGCCGGAATCAAAGGCTTAAGTGAACATATCCGTGTGCGCTCCATCGTTGGTACCTTTTTGGAACATTCCCGCATTTTCTACTTTGAGAACAATGGAAATGCCGAATATTATATGGGAAGTGCCGACTGGATGCCAAGAAACTTAGACAAACGTGTAGAAATCTTATTCCCGGTTGAAGATCCTATATTGCAGGAAGAGATTTACCACATTTTACACATACAGCTCTCGGATACAAAAAAAGCCCACCTTCTCATGCCGGATGGACACTACGTGAAGGTAGACCAGCGAGGAAAAACTCCTCTGAATTCACAGCTGTATTTCTGCGAAGAAGCAATGGCAAACGCTAAAAAATAACGCTTTTTGCCAGTTCATCCGCAAGGTCATTGTACTCATCTCCGGAATGTCCTTTGACCTTTTGAAAATGAATGATTAGTTTATCCTTTAGGGAATCAAAGTATGCTTTATAGGCTTTGGTTCCCTCTTTATTTGTTTTCCATTCTCCGGTACACCACGAGGCAATCCCTTGATAATCATGGACAATCGTAAGACTTTCCGCCCCCTGTTCTACCGCCATCTTCATTGCCACCTGTGCTCCGAGAATTTCGCCTGCCACGTTCCGCATAGCAGCAAGTTCTGAGTCGGTTCCCTTTTCGCAGTACTCTGTTTTTTCCCCTTCAAAAAAGAACACAACACCGCAGCTGTACTCACCGGTCTCGACATTGTAACTTCCATCTACATAGGCAAGTGCTTCATCTTCTATCTTATTCTCTTTCGTATTATTTCCTAAGAAAGCTTCCGCTTCTTCTTTTGTCGGAAAACTTTTAAAAGACGCATTAGCAAATCCATCCACCTGTGCCTTGCACGCATCCCAGCTTGTATAAATTCCCGGCGTTCTTCCGGCTCTCACTGCATAATATTTTTTCTTCGCCATCTTATTCTCCCTCTTTTAATTGGTTGATTTCATTTTCTGTCAATTTCCGGTATTCCCCCGGTTTTAAGGCAGGGTCCAAATTTATTCCGGCAAATGATACCCTTGCTAATTTTGTCACCTTTGCCCCCAAAACAGCAAACATCCGCTTTACCTGGTGAAACTTTCCTTCCGAAATCGTAAGCCTTGCGTGCCCGGATTTCATGAGTTCCAGTTTTGCAGGCAGCGTTTTTTTCCGCTCTCCAATTTCCAATCCTTCCGCAAACAAAACTACTGCATTTTCAGGCAAAGTTCCTTCGTAAATCACATCATAAACTTTTGCCACATGATAAGCCGGCGATAACAAACGGTGTGCAAGCATTCCATCATCCGTCAAGATAAGAAGGCCCACCGTATCTTTGTCCAGACGCCCCATCGGAAATAATTCCCGTTTCATCTCCGGCAGTAAGGAAAGGACGGTACGCTCCTTCTCATCTTTTGTTGCCGAAACCACACCTGCCGGCTTATTTAACATATAATAAACGAACTCTTCAGCCCTAATCTCTTTTCCGCAGTAAGTCACATCTTCTTCACTGTCAATTTTACAATTCGCCTGTTTTACGACTGTTCCAGCCACGCAGACAAGTCCGCGCCGAATTGCCTCTTTTGCCTCTTTTCTCGTTAATTCTACATAAGTAGAAATATACTGGTCTAACCTCATTTGCCTCCCCATTTTCACCGCACCTTTCTAACTGCATATATTGATAGCAAACTCTTTTACCGGATAAGGAGCAAACTTATGCCCATTCGTATTTATATCGACCAGGGACACAATCCCTATGGTTTTAACGCCGGTGCCGAAGGATTTGGATTACGGGAACAGGATATCACCTATTTAGTTGGTGCTTATCTTGCAAACATTTTAAATGCGGATTCCCGCTTCACTGCTATCACATCCCGCACATCACCGGATGAAATTTTAGGTTACGACACCAATTCAAGTCTCAGAACCCGCACCGAGCAGGCAAATCAATGGGGGGCTGACTACTTTTTAAGCATTCACACAAATGCCAATGTAAATCCCGCCATCAACGGTACGGAAGCATACGTCTATGCCGTCAACACGCCTTCTTATGAACTCGCCGTCAATATCGTAAATGAAATTGTAAGACGTTTAGGTACAAAAAACAACGGTATCTATGCCCGTCCTTCCCTCTACGTATTACGGCGGACCAATATGCCCGCCGTCCTCATTGAACTGGCTTATCTCTCAAATGAAGGCGACGCTGCCCTCTTAGCCGATAAACCATATGAATTTGCTTATGCCATTTATGTTGGTCTTCTGAATTACCTTGGTCTTCCTCAAATCCCTTTATTTGAATAGGAAGAAGTAAACAAGAACAACAACACCTAACACAATTCGATAATAACCAAATGCCTTAAAATCGTGTTTACGGATATAACTCATGAGGTATCGGATTACAAACAGAGACACCACAAAGGCAACTAACATACCAACGAGTAAGGTCACATAACCCATGGCACCAAAGCTTAATCCACTCTTTATAATCTTTAAGACACTTGCACCAAACATAACCGGAATTGCCAGATAAAAAGTAAATTCTGCTGCTGCACCACGAGCCACACCAAGAAGCAAGGCACCAATGATGGTAGCACCGGAACGAGAAGTTCCCGGCACAACAGCCGCTAATAACTGAAAAATACCAATGATAAGCGCAGTGTCATATCCGATTTCCGTTACCGAAGTAATTGCCGGTTTTCTTCCCTTATTCCAGTTCTCTACAATAATAAATAAGATACCATAAACAATCAAAGCACCTGCCACAACATACGCATTGTAGAACACCTCGTCAATCCAGTCATCAAACAAAATGCCTACAATTGCTGCCGGAAGACATGCCACGATAATCTTAAACCACATCTGCATAATCTTCCAGTCAATAATGGATTCGCCCCGCTCTCTCTTTGTAAAACGGAATGGCCATATCCTGCTCCAAAACAAAAGAACAACGGCTAAGATAGCACCTAACTGCACAACAACCAAAAACATTTGAGAAAACTGTTCATCCTGAAATTTCAAAAATTCTTCCACTAATATCATGTGTCCGGTACTACTTACCGGCAGCCACTCGGTGATTCCTTCCACAATACCCCAGATCACCGCAACGAAAACATCGAAAATTCCCATTTTTATCCTCCATTTGCTAAGCAATATATTTTCTACTGTCCCATATTTTAGCACATCCCCTGCCTCAAAACAATCATAAGTTGCAAAAAGAAAAAAAATATTGTAGAATAAGAAGAGTATGTTTTCAAAATGAACAAAAAAGAGGATATGATTATGTATCAATGGATGAAAAAGTATCTTGATCCAATTTGTCCGCTTTTTGCCATCCTGCCACTGTTATCCTGTTTTGGATTAAATATGCTTATTTACAGTGGAACGATGGTAATGTGTGCAGACTGGTATCATTATGACCTTACCACTTCTTTGGATCAGGCAATACCACTTGTTCCGGGCTGGATGTACATCTACTTTGGATGTTTCCTGTTCTGGACTGTGAATTATATTATGGTTGCCAGAATTAACCGGAATGACCCGGACACGTTTTATCGTTTTGTTGCAGCCGATATGATTTCCCGCCTTGTCTGCGGAGTTATTTTTATGGTATTTCCAACAACAAATGTACGACCGGAAGTAACAGGCACAGGATTTAGTGTCTTTCTGCTTCAGTTTTTATACGGATTGGATCAGCCGACAAACCTGTTTCCATCCATTCACTGTCTGGTAAGCTGGTTTTGTTACACCGGCATCCGGGGACGCAAAGAAGTACCTGCCTGGTACCGTGCATTTTCCTGCATTTTTGCTCTGCTGGTTGTCCTTTCAACACAGTTCACTAAACAGCATTATATTGCCGATGCCATTGCCGGTATCCTGCTCGCAGAAGTTCTTTCACTTCTCACACGCAGAGTTAGCTGGTATCGCGCACCAAAGTTAATCTTCACTTGGGTAAACCGGCGGTTGCTTTATGTATTGATTCGAACAAAAGGAGTAGCACGTGAGCAAAAAAACTAAAAGAAATTTATTTAACGCTCTATTTTTGGTAGCTTTGCTTGGTTTAACCATCTGGGCTGTTTTTAAAGACCAGGACTTTGGCGTTATTTTACACACACTCTCCCAGATTGCACCGGGATTTTTGTTAGCTGGCTTTATTCTGGTAATTGTGTATGTGTGCAGTGAGTCTGTTATTATTAAATACCTGTTAAGTACCGTGCAGATTAAAGTTCCTTTATTTAACTGCATCCGTTATTCTTTTGTAG
>OJMG01003412.1_pt1 | contig 12065 bp, 9 predicted proteins | sample 1597141 | NCBI WGS metagenome assembly OJMG01 (sample SAMEA2452119, study PRJEB22498) | human gut metagenome | biome: human feces; feature: human gut; material: feces | place: Australia | collected 2012
TTTACAGCTAAATTAAATTCACTTTTAGCTGTCCGTCAGGACAATTTAGCTATCCGCAGGATAACTTAGCTTGCGTAGCAAATTTAGCTCACGCTTGCGTGAATTTAGCTGACGAAAATCAAGGATTTTGTCAATACCCCCACCTGTCAAAAAATCTGACAGTCTGATATGTCAGGATATAGTTCTGACTTTCGTGGAAAGCGCTCTGAACCATATCGGGATTATACATATACATAATGCGGTGCTGAACGGCATCCTTGTTTTCGTCAAAGATATAGCTTACCGCCTGAATACATTCCTGATTTGTGCCGATTTTGGTACTGCCGGTATAATGGCAATTCTCGATAACCGAGGCAACTGTCGGATAACCGTCAAAGCACATTGCATCTTTTACCGACTGAGCAATGAGTGCCGCTCCTATAAATCCGCCCGAACCGAATTCTCCCATGCAAAGCCTTTCAAGAAGATCCCTGTCCTCATCGGTAAGCGTTACCTTGGAGCATTCATAGGTTTTGTCCGGATTGTCAATTGCCACAAGATAACCTGCGTCCCATTGAGATTGGTAATCGACAGGCTCTTTCGGCGGAATTGCCGTAGCAAACGGAACGGTTGCCTGTGTTGTTGTCACGGGCTGAGTTGTCGCTTTTGTTGCCTTTGTGGCTTTTGTCTGAGGCTGAGTTGTTGCCTTGGTTGCTTTAGGCTTTGCCGTTGTTGTTTCAACGGGTACGGTTGTTGCGGAAACAGTTGTTGCCGGAACAATCTTCCGAATATTCGGATTTACCCTTGCCATTGCCGATTCTGTCGGAGTTTCTCCGGCATTGAGAGTACCGTTTGAGCAGACGAACTGCAAAACTACCAGAACGGATACTACAACAAGCACAACCGACAAAACCTTGTTTATATTTTTATTGAAAAACTTCATCGTTTCACCGCCGTTTAATACTTCTAAACACAAATGACGCACAAAAAGACACGCTGTCACACATATAATAATTATACCACGGCATGCATTTCTTTTCAATTTAAGCATTCTACAAAAATGAACTGCCTTTTTTAAACAATATTACCTAAGCGGACAAATTATTACCATAAACAAAAGCCGACGCATATGCACCGGCTTTTTATTTTGAAAATACTTATTTAAAATGACTGTTTCTCGGCTCTTCTGTACTTTGAAGGTGTTGTTTCGTAGTACATTTTGAATGCTCTGTTAAAGTTTGAAATGTTGTTGAAACCCGACATACCTGCAATTTCGATAACGGGAGTGTCCGTTGTGGTAAGAAGCATTGCGGCTCTTGTCAGTCTGAGCTCGTTAAGGTAGTTTACAAATGTTGTATTCATAAGCTCCTTAAAGAGATGCGACACATAGTAACGGCTGAGACCTGTTGTCTGAGCTATTGTATCAAGAGTAATGCTGTCGCAGAAGTTGTTGTTGATATATTCCGTAATTCTGCGGAGAGCACGGTACTTTTTGCCCTGAGCCTCAACATCACAAATCTTAACAAGACCCGATGAGAAAAGAATATAGAAAATGTCGTACATTTTGCCGTGAACAAGAATCTGGAAGAACTCGTGCTTTTCGTTCTCGGCAGAAATAACCGTGTTCATATCGTCAATAAGATTGTTATAACGGTAGTCGCCTCTCGTAACCTTTGCAAAGTGAGTGCAGTTGCCTGTTACAAGACCTCTAATCAGACTCTGCGGAATAAACTCCTGAGTGAGCGATGCAGGATTTGAAAGGTTAAGAAGAATAACGTCAACTCTTGCGTTGCCTGTATTATTAATTTTATATCTCTGATTAGGTGAAATAAAGTAAATGTCGCCTGTTGAGAGCGAATAAGTGTCAGCACCCATTTCAACGGTCATATAGCCGTCCCTTACAACAGCCACAAGAACCTCGTTGTGAACATTCCACATATTGCTGTCAATAATCATTTCACCGCAAACTACTCTGTAAGCTGAACTCGATGCGGTTGCCGAACGCAAGAAATCAAAATCCATAATAATAACCCCGATTCTAAAAAATTATGTTTTCAAACATTTTGCGTCTGAAAACAACACAAATAATCACTGCAACAATATAATAGACTTTATGCACAATAAAGTCAATAATTACGACAAATGTGCAAAAAATAAATGTATAAACTGCAATTAGTGCAAATTTTAAATATTCCGCTGTCTGCTGTATGTTAATTGATTTTTAATTCTACGCAATAATGTATCAATTTATCTACTGATAATTGTTATGATTGTTTCCGAATCAGACATTATTATTTAACGATTTTAATATGAAATATTGCCAACCGTATGGCAATTAAAATGAATCGTTTACATTTTCAAGCTGCTTTTTAAATTCATCAACAACATTTTGCGGTGATATAATTCTGACCTTTCCGCCAAGACCGAATACCCAAGCGTAGAACTGTTTGCTTGTCATAATATCAACCGATACACCGAATGTTGTGTCGCTTTCCTTTGTAACAAAAATATCCCTGCCGAACCTGTCAACAATAACACCTATGCAGTCATTGTCAACCGACAGCTTAACCGTAGCTTTTTCACCGCCGAACATTGAGAAAACGCCCTTTGAATAATCTGCAGGATCAAATTTTTCAAAGGTCTTTCCCCCGTCGCGCTCATCGTCAAGCACCTCGATATCGTCCATTTTGTCAACACGGTAATGCTTTATACTATCGGCACAGGTGTCATAGGCAATGAGATAGTAATTCTCATCATCCCAGCACAGCGCCCACGGTGACGCCGTGTATCCGCCGTTCCTGATTTTTTCACGCTTGACAATTCGCTCCGTTCCCGAAAAATCGAGTTCCCAACGGTAGTATTTGAACGAGATTTTGCGGTTGAGTGCTATTGCATTCTGAATTTTGTCAACCGAATAATAAATTCGTTCATTCATTGTTTTGGCTCTGTTTGCGACAAAAACCTGCCGTTGCAGTTCCTTGCCGTCGTGAACACTTGCAAGCCCTTCAAGCTTATGAATGAGGGAAATGCTCTTTTTTTCAGTAATGAATTTTGAGCTTTGAATTGCGTCAACAAGAAGCTTCAACTCGGGCAGTTCAAATTCTCTGCTTGCAACATAATATTTAACGGTTGATGATTTGCTCTTGCAGATGTCCATTCCGAATTTTTCAAGCACCTGCAAATCATCGTAAAGACTTTTTCGCTCCGCAGTAATTCCGTACAACGCAAGCTCTGCCAGAATTTCGCTTGAAGTCAGCCCGTGATTTTCATCGGTCTTTTCAAGAAGAATTTTCCGCAGATACAAAAGCTTCTGTTTTTGCATAGGATTTCTCGACATAATACAGTCCCCCTCAAAGGATTATATATTTTTATGTGTCCATTATATCAAATTTCAGCCGAGATTTCCATATATTTTTACGGCGAGCCGCCGTTCCCAATTCGTGTAGATAGTTTGTAATATCAAAAACATATCATGCCCGAGCGTAGAATTGTAATTGTTTATTTAATTTTCCCACACGGCGAGCCGCCGTTCCCAATTTGAGAACATAAATTTTCTGCCATTACTAACGGGAGAACACGGTTTTCCTCTGCAATTAAACAGTTAAATTCATATAAAATAAAAATTGCATCAATGCCGTTTCGGGCATCAATGCAATTCATTTATCTCAACTATCTTCTCGAAAGGTCTGCGGTGTGCCACCGCAGACCATAATTTTCAATTTTCCATTTTACATTAACTACTAAATCCGCTCATCATGCCTGTAAGCATTACGACAAGCGGCATTGTTGCAAGTGAAAATACCGTAGTTGCGGCAACGATACTAACCGACAGCTCAACATCCTTGTTGAACTTTGTTGCAAACATAGTTGTTGTTGCGGCAGTAGGGGCTGATGTGGCAATTACGCAAGCCATGGTAATTATGGGTGTGACACGGCACAATGACATTACAACCGCTGTAATCATCGGCAAAGCAATCAGACGGACTGCCGAAGAAAAATATACGCCCTTGTCAGTGAACGCCTTTTTAAAGTCAGCCTGTGAAAGGTAAAAACCTATAATAAGCATCGGGAGCGGAGTGTTCAGAACTGCAAGATATTCAACCGGTTGACTGATTATGTACGGAAGCTTAAAACCTGTAATAAACAGGATAATTGCAAGAAGGACACCGATAAGGCCGGGGTTGAGAACAAGCTTTTTGAATGAAAGCTGTTTTTTGTCACCGCTCATTGAAACAAGTCCGTGCGTCCATACAAAAATGTTGAATACGGCAACGAAAATTGAGCCGTAAAACCAACCGTCATCACCGAGAATTGCCTTCTGGAGGGGCAAGGACATAAATGCACAGTTTGAATAGATTGTTGCAAAGCGGATAACAGCCTTACGGCTTTCATCTTTATCATGAAAAATCAGGTTACAGATAAGTATTGACACAGCGAAAATAAGTGCAGAGCAGGCAACGCAAATTATAAGTCCGCTCAAAAGTTCAAACGAGAACTCCCGCTGAAAAGCAGATATCATTACGCAGGGCGTCACAACATACAATACTATATCGGTCATGTGACGGGCGGAAAAATCGGTGATAATTTTCTTCTTACCGCAAATAAAACCGACTGCAATCAAAATGAACAGTACAAGCACCTGTTGTGCAATAATGATGAAATTCTCTCCCATAAATCATTCTTCTCTCTTAAATTAATAGCTATCATTTTAGCACAGTTGCAAGAGGTTTTCAAATGATGATGTGCTTTTTTTCGTTTTTTTTGACAGAAAAAACGACATAGTTCACAAATATGAGTTAATAACATTGTGCATTTCAACTAACAGGAATTTTATTTTTTCGCAAATATGTATTAACCGCCGAATTTTTGTACAGTTTATTGACATTTTTTACTCTGAAATGTATAATATTTACAAAAGATAAAACTTTTATTTCTGCAATATTTTATTACTTTGAAAGAAGGATTTATTATGGCAACAACAAAGAAAACAACTGCAAAAACAGCCCCTGCAAAAACTGCTCCCGTTAAGGAAGAGCCTGTAAAAAAGACTGTTGCAAAGGCTGAGCCTGCTAAGACTGTTGCTGCAGCTGCAAAGAAGGCTGAACCCACAAAGACAGAAAATGTAAAGGTTGAAACTGTTAAGAAAGCAGCTCCAAAGAAGGTTGCTCCAAAGAAGCCCGTTCCGGTTGAAACAAAGGTTAATTTCTTCGTAGAATATGCAGGCGCACAGGTTCCTGTTGAAGAAGTAATCAAAAATGTTAAGGCTACATACGGCAAGGATGCAAAGGAAATTTCAATCTATCTCAAGCCCGAAGAAAGCAAGGCATACTTTGTTGCCGACGGCAACGCAGAAGAAATGGATGTATTCTTCTGCTGATTGCAATAGATTTTGAATTTAAAACACAAGCTTTAAAGACCGCTCAAAAGAGCGGTCTTTTGTTGTTTTAAGATGAATGTTGCGAAAAATCGTAGTGCGGATATTATTCGCCCCACGACCAAACAGTTAATTTCATATATAAAAAACGGTCGGGCGACAATGATTTGCATTTTGCAAACTGTCGTCCGACTTTGATTTTTAACTTTCAATTTTCCATACGCTCGGGCAATTTAACCCTCGCACTTGTAAAACTAACTTCTCGAACGGGGAACGGCGGTTCGCCGTATTATCTGTCTTTCAAATCAACATATTCCTTGTTTTCGGAAATGCTCATATATGCAGGACGGATAATCTTACCGCAGTTGATAAGCTCCTCAAGTCTGTGTGCGCTCCAACCCGTAATACGAGCTGTTGCAAAAAGCGGAGTATAAAGCTCACACGGAATATCAAGAAGGCTGTAAAGAAGTCCGCTGTAGAAATCGACATTTGCGGCAACACCCTTATAGATTTTACGCTTTCTGCCGATAACCTTCGGAGCCAGTCTTTCAACTCTCTCATAAAGATCAAATTCATCATTGTGACCTTCGGCAAGCGCAAGCTTTTTAACAGCACCGTGAAGAATCTGCTGACGGGGGTCGGAAATTGTATAAACTGCGTGTCCCATACCGTAGATAAGACCTTTTTTATCAAAAACCTGCTTGTCAAGGAGCTTTTCAAGATAATCTTCAAGAGCGTCCTCGTCTTCCCAGTCCTTAACATGCTTTTTGAGATCCTCAAACATATAGTAAACCTTTACATTTGCACCGCCGTGCTTAGGACCTTTGAGAGATGCAAGTGCCGCAGCTACTGCCGAGTATGTATCAGTACCCGAAGATGTTACAACATGTGTTGTAAATGTTGAGTTGTTACCGCCGCCGTGTTCCATATGGAGAATGAGCGCCATATCAAGAACCTTTGCCTCGAGCGGAGTGTAGTGTCTGTCGGGACGAAGAAGCGACAAAATGACCTCGGCTGTTGACATTGTAGGCTCTGCACGGTGGATATAAAGGCTGTTATCACGCTGATAGTGATTATATGCGTGATAGCCGTAAACCGACAAAAGAGGGAATACGGAGATAAGCTGTATGCACTGTCTTAAAACATTGTCGATTGATGTATCGTTAGCGTTCTTATCATAGCAGAAAAGTGTGAGAACACTTCTTGCTATTGAATTCATCATATCGTTACTTGTGGCCTTGAGGATAACATCACGAACAAAGTGCTGAGGAAGGGTTCTGTACTGAACAAGAAGCTTCTTAAAGTCTTTAAGCTGTTCTTCGTTAGGCATATCGCCAAAGAGAAGAAGATATGTAACCTCTTCAAAACCAAAACGGTCATCCTCAAGAATACCGTCAACGATATCCTTTACATTATAGCCCCTGTAACGAAGCTCACCCTCGCAAGGAACAAGCTTTCCGTCAACAAGCTTATTCTGTGTGATTGTAGAAATATCTGTAAGACCTGTGAGAACACCCTTACCGTCAAGGTCACGCAGACCTCTTTTTACATTGTACTTGCTGTATAAATCTGTATCAATAACGGAGTTATGCGTCATTTTCTGAGCCAGAGCATGAATCTGCGGTGTAACATCCGAATACTCGCTGTTTGTCATAAAAAACACTCCTTTTTAAAATTCACAATAAATTGAAACTATATTTTATATATTATAGCACATTTTTTAAAAAAAGAAAAGGTACAATTCTTGCAGAAGTGTCATAACAATTTTTAACCTTATATGTAGAATTTGCATAACTTTCTGTCTTTTTATTCATCATTATGCAATTTTCGGAATGTTTATTTATAAATGAAGTATAATTTTGACGGATATAAATCTGCAATCCGTCATTTGAGGGTTTAGGGCAGAAAAATACGGAGCAGGAAAAACCTGCTCCGTAAAAAACAACATTATTTTATTACTTGAGATATGCGCCGTTAGTGCCGATCTGACCGTCAATTCCGGTGAAGCCGTCTGCACAGCAAACATAAACTCTCATATTAGCCCTACCAACAGAAGATACTGTAAGTGTGCCGTCTGTAACATACTTAACATCGCCTGTAACTGCATCAATATACTTGCCGTTAGGAAGGTTCTTGAATGTAGCACCGCCTGAGATAGTTACACAAGCAAGGCTGTCTGTAGCGCCCTGTGTGTAACGGCGAACGAATGCCATATTACCGTCAACATAAGTCTTGCTTCTTGTATACTGACCCTTCTGAAGTGCAGGAACTGCTCTTCTGATTCTGTTGAGCTGCTGAATATGAACAGCGAGAGGTGCTTCAAGTGTGCTTGCAACAGCACCGCTTGCATTAGAATATGTACCAAAGTCTGTTGCTGTTACATCGCCCTCGAGGTAGTCACCGAAGTATGCACGACCTGTTGTTGAAAGAGGTGCGTTAGGACCAACATCCATAGGAACACCCTTCTGGAACTCAAGCTCAGAACCGTAGTAAAGACACGGAATACCACGGAAAGTAAAGAGTACATCAAGGTTCTCAGCCCATGACTGTGTACCGCCGTCATAACGGCTGTCCATATCAGGACCGTAGTCGTGAGAATCAACATATGTTACATTCCATGATGAGTCATTGTAGTACGGATCTTCTTCACAAGCACGGGTAAATGCGTTGCTTGCATTTGAGAAGTTCCAATGCATCGGGAAGTCGATTACGCTTGTGCCGTTTGACTTGCTGTAATCAGGTGTGTGATACTTAAGACCGTCAAGATAAACATTATCAGATGTGGGCTGATTTGCTGTACTTGCGTTGCTGTCATAGTGCTTAAGTGTAAGATCAATGTTTGCAGCCTGATCATTTGTAAATGAATCAATGTACTGGCTGTCTGATTCAGCCCATGTATAGAACGGAGCTGAAATTGCAGGAATGTTGTGGTTCCAGAATTCACTTACACGAGTACAAACCTCACCAAAGATGAAGAAGTTTTTACCGCCTGTCTTGAGCCATGACGGGAAGTAATACTGGTTAAGTGTAAGTCTTGAAACGTGCTTTTCAGTATCAAGTCTGAAAGCGTCAACGCCCATGTTGATATAGTTGTTATAAACGTCGTTAAGGTAATTAGCAACTGTAGGATTCTCTGTGTTGATATCAACGCAGTCACCGGCAATCTGACCTGTCTGAACAGTCGGGCTTTCCCAACTGAGGTCTTTGAAGTGGTGATAGTAGTTTTCCGTGTCGTGATTACCGGAGTCAAGCTCCTTAGTATCTTTCATGATATTAAGTCTTGCGGCATACTGATACTTAGGTTCAAGGTCATTATAGTTCGGGAATGTTTTATCAAAGTCGCTTCCCTCAATAACCTTCATGCAATCTACAGAAGCAAGATCCTGAATTGAGTCGTATTCCTTTGTAAACATAGGAGCAAGAGTTGCCTCACCGAAGTTACCTGAATGGTTAACTACGATATCCTGAACAATCTTGATGCCCTTTTCATGAGCGGCATCAATAAGATCCTGATATGTAGCGCCGTCACTCTCATAACGAACATCAACTGTTGAGAAGTCCATTGCATGGTAGCCGTGGTAATCGTAGCCCGAGGCGTTTGTTACAACAGGAGTAATCCAGATTGCGCTGAATCCGAGAGCCTTGATGTAGTCAAGCTTGTCGATAAGACCTTTGAAGTCACCACGCCATGCGGGATCGCTGTCGGGGTTGTTTGCCTGTGAGTCGTCCCAGCAATGAACATCGTTACCTGTGTCACCGTCATAGAAACGGGTTGTGATTACAAAATAAATTGTGTCTTCACGCATGTCAACACGGTCAAATTCCTGCATATCTTCAGGATTTTTGCTTGACCATCTCTTATTTTTGTACCACCACTCGCCTGTGTTTCTTGTGAGTTCCGCAGACTGCTTTCCGTTTGTAACAAACATCATATTGATTTTTGTTACATCGTTGAAAGTGTACTTGTAGTAGTTGTTTCCCTCGGAAGTCATCTTAACGCCGGGGTACTCCGTGCTGATGTTTTTCGGAAGACTGTTCCAATAATAGATTGTGGGCGTGCCTTCCTCACAGTAGTAATGTACTGTGATTGTGCTTGATGCCGAAGTGTCGTTATCGTCATCTGTATTAGCCGCACTTACGGACATAACAGATACCGTGCAAATTACGCAAATCGACAAAATCAAAGCAAGCAATTTTTTGATTTTTGCCATAGATTTTCCTCCTTTTGTTATACTTTGTACAACATAACATACAATTATATTATAATTTAGACAGTCTCATATATTTTTCTTTTAAAGAATTATTACAACTTTGATGCCGCCAAAGATTAAGCCCTCAATTTGGCTATTATATACAAAAAGGAGCGACAGATTCTGTTTTTTCGACTCTTTTAAAGGGTTAAGTCAAATCTGACGCTCCGTTAAATTATATTTTATATTTTCAAGTTTATATTAGGTTCAAACTTTGCGACTATTGCTTTAAAACGAATTTATCAAGTGTGTTTGCAATACCGTCGTTATCGTTTGATTCGCAGATGTAATCGGCAATCTTCTTTACATCGGTTTCAGCATTACCCATTGCAACGCCGAAGCCTGCATAACCTATCATTGTCATATCGTTGTAGTTGTCGCCGAAAGCGGCAAGCTCTTCCCTTTTAATCTTGAGTTTATCAAGCAAAAGCGGAAGCATTGAGCCTTTTGTAACACCAAACGGCATAATCTCAAGAAAATAAGGTGCGCTTTTATATACATCGAGCAAGCCGTCATAACGGTCAGCAAGAATTTTCTGATACTTATCAAGCTCATCGGGTTCGCCTGCAAGAAGAATTTTGTTGATATCAAATCTTACAGATGAGATAAAATCGTCAACAACAACCATTTCAGCCTTGATAACGTCCCTTTCAACATAGGTATAGTCATTAACCTTATTATCCGAGATGATTCGCCTGTCATCGTATGTGTTGATTGTAATGTTTGAATCCTTCAAAACATTCACGATGTCGGGAAGATATTCAAGCGGAAACAGCTTGCTCACCATAGTTTCGCCTGTTTCGCAATTGATAATCCTGCCGCCGTTGAACGCCATAATAAAACCGCCGAAACGGTCAAGCATAAGGTCTTTTGCTATCGGCATAATTCCTACGGGATGTCTGCCTGACGCAAGAATAATTTTCTTGCCCTGCTTCTGCGCCTCCATAAGAGCATATCTTGTACGGGGAGTAATCTCCTTTTGGGAGTTTGTCAGCGTACCGTCAATGTCAAGCGCTATTAATTTGTAATCCATGAAACCACCCTTAACATATCAATTTCTAAACACAATCAGTATGTTACGGTCAAATTTGACCGTATAAAATATACCACAAATCGCCCAAAAATGCAACTAAAAAGCCGATTTTAGCCCATATAAAAGCTATTTTCACCATTTTTCCGCTTTGTCTTTTTCGCCAACAAAAAACGGACGAAAAGAGAATTTTCCTTTCGTCCGAAATTAAATATATTCAGCTTTTATTTATTCTTCCGATTTTGTATCGTTGTCGGATTCAGCCTTTTGTTGCAATTTTTCCTTTTGCAAACGGTCTATAATTTCGTTGATGTCGCTGTCCTTCGGTGATTTGTCATGTCCCGTAAGTATTCGTATTATAACGATAAGCTCATCAATGAATATCAGCAGCAGCGCCGCAATAAAAATCAGCAGTCCCCACGGTGAGAAGAAAAGGTTGTACAATGTGTCAATGAATCCAAGCTTGCACACCATAATATAAAGCACATCTTCGGTTGAAATTTCCGGGTCGGGAGCATCGTTTGCAATGCCCTTTGTCTGTAGCTTATATGTGCCGTCAGAGGTTTTATACGGTGCAACTACAACCTTATGAGTCACGAGAAGTCCCTCGGTCTGCCCACTGCCGCGATAGGTGATAATATCGCCGACCTTGAGGGCGGTCGGATCGTCAACGCTCTTTCCGAGAATAACATCGCCGATCATAAGCTCGGGCTGCATACTGCCCGTTGAAACTCGAAGCACGGAATATCCGAAAAGCGAAGGTGTTTTTCCGTTCACCTTTGAACCCATAAACACAATTACGGTCAGCACAAGTATTGCAAGCACTCCCCAGCAAATTATATTTTTAATTATCCGCAGGGTTTTGCGGAGCTTTGATTCATGCCTTTTCCTTATTCTATTTTTTGATTTTGGGTGTTCGGTTGTTACAGATGTCACTTCAACCGCATTTTCAAAATCGTTATTTTTATCCATAAATTCCTCCACGGTGTGCCACCGTTCTCAGTTCGTGTCAGTAGGGGCGGTCATTGGCCGCCCGCCTTGATGAAATTATTTGTTTATCCACATAGCTTTTGATATGCTAAAAGTAGTGTATAATATGTTCATATACATATGTTTTGATATAGCATAAATCATGCATCCAAATTTGCAAGAAATTGCGTGCAATCGTGTGCAATGCATACGAACTGGAGACCTGACACAAACTATTTGTTTATTAACACATTATTTTATATAACGAAAATGCGTATATGTTCGTTTTGGTTTTACAACCAAAACGATTGGCGAACACGGTTCGCCGCTAAGGTATAACAATTACATTGTGGCATTTATAAAATATGTTTTACATATAATTTGTGCGGTTACTTGCGGGCGTCCGACGTGTGCAGTGTAGTAACATAGTATACAACAGTGCAAAGACATAGTATACAGTTTT
>OJMG01003421.1_pt1 | contig 12041 bp, 8 predicted proteins | sample 1597141 | NCBI WGS metagenome assembly OJMG01 (sample SAMEA2452119, study PRJEB22498) | human gut metagenome | biome: human feces; feature: human gut; material: feces | place: Australia | collected 2012
GGGTGGTGATTTCCGACCTTTCCGAAACCGCGGCCGTACAGGTATATCGGGACGGAGAGGAGATTGCATACAAACTCGGGGATACGCTTGCGGATACAGGACGCTATGAGGTCGTTGTAACCGATGCGTGCGGCAATAGCACGCTGTATGCCTTTGAAATTGAAAAGAGGGGGAGTCGTTGGTGGAGTGCATTGATTGTCATAGGCGGGCTTGCCGTAATCGCCAGCTCAGCAGCGGTTATTCTCAAAAAGAGAGAAATATTATAAATGAAAAGAGCGAAAGGGCTGTAAACTTGCAGCCCTTTCTGCTCGATTTTTTTATCCATATACTCACAAGGGATTCGTCTGCCTGAGCAGTGAAAGGTGGGACCTGTCATCATGGCAGGTGAATGTGAATTATCCACGAGAAGTATTTTACTAGCAGAAAAGAAAGATTATTTGGTGACTGACTTTAACGTCGGAATAGCATAGAAATAATATTCCTTCTACGTTATTGCCGTAACCTTTGTCGGCTCTTTTTCTGTGGGGAATAAAATTGTTATTATAATCATCAAGAGTGAGTAAGGCTTTAGGAATTAAGAAGTATTAGAAAATAGTTTTATTTTGTCTTAAGAGACCTTAAAACTCTTTGATTTTTACATAATAAAAAAATTATCTTCTTTTGATTATTAATTTATATAATTACCGAAAATGCAGAAAAAACAGTTGTACGGAAAATACTCTAACAACCTATTTATAGCGGACGAAAGTGAATTAGAGGCCGATAACGATATAACAATCAAGATTCACGAAAATAGATAACAGGATAATCAGTGCAAGAAAAAAGAGATGTCCCTATCGCTCTGAAAATTTTTTATCGTTTTTTCACTTTTTGATTTGTCTGTCAGTTTTCTAAAATAATATTGAATAAAAAAATGATAAGGGCATGAATAAATTATTTTTTATGGAAGCTTATCGTTTTAAAGAATTTCTCATTTGCAAGGGTGTTACTCCGAAAGTAGTCTTAAAGGTATGATTGAAATAACTAATGCTGCTATAATTCAGAGCACTTGCAATTTCCGTTACTGATTTATTCGTTGTCTTTAATAGTTCTATCGCATAATCCATTTTAATTTTTTTTACGTAGTCGACGATACTCATTCCCATTAGGTTTTTAAAAATTCTCGAAAGTCTCGAATAACTGTAAGCGGTTGTTTTAGCAAGTTTATTTACGTTTAAATCAAGGTAAGGATTGTTCAATGTAAATAAAACTTTCGAAAACCAGGGCGGATATGCAGAAAAAATAGAAAAATAATCTTCTAAAAATATATTTAAAATTCTATTGACGAGTATTTTGCATTGTAACACCTTTTCCTCATAATCGATTTTATTTGACTGTATGGCAAGACAGCTGTTTGTAAGTTTTGAAAGATAAGAAGCGGATATATTAAAATTGAGAATATCTGTTGAAACTGTCAAGCGATCATATAAATCGGAATTATAATTTTTGAGCATTTTTTTAAGGTAATCGGGTTTTATCAAAAAATTTAGATGCTGTCCATTGTCACTTATTCCGGTGGGGGCCAAAAGTTTATGTTTGTCGGAAGGTCGAATAAGGCAAGCTTCACCGGTATGCAAAATATGGGATTTACCATTAATATAGTTGTTTAATTCACCGCTTATGATGATAAGAATTTCAAAATAATCGTGTTGATGTAGATAGGGATATTCGCGGGTAATCCAGTTAAACGACACATCTGCATCGGGAAAAGGACTCGCCGCAGAATATGTGCTCAATATGCCGAGATTTACGATGGAAGATTTATCGGGAATATTGTTTTTCATATAAAAATACCTTTAAAAAAATAACACAAAAAAACAAATTTGTCAATTATTTGTTTGGCTTTATCGTGGTTATTTTACAATAGAAATATACACTCAATGTATGTTTTTCAAACATGAATCATAATCGATGAAAAAATTTTTGTTTTTATAAGTGCAGAATAAAGCAAATTTATAGCATTAAGGAGACTTGAATTAGCAATCTGATTAATGTATAATATTATTGAGAACTGGAAATGGTCGAGGAGTTTTACGGATATGAAAAGGATATTGCTTGACGGTAAGTATAGACTTTATACTTATGATTGCAAGAATGCGCCCGCCGAGCCGGCATTGGTCGCAGGCGAATATATAGACGCAACGGTTCCGGGAAATGTTGAACTGGATTTTATGAGTGCAGGAATATTTCCCGATCTTTATAGAGAGAACAATATACGCAAAGCAGAAACGCTTGAAAAAAAAGATTTTTGGTATATAAAAGAATTTGATATGGATGAACCACTCGGCAATCGTAATCGGCTGGTTTTTGAAGGTGTGGATACTATGGGGGAATATTTTCTCAACGGAGAAAAGCTTGGAGAGAGCTGTAACGCATTTGTTCCTCATTCGTTTGTCGTCGACGGAATTTTAAAAACAGGGAAGAACATACTTGCCGTGCATATCCGTTCCGCTTTGGAATACGCAAAAAGATATAAAATTAGCCCGTATAACGTGGCGTTTGACGGCTGTATAGAGAGCTTAAATGTTAGAAAATCCGCCGCCTCTTATGGTTGGGATATTTTGCCTCGGACGGTTTCAGCGGGCATTTGGCGGAGTGTCCGCCTTGAACTGCTTTCGGATTCGGAAATAGCTGATGTTTATATTGCGACAGCGCGTGCAGAAAAAGATATAGCCGTGCTTGTCGTTACGATAAATGCTGATATTCCCGACAAATATTCGGGAAAATGTGTTTTGAGCGTTTCAGGCAAATGCGGCGAGAGCGAATTCGAATATAATTATCCTTTGTCGTTTAACGCGTGTACCGTTTATCCCTATGTAAAAAGTCCGAAACTATGGTTTCCTTCGGGCGCGGGGAAACCGAATTTATACGATATAAACTTTACAATATCAGCGAATGGAAAGGTTTTGGCCAAGAAAAGGCTGCGCTATGGAATCAGAAATGTAGAGGTAAAATTTTCCGATTTAATTGGAGAAAAAGGAAATTTCGGAGTATATGTCAACGGAAAACTTATACGCGTAAGGGGAGTTAATCATACGCCGATAGATGTTTTTCATAGCAAGGACAGACAAAGAATCGCTGAAATAGCAGAAAATATTTCTCAGCTGAATTGCAATTTCGTCCGTATATGGGGTGGCGGAGTTTACGAAAACGATGCATTTTATGATTTGTGTGACGAGAAGGGGATTATGGTCTGGCAAGATATTATGCTTGCTTGCCATGCGTATCCGCAGACAGACGAATTTCTCGAAAAAATGAAAGCGGAATGCGAAGCAGTTGCGCTCGGATTGAGAAACCATCCGTCCCTGATCTTATGGTGCGGAAGTAACGAAACCGATTGGGCTTATGTCTGCACGGGGCTTGATCCGAACGGAGATAAAGTGACGCGCGGCGTTATAAAGGATGCTCTTTTCGAAAAAGATCCGTACCGCGGTTATCTGCCGTCCACGCCGTATTTTTCCGAAGAGTTTATAAAGCGTAGAGGCGGGATTTTTTATCTTGATTTAGACGAAATAGCCGAAGCGCATCAGCCACTTCCAGAGGAACATTATTGGTGGCATAGGGACGATTTTAAAAAATTCCCCGTTGGCAGACATTGTTTTATTACCGAAATCGGCTATTCGGGCTCGGATTCTTTACAGGCAATTGATCGATTTTTACCCGAAGGATGGGATTTTACGGACGGCGGAAAATGGGACTGCCATTCCTATCCCACCGAAACCGATCGCATGACGGGAATAGAGTATTTGTTTGACAACGTTTCCGAAACCAATGCCGATCGAGTAGCCGCCTCGCGTTTCTATCAGGCGGAAGCCTATAAGTTCATCGTTGAAAAGTCTCGCATCGACCCGAAATTGAACGGGATCGTATTATGGAATCTGCGGGACGGATTTCCGATTTTTTCCTCGTCTCTGATCGGATATTACGGGAACGTAAAACCATCGTACGAAGCGGTGAAACTATCCTATGAGCCGGTACAGTGTATAACGGACGGGGGTAAAGTTTATATCGTAAACGACAGCGGCTATAAGGGAAAAGCGATTTTGAGGCTGAAAGACGTTGAGGAAAAAATCTTTTTTGAAAAGGAACTCGAATTGGATGGCTCTGCGGTTTCCGAAACAGGGGAAATAAATCGCGACGACGGTGAGATTGTATTTTCGGAGCTTCAAATCGGAAATCGAAAAATACGGAATTACACGTATTTTTACAGCAAAAAAATAAATTATATTCATTACCGCGAGTATGCGGAAAAATTATTTGGAAAAGTATAAAATGAACAATAAAACAGAGTTAAGGCAAAACTGGACGATAAGTTTCGCGGAAAAGTGCATTCCTGCGCGTGTTCCGGGAGATATTACCCTTGATTTATATAATTCAGGGTTGATAGAAAATCCCTATTACGGTTTGAATCATAAAAAATTACATTGGATTACCGACAGCGATTTCAAATACAATACGGTATTCGATTTATCGGACGAGATTATAAACAGCGAAGAGATCGTTTTGGAGTTTGACGGAATAGATACTTTTGCGGATATATATCTCAATGGAAAATTCCTCGGTCATACCGAAAATATGTTTCTGAAATATACGTTTTCCGTAAAAGGGATAGTGCAAAAAAACGCTAATGAGCTTTCTGTCAGAATGCGTTCGGCGGCGGGAATCATGAACGGAATAGATGATAAGGGGTATTTCGGAGTATTTAATACCAAAAGATTATTTATCCGAAAAGCTCAATGCCATTTCGGGTGGGACTGGGCTCCGGATATGCCCGGATACGGCATATATAAAGATGTTTGCGTTAAAGGCGTATATAGAAATCGAATTGATGCAATACACTATAAAACGTTCAATAACGGAGATATCACATTTTTTGCTGAACTTAATTATACGATATTGCCGCAGATGGATTTTTGCGGAAACATCGTCAAAGCGATGAACGAACGCTGCCGTGAGGACGTCTTGCGATATACCGTGGCGCTCGAACCGAATGTGCCTCTCGAAAAAGCAAAAACGGAAATAAAAGAGAGTAAAATCTGCGGCAAGAAAAATTTTAAAAATTTTCATATTCATAATGTTGAGCTTTGGTATCCGTCGGGAATGGGTAAACAGCCGCTTTACGCTTATAAAATTGAACTTATTCGCGACGGTAAAGTAGTAGACGAGCAAAAAGGTAAATTTGCATTCAGAGAGATAAGGTTGGAACAACGACCTACGGGAAACGATACGGAGGGATATAGATTTTTTATAAACGACAAAGAGGTTTTTATAAAAGGTTCGAATTGGGTACCGATAGAGTGTTTTACCGGCGCCATTGATGACAAAAAATATGAATGCCTTATACAAAAAGCAGCGGATGCCAACTTGAATATGCTTCGCGTTTGGGGCGGAGGAATTTACGAAAAAGATATTTTTTACGATTTGTGCGACGAAAAGGGAATCATGGTTTGGCAGGATTTTATGTTCGCCTGTGCGGATATTCCCGAAGATAATCCGGAATTTGTTAAAAACGCATTGAAAGAGGCGGAATATCAGGTAAAACGTTTGCGCGTTCATCCTTCCGTCGTGTATTGGTGCGGAGGAAATGAAAAAACGGGGTCGTACGGTTTGCAAATTTCCAGAGGCGACCGTTTCGTCGATGTAACGTTGCGCGGGATTGTGGCTCATTTGGATGATACGAGGCCGTATGCCCGACAAAGTCCGTGCAGTTTGACCGACGTGGGGAACGATAAGAGCTCGGGCGAATCTCATGCGGGAAGTTTCGAAGAATGCCTGCTCGCAGGCGCAGAAAATTACCGAAAAACGGTAAGCTGTAATGTCGTGCCGTCGTTCGTTTCGGAATGTGCGATTATGGGAGCTGGATCGCTTGAAGCGCTGAAAAAGATTTTCCCCGAAGATAAACTTTGGAAAATGAACGAGTACTGGGACGATCGTTTGATGGATAATCCTTATTCGTCGGTATCGATGACTTTTCCTATGCGGCAGAAATATTATGCGGAAAGCCTTTACGGAAAGTGTAAAAACATAAGGGATTTTATTTGCAAAAGTATGACTGCTCATGCCGAAACAATGCGGTGCGAAATCGAATTTGTACGTTTCAACCGAAATAAATGCGGAGGATTCATGAATTGGATGTATTCGGACATCTGGCCTTCGGCAACTTGGTCGATCGTGGATTATTATTGTGAGCCGAAGCAAGTGTATTATCAGATAAAAAAGAGTTTTGCTCCCGTTCTTCTTACATTTGTTGAGGACGAAAATGGGACGCATGTCGCGTTGATCAACGACGGCAACGAATCGGTTGAAACCGAAGTTGTACACGGTTTGAAAACACTCGACGGCGAAGTTTTGTATTCGGAAAAAACTACTTTTGCAGTACCCTTAAATGGGGTTCGTTCTAAAATCGTGGCGTGGGACTATAAAAAGGAAAATACGTACCTTTTCGCGCAGGCAGTTATCGGCGGGAAACTGCTGGAAACAGTTTATTCTTATGATATGTGGCATACGTGTAAGTTCAAAAGTGCGTATTCCTATTTCGTGCAGCAGAAAAAAGAGTGCCTTTCCGTCAGGATAAAAGCGGAAACGTTTGCAAAAGGAATTACGCTTCGTCTGCCGGAAAATTATAAATATATATATTCCGACAATTATTTCGATTTGCAGGCGGGAGAGGAAAAAAACGTTTACATATATGGCGGCGCAAACGAAAAGGAGCTCGTTATAACAGATTTTTCTAAGGAGACGGAGAATGTTTGAAGCGATGGGGAAAAAAATCGGGAATGTGGAATTGTTCGAACAAAGCGGGCGGATTTCGGGGCGCGTGACGGGTTGCGGCGTAACGGCAGAATATAAAATAAAGCCCGTCCGACTTGAAAAACCCATCGAAGCAATCCTCATGGATTTAGACGGAACGACACTCACGAGCGAAGAATTTTGGATATATATTATTGAAGAAACCGTAAAACGTATGCTCGGTAATCGTAATTTTACATTTGAAAACACAGATATTCCTTTTGTGTCGGGATTTACGACAGTCGAGCATCTAAATTATTGTTTGAAAAAATATTTCCCCGATAAAAATATTGACGATACGCTAAAAATTTATCACGAAACCGCCGAATGCGAACTTGAAAAAATAATGAAAGGAGAAGGGCGGACCGACGCTTTCAAACCGACGGAAGGACTAAAAGATTTTTTGCTCGATATCAAAAACCGCGGGATAAAGATTGGCCTTGCGACCAGCGGGCTGGATTATAAGGCGATTCCTGAGATCACTGCGGCGTTCAAAACTTTGCAAATGGGAGATCCGCTCAAGTTTTACGATTCTGTCATTACGGGCGGACGGAGAAAAGATACGGGAGATTACGGGACTTTGGGAGAAGTTGTCTCAAAACCTCATCCTTGGATATATACCGAGCTTGCCTATATGGGGTTGAAAATCAAAAATCCGTCGAGAGTGTTCGGCATCGAAGATTCCGCAGCCGGCGTATTGTCGTTAAGATTTGCGGGATTCCCCGTGTTCGGCCTAAAAAACGGAAATATTTTTGCAAGCGGATTGGACGGGCTGTGCTTAAAGACGGTCGGAAGACTTTCTGAAATTATTGAGGAGATTGTTCGGTGAAAAATCGGCGTTCGGAATGATCGGAAAGATAATTTGCCGAAATATATAAAACAAAAAGGAAGGTATAAAAATGAAAACAGTCAAGAAATTTTGCGGTTTAGCCGTTTTGTCGGTCTTGGTGACGACCGTTTCTTTCGCTGCCTGCGGTCGGCAAAAGGTAGAAGAAAACAATTCGGGAAAAAGCGTACTGTATGTGAGCAATTACGCCGGCGGTTTTGGGGAAGAATGGATGAACGAAATCGAAAAGCGTTTTGAAACGACTTATACTGATGCCGAGTTCGAACCCGGGAAAAAGGGTGTAGACATCAAGGTAAGTCAGAACAAAACGCTCGGCAACGAGTATTTCAACAAAGTGGAATCTGTCCCCGAGGAAGTGTTTTTCGTGGAAAAAATCGATTATGCGGCTTGGGTAAAACAGGGAAAGATGCTCGATATAAGCGATATAGTGACGGAAAACAATTCTCGCGACAACGGCAAATCGATTTTATCGAAAATGTCGGACGAAGAACAGAATTATTATAAATCGGAGGGCGCGTATTATGCCTTGCCGCATCACGAACATCAGGCGGGATTGATATACGACATAGATTTGTTCGAACAAGAGGAACTGTATTTTGCCGAAAACGGCGCGCCGAGCGAGAGCGGCTATACCGGCATGGCGGCATATACGGGAACGGGGAATAAATCGGCAGGGCCGGACGGAAAATATGAAACCGCGGACGACGGCCTGCCCGCTACCTATGATGAGTTTTATATGCTGTGTAATTATATGATAAGCAAGCAGTCGGACGTGGATATTACCCCGATCTTATGGAGCGGAACGAACAGAAACGACTATATCGATTGGTTTTTGTCCGAACTCACCGCCGATTTTGAGGGAGAAAAACAACTCAAACTCAATTACACGTTTGACGGAATCGCGAAAAATCTGATTGCCATAGACAAGAACGGAGCCGTTTCCGAGCTGGAAGATACAAAAATCAGTTCGAGCAACGGGTATCTCGTTTATCAGAGCGAAGGCCGTTACAGAGCCTTGGAGTTTTTCGACAAGGTAGTCGATACAAAGGCGTGGTATAACGAGTCTGCCAATTTCGGCTCTCTGTCCCATACCGAAGCGCAGTATAATTATTTGCTGGGCGCAACGGGACTTTCCGATACCCGCTATGCTTTTTTGATCGACGGCTGCTGGTGGGAGAACGAAGCGACCGATTCGTTTGACAGCATCGTCGACAGAAAAGGCGAAGAATTCAGTAAAACTTCCAGACGGTTTGCGTTTATGCCTTTGCCGAAAGCGATGGAAGAACAGATCGGAGATCCGTTTACGATTGCTACGACGGACGTCACCATGGGATTTATCAAGAGCAATATTTCGGCGTCTAAAATCGATTTGGCCAAAACGTTTCTGAAATTTTGCTACGAGGACGAACAGCTCAAAATGTTCAATACGGTATCCGGATTGCCGGCTGCCGTGGATTATTCGCTCGACGATGACGAATACAAGTCTCTCAGCAGGTTCGGAAAAAGCATATACGACGTAAAAGATAAAGTTGTCGCGCCCTATTCTCAAAATCCGATATATGTCAACAATTTTGAGACTTTGAAGCTCGCTTCGACCTTCGTTTACGGAGGAAAGCATGCGGTGGATGCGCTCAGGACAACCGATGCCGCGTCTTATTTCAGGTCTTTATATTCGGCAAAAAACGAAACAAGCTGGACGCAGAGCTATTCAAAATATTTTTAGCGATTTAAGAGGAAAAACAGATGTCAGTCAAAAGCGGTAAAAGGCTTCTCAATAAAAACGAGATCATATTTTGCATCGTAATGCTGGTGATTCCGACGTTGCAATTCGGGATTTTCTATATCGGAACGAATATCAATTCTTTTGCGCTGTCGTTTCAAAGATACGAATATGGCGAATTTGTTTTTAACGGCTGGAACAATTTTGCAAGGGTTTTTACGAATATTGCAAACGATCCAGAAGTCGGCTCTGCAATAAAAAATTCTTTTCTTATATACGGAATCGGACTTCTGGTGTCAATTCCTGTTTCCGTTTTATTTGCCTATTACATTTATAAAAAGTTTTTCGGTTTCAAAATTTTTAAGCTGCTTCTGTTTTTGCCCAGCCTGTTATCCATACTTACGCTTTGCGTGCTGTACCGTTATTTTGCGGATCAGGCGATTCCGGAAGTACTCCAAAAATTATTCGGGGTAAAAGTCACGGGGCTGTTTTCCAATGTAAACACAGAATTTTTTGCCTTGTTGTTTGCCTTTGTATTTTTCAGCATGGGATCGACGCTGTTGCTGTATCTCGGTGCGGTTTCAGGGGTTTCGTCCTCCGTGTTGGAAGCCTCGGAGATAGACGGGGCAAGCAACTGGATGCAGTTTACCCGCGTGGTTCTTCCCATGATTTTTCCGACGATAAAAACCTTTTTTATCAGCGGAATCGCAGGATTGTTTTCCAATCAGTTCAACCTGTTTAATTTTTACGGGACGGGGGCCGCTCCGGAATATGAGACCATAGGCTATTATTTTTATAAGCTGACGGTGCTCGGACAAGAGAATTATTCCTATGTCGCTGCGTTCGGACTTGTATTGAGCCTTGTGCTGATACCCGTTACGCTTACGATAAACAGGCTGACGAACAAGATACAGGATAAAATCGTATAACGGAGCAAGAATATGAAAATATCGATAAAAAAATCTGTATTACCGCGGTCGGGGAAAACAAAACGCAAATTTGTGCCGAGCGATATTGTGTTTGTCGCAATATTTGTCGTTTTGGTGACCTATGCGCTTTTGCTACTGTGGCTGATGATCTGGGGCTTGGTTAGCAGCTTCAAGGATTATTATACCGATTTTGCCCTCGGTAACGTCGCCGGTTTTCCGCGGGAATTCGTGTGGTCGAACTATAAACTCGTTTTTGAAAATTTTTATTACGACGTAAGCGCGACCGAGGCTACGTACCATATCACCTGGTTCGGACTTATAGAATATACTTTGCTCTACACCGTGGGGTGCGCGCTTTTTTCGACGCTCGCACCGTGTATCGTGGGATATATCGTCGCAAGGTTCGGAAAGAAATATAAGGCTCTGAATATTTATACGTCGGTGGTGATCGTCTGTCTCATCCTGCCCATCGTGGGAAATTATCCGTCCGAATTGAGGATAGTGCGTGCGCTCGGCTTGTATGACCGCATTTGGGGAATATGGATATTAAAGGCACATTTTTTGAGCATGTATTACATGGTTTTCCTCGGAACGTTTGCGTCCATGCCCGACGGCTATGCCGAGGCGGCGAAGATAGACGGCGCCGGAAATTTTGCCGTATGTTTCAAAATTTATCTTCCGCTTGCGGGAAATCTTTTTGCAACCGTTATGCTGATACAAGGAATCACGTTCTGGAACGATTATCAGACGCCGCTTTTGTATCTTGAAACTTATCCGACGCTCGCGTACTGGTTATACAGATTCACCGAAAGCACGAAAACGGCGTTGAGTTTCGTCCCCGTCAAGGCGGCCGGAGCCATGCTGCTCGTATTTCCCATTCTGCTCGTCTTTCTGTTTTTCAATAACAGAATCATGGGAAATTTATCGCTCGGCGGGTTGAAAGAATAGACGGATTGAATTTTCGTCCCGAAGCGGGTTGCATTAAAAAATTATGATGAAAAAGAGGATATAAGAATGATGAAGAAAATTAGGATTCCCTTTATTTTCGCTGTCGCAGCGTTTTGTCTGGCCGTTTCTTTCGGAATGTTATGCCTTACGGGAATGTCCCGGCATACAGAGGCGGCGGAGCTCAATACCGAACAGGCGATCAAGGAAGAATATGCCCGGGGAGAATGGTTTGAAATTCCGGTCGGTTCGCTGACAGTGGGCGGGAAAACGTACGCGGCCGTTTCCGTACTCTATTTTCCCGACGGAACCGCAACGCGGGAAAACTCGCTCTTTTTGGAGACGGAAGGAATATATACGCTGACGTATACCGCGTCCGTGGATAAAAAAATATATAGCGAAAGCATTGAAATTACGGTAAAGGGGACGTCGGCTCCTTCGCCGGCAAAAATCGAAATCGATTGCGGAGAATATGAAAAAGCGGCTTTGCCGAAAGCCGTTACGGGCAAACCGTACAAATTATTCGAAGCGGCGGCTTCCGTCGGAAAGATAAAGACCGACGTGAAAACGGAAGTTTTTTATCGGTACGGAAACCATTCCAAACTGCGAATCGAAATCGGGAACGGCTGCTTTATTCCGGAATGGGATGGAGAATACGAAATCGTTTATTCGGCACGGAATTTCTATAAAGAAACGACCGCCGAAACACTGACGGTTACGGCTGTTTCCGATTATACCGAATTGGCGATCGTTACGGAACCCGACAGCTGTT
>OJMG01003432.1_pt1 | contig 12012 bp, 17 predicted proteins | sample 1597141 | NCBI WGS metagenome assembly OJMG01 (sample SAMEA2452119, study PRJEB22498) | human gut metagenome | biome: human feces; feature: human gut; material: feces | place: Australia | collected 2012
TGTTGGCATTTTTTCCTTGATTTTTCCAGTCGAGTAAATTGGTCGGTCGTCCGGCTTACTATAATTTACCAATTAGCTCTTAAAGAAAACCCCGCTTATTAGGCGGGGCAGACTTTATTCCTCAATTCTGATAGCATCGAGATAGGTAGCACTTAATTGCGCTCCAATTAACAATATTCGTGTAGTTTCGGCAGGAATATCAAGTTCTATTGTTTTTTCCACAGCGTCAGCAAAATTATAGGTGCTGGAACGAATTAAGGCGTTACCTTTGGCAAAATTCACTTGTCTATTTCTTGAGTCTATCTTTTGGGCAATGGCTGTGAATTTTAATTTTTTATACAGAGTTGGGTCAATATTAGTTAAATCAACCCAGTTTGCAGCTGAAGTGGGATCGCTTACATAAGGCAGGGCAATTCTGTATATTTCGTTATATTTTGTTATAGCAACACTTTGCCCAATAGTACACCAATCTGCAAGCATGTAATTGTTAGCCGTTCCAAGGAACGCATATTTATAAGGATAGGTTGCTTGATACACAAGCTGACTCCCTACATACGCTTCCTTTACCTCCTTACCCCCCACATACGGCTTTACACTTTTGCTTCCGAAAGAAATACCCATAGTTATTCCTCCTTATTTCTTGCTCTCAACCAAGAGCGTATTTATTGCTACCAGTATATGCCTTAATCTTGCCTTTGCTTCCCCAATATCCTCACACTTCATCAGTATTTCGATAATATCGTCATGCAGCCCTGACAAGATTTTTCGTGTTCGTCTGTCCATTATCCAATCTCCTGTTCCATCAGCTTCAACGCATCCCTGATAGCATAATACATATGCGCTTCCGCAGGGCTAACCATCCCCCGGTCACACTCATGCAATATAGAAAGGCATCTCGCATTTTCCAACAGTTCTTTTGCTTTAATAATGTTGTCAATCATATGCTTATCCTCCATGTTCCCACCCACCATCCCTTAATCTTATTTAAGACTCCGTTACCAAATACAGAGTTGTTGCAACAGGGTTAGTGGGCAGCGCACTCACCACCTGAATCGCTGTGACATTCTGAATCATCGGAGCCAGTGCAGACTGTGCAGCATAGTAGCTTGCAGGCTGTCCGTTCAGATTAGCAGCATTGTTAGCGCTTGTTGCACTTGTCGCAGCATCAGCAACCTCCGCAGCATGAACCTTACCAGTAGCACCGGAACCCACATAATCAGCGGTTTCCATATAACCCTTAAGGTCAACGCTTGCGCCGTTGGTAAAGATAGTCAACACACCACCAGCCTGAATAGCGATGATATTAGAGTTAATTCGGAATGCATAATCCGGCAGGGAAGTACCGTCAGGCAATCTCGCAGTAACATTCTGCCCATCAACCGTAAAGGTATCGCCGGTACGGAAGTCACCAGTAGCGGTAAACCGCAGAACAGGAACGCCAGCGGTGGCACGAACAATAGCGTGGAGAGTGCCGGACTTATTGTGCGTAGCACTGGTAACACCTGCGCCCTGATTTGCTTTCATAGCATCATCGATTTCATCCCAGTTGGGGTTAATTTGAGTGAGCGGGTTAAAGAGGTCAGTACCCTCAACCTTTTTAAGCTGATAATTAGGTGTATTAGTCATAATACATTACCTCCTTATACAATGATATTCTTACCATTCATGGCAAGCTGGCTGTATGTGAACTTGAGAGCAATAAGAGCATTAACAGTTTTCTGACGGGTGATAAGTTCAGTAACCGTAATACCATCCGTAGCATGGAGCTGTGCAAGATAGTCAAACATCTCCTGAACCGTTACCTTTTTACCAGTAAAATAGTTAAGCACCTTAATGCCGATTATTTCAGAAGCAATACTCTCGAAAATATACTCATTGTTTTCGCTGATTTTCAAATCCATAATATCCTTTAGGCTTTCGCCAAGGTTATGAATCTTCGTGTCCATCTCCTCAAGAGAAGCAGCGGTGGTATCAGCAAGGTCAATGATGCTCGCATTAAGCTCGTTGTAAAGCTCCTGATATTTGCCATCCAGCCTATTGTACTGCTCCTGCACTTGCGCTTCAAATTTTGCAATCTCGTTGCGCATATCGTCAAGGGCTTGCTGAATAGCTTCTTGGTCGATTGCATTAACCTCTGCAATTATTTCCTCCAGCTTCTTATATAGCTTGCTTACCATCTCAAGGTAAGACAAGCTATCATCAAAAACCGTAGGCAGTACAGGGTTAAAGTTCCAATAGGGCAATGGAGTAATCATTTAATACACCCCCAAGAAACATTGATTTAGGTCTTTATCGTTCATCAGCAAACGCACAACGCTGACCACATATCTACGATATTCGTCATACAGTTTGCCTACACTGACCCCATTATAACCACTGACCAGCTTAACATAATCCGTTTCGGTCTTGCTATCCACAGTGCCGTTAGCATTAACCGTATTGTTGTTAAGCGTAGCAGAAGAAGCGTACACATTGTTCTCTATCTCGTTCATCTGCACAAGGCCATCAGCAGGGGTGCTTTCAACCGATTTGCTGTTACCGTTAGTATTAGAGTTGGAGCTTGTAGTTCCCACATCAGACTTATCCAGCGTTTCCTTATACTTATAGTTTGTAAGAGGGTCTATTTCACTCATGGCCATTTTGAACATACCGTTATAATACGGCATAATCTCGTTAAGCGTGTTACCGAGATAAAGGTCAAATTCACCGGCAGTTTCAAAGCCTATCTCTCGCATCCAAAAGTGATTAAGGATATACTGATTTAACACAGAACGGTAATTCTCGTCAAAGATAGGATAAGAGGTAAGAGCATTGAGCTTATACCCGCTTTCGATAATGTACCGCAGTTCGGTTGTATACTTACTCATTACCCTCACCCTCTTTCTCCACATTTAATGGCTCTGGTGTAAAACTCTGCGTAGACCTTAAGGTTTCCATCTGATACTGCGTGAATGGGTCGTCCATATCAACCAGCGTAGATGTAGGCTGACGGAAGTTAACCTCAATGTTAAGGCCGAACATATTATTGATTTTTTCAGCAGCCTGTCTGCGCATGAGTAGAGGGCTATATCTGTAACTCATGCTTTCACTCTGCGCTGCTCTAACCTCACCCGCAAGAACACGCTCACTTTTCTGTGTAGCTTCCTGCGTTTCATAGCCAAGGTAAATCATAATTTCGCCCATAATGTGACGGCGCATTTGCGTAAGTTCTTCGCCTAACCAAGGAGCATCAGTTTTGAGAACTGTAAAGCTATCCTTATCCACGCTTTCATCAACCATCATAAACGGCTCATTTCCTGCGTACTTCAACCAAATATTTTTAAGAGTAAGTCTTTGCTTATCCGTACCCTTAAATAGCACTGGGGTTTTCTGTGCAAGAATATTAACCCGCCTTGCTTGGTCAATATCATAAAGCTGTTCAGCGTAGTAGTCCAGCCAAGGGAATGTAGGAGATTTAATCATGTTATTATAAACTATGATAGAGTTCTCCATCGTCAGTTCTTGCTGATACCCATTGATAGCCCACACTCTGTATTGAATGGGGTCATTATAGATATTGTAGTCACCGTTAATCATAGCTGGTAGGAATACATAACGCTGCGCAACCTCATCAAAGAAGAAAGCACCCATAGCATATTCGTTAAGGGTCATTTCCAAGAACCGTTCGTCAATCTCCGGGGGAAGATTCTCCCACTTGAATCGTGCCATAGCCAGTTCATGCAGTCTGCCACGATAGAGGGAATCCAAGATGGAGTTGGAGAATAGCGCCGAGTTACTTTCATTCTTTAGAGGAATAAAAGGTTTATTCTTTCCCATGCTTTACCTCCTTTCAAGAAGTGATGATGGGGTTAGAGAGTGTTCCGTAATTGAATGTACCGTTATGCCAAAGGGTTACACCAGTATCAAACATCTTTTTAACAGATTCAATAACTTGAGCAGGGCACTCACCGACAACATTGCATCCAATGGTTTGAACAAAGTCCCAGTTCTGTCGGTTGTGCAGTTCAATATCCTTTAAGAGAGATACCTTATAACCGTATTGACTAAAGAAGTTGTCAATTATCCTTGCGTACTCTGCTCTAATTGCTACACAGTTTGCATAGAATCCGCTCTTACCGCTAATGGCATTTGCATCGCTGCTTTCTATTGTGCCATTCAAGTTGTTAGGCAGGTGTTCAGCTTGTGCAACCTTAGACAGAGAACCGAGAGTGGCAGATATACCACCAGCAATAGCAAGAGGGTTACCTGTCAATCCACCAACAGCTAAAGTAGCAAGACCTGTTCCGAACTCTGTGGCCATGCTGTACTTATGCTTTGCCAGCCAGTCCTGATACCCATTATTAACCCATGGCAGCACAGGAAAACCGGTTAAAGATACTTGGTCTTGAATGTCAATATTATTTCCAGCGTAATTTTCCATTGTAGCGGAAAGTGTTGGACGCATACCAAAGGGATGAGTTATCTTAAAGAATCCTGTTGCACCCCCGGTTGCTATTCGTTCATATCTAAAAGTTTTTGCATCACCGCTTGAAGATATGATGTTCAAGGCACAATAGGGATAACAGTACAACTTATTGTTTCTCGGCACAATAGATAGTGTCCTTGCGGGATATGCGCCAAGGCTCTCAATCGTGGCGTAATTATCCCCCACCTTTGTTACAGTAAAAACTCCAACGATAGCATCAAGTTGTGCAGCTTTAGTATATGCGTCTATAATTGCTTGAGCAGCCGTCATAGCAGAAGCATTGTTAGCTCTACCACACTCAATCCAATATACAGGAAATGCAATTCCTCTTACAATAGATGGAGCTTGTATATGAGCCACAACTCCCTCACCTAATTCTTGTTTAATGTAATCAGGTATACCAGTCATAGCGATAATAACTCGCATATCCTCCGGCTTGAATAAGGTGTAGGAATGAGCAGTTGTTACATAGTCACCTGTTTCCAGCCCTTCATCAAGAGTATGCGCTCCAACAGCATCATTGCTCACCGTTTCCCGCTCAACAAAACTCTTATTAAAGGTAAGGTCAAATTGCCAGCTTGCCCACACATCCTCATCCAGTATAAGTGCTGTACTTTCAGGAGAAAGATACCGCATATCATTAACGAAAGCATAAAACCACTTATTACCGTACCGATGATTTTGATAAGCTACATAGTTAATATGATAGCAATTCTCCATCTGACGCTTAATCCGCAGTTCTCTCGTTCCATCAATAAACTGAAAGTCGGTGTAAGTAGCAACAGGCACTTGATTAGCAAAGAACTGATTCTGTTCTGTCACACTATCCCATTGGAGAACATTTTGATAGGTAGGGTCACAGGGAATACCACTATACAGTTTTACTATCGTATTAGGTGTTACCATTTTATCCCTCCTTAAAGAATTAGGTGGGGCAGGTGATTAGCCCACCCCACCATAAGATTAACCAACAGTGATGGTGCAGGTAGCAGTCTTGGTGGTGTCCTGAACGGAAGTAGCAGTAACAGTAATCTCTTTCTTAGAGGTGCCAAGAGAGCCAGTTTCTTTGCTACCAAGGATAACCTTACCCATGGTGCTAACAACAGTTTCAGGGTCAGTGTTGCCAGCGAGAGTAAAGGTACACTTGGAAGTGGGGTCACCAGTACCAGTAACAGTGGTGGTAATCTGAACAGTACCACCCGGTTTAACAGTAGCTGCGGTGGGATTAACGGTAAGAGCGGTTACGGTAGGAGCAGCAGTACCGAAAGCAACAGCGTTAGCAAAGGGAGAGAGGGAATATACCATCCACACATGGTAGAAGTAATTCCAGTACAGACCCTCACCGTTATAGGCAGTCTTAAAGGTGCGCAGATAATCGTAAACCTGATACCAGTTCTTATCTACGAGAATAGCTTCGATACCATCATCACCAAGGTCGCCGATATTATCTACCACGATAACATGACCGGCGAACTCTGCCTTATCCATATGGAACGCAGCAGCCAGCACATCAACATCCATGCGGGCATTGAAGTCAGGAGTAGTAATAAGGTACTGCTCATCCTTAGGAGTGGAAGTCCAAACACCAGCGTAGTTCATCTGGTTGTTAAAGATGGTCATGCCGTCAGACACAGCCTTAATCTTAATCATAGCTTCACGGGCAGAAGCAGCATCAGTAACAGCGGTGATAGGCTCAACGATAAAGCGACTGTTCTCGTTCCACTCACTGATAAGCTGCTTCATCTGAATAAACTCATCCAGCGTAGCAGACTTATACATGGAATCAACCAGCCCTGCGATGAAACGGTCAAGGCTATCATAAGACAGGAAAGCCTTACGAAGCTGCTCATTGGAGATAGTCAGAGGGTAATTGAGCTGGCTATCAACGCTGTGGAATACAGAGGATACATTGGGCAGGTGGCGCTTAAACAGGGTGTCCTGTGCAGCTCTGGGGTCATAGGTCTGCGCCTTGATAACATCGATGTAAATTTCCTCAATGGTTTCACCAACCGCCAGTCTGCCCTTTTTCAGTGCAGCAAGAGGGTTGGTAGCCATGCGATTGTTCAGGATAACAAGACCGATTCGATTAACCAGCGCATTAACGAACTCGTTAGCCTGTGCTTCGTAGGTGAGAATAGCATCACCAACTTCATGTAGATTCTCTGCGGTAGCTTCAGGAATTCTATCCTGATATACAGCAGTAGCGTTCTGACGAATTACATTCAGAACATTAACACCATTTGCCATAATTATTCATCCTTTCCAGTGTAAGATTCAGCTACTTCTTCATAGGTGAGCTGTTTACCTGCTTCATCATCTTTAATGTCCTCGCTCTGTTTATCCTTAGCTTCCATAAGGTCAGCGTTGCCACCAAAGAATCTGTTAATGTACTGCTCACGCAGGGTATTATACTTGCCGTTCAGCTCATCGTACTCTGCCTGAGGTACGCCCTCAATGACTTCCATGCTTGCGCTATAATCATCACGCAGACGGCTAATCATTTCAGCGCCATCATCAGGATTCTCATACATATCCATAATGGTGTGCATATAGGCTTCGTGTTCTTCCGGGGTAAGTCTTGGCATTATTGTTCACCTCCTTTGCGCAGAATACTGTCAATCTTGTCAGCAAGGGATTGCATCACTTTCGTGTTATCCCTAATAACATTAGCCTGTTCCTGATTGTTTTTCAACAACAGAATACAGACAACAGCCGGGAAGCCAATGTTGGAAATTAGGTTAGTCAACTGAGCCCAATCCATACCTTATACCTCCTTAGACCTTTATCTCATTAAGCATTTTCATAACTCCCACCCATGCAGCCTTGGCCTTGCCAGTTTCGAACCTCATTTTTCCTTGTTGAAAAAGGACAGTGGCTAACCGCCATACAGGTTGGTTGCGAACTGACTTAACCATAAGCGTATTTGGTGTGTGGTCTGCCATGCTCAATGTGTACTTTAACGGATAAGATGGGTCATAATCTTCTGAACAATACATCAGCCCAACCTTATCATCTCGCCATACTCCGTAAAATTCTCCGTTAAAGAAGAACCCAAAGTAATAGTAAGCTGTACCTTGTTTTCTTTCTAAGAACTCATTAGAATCTCTAAGGGCTACATTACCTATTGCATATTCACCGTAAGAAGTTCCTGCTATGATTTTACCGAATCTTGTTTGCGCCATATGATTAGCAAATTCTTCGCTGCTTACTTTAAGAAGAATAACATCCCCTCCTTTAGCTTTAGCAACTGTCTGTTCTCCGATAAGCTGCAAGCCAAAATAGAGAAAGTAGGGATTATAAAGTGAAACATTATTAGCAAGAAAGACAGCTCTTACATCTCTATCTCTTGCTACGGTGGAGTACGCTTCAAGGAAAGTTTCAACCTCGTTCCTTAAATAGTGATAAGAGGAAGATGGGTCAATAAGAAATTCCTCAAAGATGATTAAGGTCACTCCGGGATAAGTTGTTGACTTCTCTACAATCTGTGTGGAGAGTGTCATGCAGAACCCTGCAAGCTGTTCATCAATATAAAGCCCTTTTGCCGTAGCCTTAAATTGATGGTCTGGAAACTCTTTAGCAACATCTGCAAAGAATGTGGGCACAGACTTCTTTAATTCAGTCTTATACCGGCGTAGGTACACAAACTGTTCACCTTTAGCCAAGAAATTCTTAATAGCCCTTTTCTTTGCAGAATAAGTTTTACCAATACCACGACCACCCATTATCATTGTAAATAGGGCGTTGTATGATAAGGCACTATCTATATTATAATACATAACTGTTCCTTTCTTATGGCGGAAACAGGGAGTGCATAAGCAAGGTAGCAAACCCAACCGCACCGGCCGGTTTCACCCGGTTGCTGTCCGGCACTGGTACTCATACACCACCCCTGCTCCTAATTATATTATACAACTTTTCCATAAAAAATCAAGTTCGATAATTGGTAAATTTTTATTTTGGCTTAATAGTGAACTCTTTGTCTGTTAATACTACGCCACCCCTGACACGCTCATGCATAAGTTTGCCAGCAAAAGAGGAACCTATCTTAAAGTTATCAGGGGTTACATATTTATAGCAGCCTTTCGGCATACCTGCACAAGTAATTTTCCAACCGTTACTTTCAGCATATTTCTCCGGGTCTTTCTTCTTAAATTCCTCTGCGCTCTTTCCGCAGGGATGCTCCATGTAGGTTTTCTGTCTTATAAATACTGCTTCATCTGCTTGCATTTCATAATCCCAAGCGCCTAATTTAACAGGGTCAACATCAAGATTTTCAGGTATCTCATGGCCTATTAAATGTAGGCTGTCAGTGTCAGCATAGATGAATCTGTCATATACTTTCTGTGCTGCTGTGATGGTGGTGTACCTCGCCCAAGCTGTGATGTAGCAAGCCATCGGAATGTAGACAGGCTCACGCTTCTCCGGTTCACCGTCACGATAGATAACCTTATCTTCCTCGTAGTACGGTATCTTAGAACGGCAGCTTATCTTTAATCCAAACTTTCCGTAGAGAGCGTTGAGCATCAACTTAGCAAGTGTACGCATACCTGCGTTACCCTCTATGGTTGCTTCCTGCTTTACCTTAATCCACTTGTCGATATACTCTGTGAACATACCTGTTTTGGATTTGAACATGTAGCCGCCAAGATATTCATACACATACACATCATAGTGCGTGAACAACAGCTCAAGGTCTACGCTTGTCAGAGTAAGAATAACATCTTCACCTTTCGTGTCTGTGATATACTCGTTAGGAATAAACCCAAGAGTGTTCTTTAACTGAATGGTGGGGAGCATACCTTTCTTAACCTTAAACTCACACCTAAGTCTTTGAACATAAAGAGGATAAACAGGGTTATTCTCATACTTGCCCTCAAACCTTACGGGTGTATCATATGGCAAAGGTCTGCTATACATCTGCGATGGGTAAAGGCTGTTTACATCAAACACAGAAATTTTACCTAACTTCTTTCCTTGGAACCTTGGGTTACAATAGGTAAACCCACCTCTGTATGCCTTACGAATAATCACATCATCATCCTCCTTAATAGCGGGGAACTTATATCTAAACTTTAATTCCCCACCCATGATTTTCTTATAGTCTGCAAGAGCATTTGAGCCTTGAGTAATCTTTGTCAGCCCCTCGCCAAACATTGTGCTAAGAGCCATAGCAACTATGCGTACATCGTTCTTAATGTATTCGGTTTCTTGCTCTGTTAAAATATGACCAACCTCGCGCTTAGCTTTATAATCAATTTCAAGTTTAGAGATAGGCAGTTTGAAGCTCTTGGCTATTTCCTCTACACTGAATGGAATAATCTTTAAGCTATCTATTATCTTAGTACAGATTTTGTTTCGTCCGCTTTTCTTGTGGCAGATAGTGATAGTATAAAACACATTCATGTTACTGATGAGAGTAGTAAAAGTCTTTTCTTCTAACTCTTTAGCATCTTTAACAAAGGTGTAACCATTACGGAACAGCCAATAGATTATAAACTCACTATCAAACTTGAGGTTGTGAAAGTACAGTGTGTTATTGGCTGAGGATATTCTATCAAACATATCATCAATAGAGTTCCCAACCGTAGTAGCATAGTCACCCCCTATCTCACAAAGAGCATATGCCCACACCCGGCAATCCTCTTTATCTGTTGTGGTTTCAAAGTCGGCTGTGTATTTCAGAAGCTAATACCAAATACATCTTTAACTCCTATCGCAACCCCATATTCTGCGTCAGTTGTCTTGTCAGGATAAAGAAAAGAAATATCACCTAACAGGTCTGTGTAATATGCATACTGAAATTCTTCCGGGGAGAGCTGTTTAAGAGCGTTCAAAATATCTTTGGCTTCTTCTCGCCTTGCTGAACCTTTAATCTCCTTGTCAATTTCATTAACTATATTTCGCTCAAAGGTTTCAAGATATGTTTTCTTGTAGGCTTCCATCCGTTTCATTTCATCAAGGTTAAGAGCCTTATCATACATCTTATCTTTCCACTTATCATAATCATACTGACTGCGGAATCGTTCAGGGTCTTTGTATGTGTAAACCCTCTCACTGAATTTATCCATCCATTGAACCGGGTCAACATTAGATACATTACCGCCCATGGTTACGCCCTTTTCGTTTATCCACTCTTTAACTTCTTCAATCTTTTCTCTGCCCCTGCGTTCGCTTTCGTTACCGAGAACCATAAGCTCTGCCTGTTCGTTCATGGAATAAGAAGCTCTTTTTCGATAACTTAACTCTCTTGGTGCTTCCATAAAAGCATCAAGGGAACGCTCCAACGAATCAGCATCGTCCTGTGTCATTAGCTTTCTTACAGTTTCAGCAGGATTGATATTTCTTATCTTGGAAGTAGGGTTTAGGTTTGTGTTAATCCATCTTGCCATCTTGTTTCGCTCTTTAATCTTGCTTTGAAGTCTGGCTCTTTCGGCTTCGGAGATAGCCATGGATTATTCCTCCTTTGCGTTAATCATCTTACACCCGCACCAAGGACAGTAAGGAGAATACACTTCTTGTTCATCTCGATAAAGCGGGAATTTTTTACAATTTGAGCATATTATGTCTATAAAATCCCCCCATGGGTGTCGCGTAATTTCATCTTTCCAAAAGGCGTCCATAACTTATTCCTCCCTTACTTTCTTATCATCGTGAGGAAAATCTTTTTCTTTAAGCCACTGACAAACCTCGTCATATTCCTCATCAGTCAATCCCCAAATGGTGACTTGCCATACATTCTCACCAGCGGTATAGCCGTTAAGGTTGTTGTTCTTCATAATGGCAGGGTAATCTTTGAAGCTCTTGTTCACATCTACAAAGCCCTTGATACCATTACACAATCCCTTAGCACCATACTGCCACATACCACAAGGTATAACAGGTTTTCTGTTCCAGTTGGCAATCCAAAAATCGTGTGCTTTAAGGTTGGCCTTTATCAGCTTATTGTTCATCCAATCTTCCGAACAGTATATGCCAGCATAATAACCTGCTTCCTCAATCATTTCGCAAAATGCTTTAACGCAAGCTGTGCGTGTGATAGGGTCAAGGTTATCTGCTCTACCGAGATTCTGCCTGTGGCCACTCTCCTCTGTGTCTATATAAATAGGATAGTCAACCTCTAACCCTCTAAGTCTTTCGAGAGTGAACAGGGCTTCCTCTTTGGCTTCTTCCTCTGTGATTGCTTGCGTAAAGAAGTAAACGCCAAATGGAATACCTCTCTCGATGCATCCGTTAAGGTTGTACTTCCACCAACCATCCTCTTTAAGAGTGCCGTCACCATAACCACGATAGCCAACTCGGATAATGCAGAAGTCGGTGGCTGCTTTAACCTGCTGAAAGTCTATCTTGGCATAGGTGTTGTTGGCATAGCTAATATCAATGCCGGTCTTAGTCATTTAAGATTCCTCCTTATAGAGTTAAAAATAGCCCCTGCGGTGGGATTAACACAGGGGCTTTGTTTTACTATCTATTAGATAGCTTTCAGAGTCATGGTCTTACGGCCTTTCTTGGTGCTAAGGTTCTGAACCTCAACAGGCAGAGCGGGCTCC
>OJMG01003433.1_pt1 | contig 12002 bp, 22 predicted proteins | sample 1597141 | NCBI WGS metagenome assembly OJMG01 (sample SAMEA2452119, study PRJEB22498) | human gut metagenome | biome: human feces; feature: human gut; material: feces | place: Australia | collected 2012
TAGGGAATCACTAACTCATTGGATTTCTTAATCAAGCTCATAATGTTATGTTTTTAAAAGTGTTATTTTACTTCCAATTCTGATTTGAGGAATTGCTTCAGGTCACGACCGTAATAAAACGGACGGCCATCCGAACCTGTGATAATTATTTTATTGTCATCTATACAAAGGACTGTGGTTCAATGCCCACTTCATATCCCATTCGCATTCTTCCTCACGTTCCATTACGGATTCTTCCAAATGTACCTCGTTCATTACTTTTTCAGTACTTATGGAATCCTTTATTGATTGGGACAAATTAGAAAGTTCCATATTGGATAAATTTCCCAAAATGTCTACATCCAATTCTCCGGATAGGCTGTCATAAAAAACCTCAACCGAATAATGACCGGATTCAAGCCGGACGGAAGATCTCCTTGTATCATAGTCGAACATTCTAATGAGTTCATCTTCTATGGACGATGCCAAATTCTGTATTGAGTTCCTTTTCATTGATAATTTTCAATATAGAAATCCGCTATCATCTCGTCAGAAGGCTCATGCCCTTGCATACGAAGGCTGTCCACGATGTCTTCGTAAATATCTTCCGGCATGGTATATATTACCTGTGAAACCATGTCGGAATGCCCGGCACGCATGAAGGAATATACGACGGCCAAAGTTGACAGTATGTATAAAAACTTTTTCATCGTATAAAATTCATATCACACGGTTACGCTCGAAAAATCGGTCCAAACTCTGTAGCTCATACCATATCATCCGTCCCCTCTTGGCAAATTTGACTTCTGCATTGTTTTTCAATTCACGAAGGAATCTTTCACTACATCCAAGATAAGCCATTGCTTCCCGCATTGAGAGCCATTTCTTTTGTACCGGCTCGACTTTCATAATTCTTCTTTGTGCCATAATTTTGATTTTTAAGTTTTGTTCCCCTCAACCCAACAATAGGTATTTAGCGTTTACGTGTACCGGAATTTTACCGGAGGGGATTGGTTTGAAAGGCGCACTTCCAATGAAGTAAAAGAAAAATCGTCACACTTAAAACTTACTTTGATATTGGAGGTGCGCCGGAATTATTCTATATTTGCAGCGTCACATTTAAAACTTATGATTACAAATAGAATTTCAACAAATTTATACGTTGCGGAAGACCCTCGTTTTGGCAACTACAATAAGGATATTGTCTACCGCCTGTTACAACAAGTCCAAATTGATTTCTCAAATTGGATAGGAAATGATGTATTCCATACAAGTGATTGCATAATATCATACAAGGATGAATGCCCTACCATATATGATAATGGTCAAATTGGCCATAAGATATGCTTACATGTAAGTGGTGACGACTGGTGGCGTTGGGGTTACCAATTCTCCCATGAGTACAGCCACCACCTGATTAACGGCACAATGTCCGGTGATATATCAGGGATGATATGGTTTGAGGAAGCTATTTGCGACCTTTCGGCAATCGCCCATTTAAAAAGGCTAATTGTTCTTTGCGATGTTCTTCGGACAGATAGCCTTCTTTCGTATAAAGATTATGTAATCCTCTGTCTTCATGCGAACCTTGGTTCTGCTCAAAAAAACTGTCGGGAATATCTAAGGTCAAATATGGCGATACTCGAACAACCCGTGTACCAACGGGAAATTTACTCAAATCTATCCGCGACAATTCTTCCGTTTTTTGAAGAGAACAATCATCTTTGGAAGATAATCCTCCATTTTGGGGACATGCGCAAGTGGGATTCCCTTGAAGAATTGTTTGACCATCTTCTTCATACTTCTGACGATAGCTATTCCGTTTCATTACGCAAACTTTATAATCTGTTATTATGAACTTGATTTGCTGTGTTCCACCGCGCCAATCCGATTGGCGGCATCACGCCTTTTGCGGTGGATTATATGTCATAAGCTAACATCATTGGCTGGGTGAGGTTGGCAGATATATGAATCCATTTTCATGGCAGACATATAAATCCGGTTTTCACGAACCTGTCAGCTTGTATTTTCAATGTATGTTTGAGTTCCTGCGGTAGCGTGCTCGCGCCCCAATGCGATATACTTGATGGGATAAGGTGAAATCCCGCTGTCCGCTTCCTCTTTCAGCCTTCCGCTTGGTTGGTGTCGTGGCGTTTCCGCTCGCCAACATTCCGGCATGGCTGATGTTCACAATATGTCAAAGAACTGAATTTTGTGCTCCCACAGGCCAATCCGATTGGCAGCTTCGCACCGTTCTGTGGGTTTTGTTTGTTGATGCAAAGTAAATAGTTTTATTGTCACAAAACAAATTATTGGAAATAAATATATTTCCCATTAACCTTTATTAGTAAATAATTCTGTTTACATCTCTAAGAATGGTTTATCTTTGCAAAAAATTGCAGTCATGACACGGATAAAAGAAATATTAAAAGAGAAAGGTATTACCGTACAAGAACTTGCCGACATGCTTGAAATAAGCAGGCAAGCATTAAGTAAGCAAATACAAGGTAAGATGCTTGTTGAAACAGCCCAAAGGATTGCTTCAAAGTTAGATGTACCTTTATGGCAACTATTTGCTTCTCCAAAAGATGTAAATGGCGTATCCGGTATTATTTCGTGCCCACACTGCGGAAAGCCTATCACCATCAAAACCGAATAAGATTAAAAGTAACTTTTGCCTGTTATCCTGAAAACCATCTTGCATTAATGGCATTCGCCTAAAGGATAAGGCTGAGATTATCCAAGTATTAACTTAAATAATTCACGCCATGGCAAAAGTTACCGTTGAGGGTTAGAACCACTGTGAGGACTTCCGTACGCACTACCGTTCGGATTCGCAGAGGTTAAAAACCCGGGGAGTGGCGAAAGCCGCTCCTTTTATGTATCATTTACTTTTGCACCAACAACAAGTCAAAGAACTCTTTTTTAGTTCCCTCTCCGGTAAACTCACCCGGACGTGAAAGGCTGGCTTTGAGGGATTTTTCTTAATTTTGTGGTGTCTAATCAAAAATTAAGAAGTATGAAACAAAAAATCGTAACTATCATTAAGCGCCTTAAAGACGCAAAAGATTCTCAAATTGATTTAGATTCTAACCTCGAAGAGTGGCTCCAAAACGATTGGCAAATCAAACAGGTCGTTTCCACTGCATTCCAACATCAATCATCGGGAACGGGAAATGTGACTTCTGCGATTGCAATCACTCTTCTTTTGGAGAAGAAGTGAGCATTTTTTTTAATGCCTGTTTTTCTCTCCATTCTCGGAAATCTTGAAGTTCTTCGAGTGCGGAATCATCGCCTTTGATGAATTTTAGTACAAGCGGGATTTCATTCAGTTCGAATCCCGTTTGTCTTACCAAATCGAATCTTAATTGTTCTTCTGTTGTTAAATATTCAAATTTCATACTCATTCCTCCTTGTCTAAAGTTCTTCCGTGCAACATCCTACGGAACTCGTCGGCGTATTTTTGGGCTTCATCTGCCGTACGGAAATAATTGCCTGAATTCCAGAGACCATTGTCAGTTGAATCAAATTTTTCTCTATAACTGGAAATTCCAAATGCACTGCCAACGAAATAATAGCTTTCTCCTCTTTTCGCCCTCCATCGTTGCTCCTTGTCTTCTTCTATAGTCATATCGTAAAAAGTTATTTCTTTTTTCTCACCGCTATAATCAAATGTAATGTGTACACTTATAAGACAATTATCAGGGTGTGTTATTTCATGTAATGCATTTTCAAGACATTTTAGCCTGCCTGCCAATGCTGCTGCATCGCTAATCTTTTTATAGTTCACTTCCATAGCTATTTATCTTTTATGATTTGACTTCAAATAACAACTTCTTCAACTCCTCCCGTATCGCGTTGATTTTGGCAAGGTACTTTGGCCCTACATTACGGTAGCTCATCAACTCTTCGTCCGTTACCTCAAACAGCCGCTTTACATCAATGGTAATCTTGTTTATATCATTACGGGAATGTCCAATGATGTCCATCCGAGTCAACAGTAACCCGTTCCCATTCATATAATAGATTTTCTTTGCCATAGCCTTACTGTTCACGCGTCACAATAAAATCAGGATACTCCGAACGGGTTGAAAACCGCATGGCAGTGACGGTCTGTATCTGGCCGATAGTTGAACGTACAGATAACGCCCTCCAAATCGGGAACGCTTCCTTGTCCCCCACCTGCATTTTCTTCAATGTCGGCCCAATCGGCTTTTTTCTACTTCTTTTTCCATATTTATGTTTGTTTCATTAAAGTCTTTTTACGATACAATACTGTTCGTCATCTTCTGATGACGTGGTGAATGAATACTCCCCATTGGTACGTCTTTTGATGTTTGCTACCATCGACCTTGCAGTGGTAGGAGATAAAATGGAGCGATGGAATCTCTTCACCTCACCATGATCCATCATTTTCAGTGTTCCTGTCAAGTCGGCCTTCATGAGGATGCCGTTGACAATATCGTATTTTTTTAACTGCGTTTGTTTGGTTTTAACCATAATCATTATTAGTTGATAAAGTGCTCATCTTTTACCCTTATCTTCCACATACTTTTTGAAATCGAATACTATGCACTTTGAACCTTGCCATCTTTTTTAGGTAGGCCAAGCTGCTCGCGGAGTACATTGTTTTCCCCTTTAAGCATGTTAAGTTCTTCTTTTAGGGATTCAAACTCCTCATTATCTTTCGGATAGAAAGAAGGAGAACGTATCATTATTCCCTCTCCACGGAGAAGCCATTCTGCGGAAAGTTCAGGAAAGCGAACCAGGAATTTTTCCAAGTCCATCAATGAGATGCTGCCTTTATTTGCAATTTTCCCATTTTCCCATTCCATGATACTTTCCACTTTTGCAAAAGACAATCCTTTTTGGGAAAGGAAATCATATATTCTACTCCATACGTCATAAGTATTAGAGCTTTGGCGAATATCGCCTCTTAGCATCTCTCCCTCACCCGTGAGAAGCCATATATGGTTAAGTTGTGGAAATGCACTTAATATGCCATTTAATTTGTCCTCCCCCATACGCCCCTTTAATTTGCTAATGTAACCATTAGCAAGGTTTGACTTTCGTTCAAACTCTGATTTACTGATATTCAACGACTTGCAAAAGGTAGTTAATCTTTCTTTCTGTCCCATACCACAAGTATTATTAGTTAAATAATATTTATTTAAGAAAATACTTAGACTATTTCGCTTATAGTCTTAGACTATTTCGCTATATTTGCAGTGTGAAAAAGCAAGAGCCAAATGCTAATCACAAAAGCAAATTTTGTTAATATACAAATATAATAATGATTATGTTTAATATGATTTGCTTGCTTTTATTCTTTATTTATCCGCTATAATTTATTCAATAACAATTATTAGAAAGGATTAATAAGATGAAGAAAGTGTTACTTAGTTTATTTGTGCTTACCGTTTGCGTCCTCGCATCCGTACAGGCACAGAATGTCAATCAGTATATTACCGTATATGGACATGATTACCACATGAGTAATGGTGGTGTGAAAGATGAAGACGGGAATTGGGTAGAAACATGGTATGAGGAAACCCGAGACATAGAAATACAGAACAATTCGGACTACTCCTTAAACATTGGTACGATTCAAGCGTATGACTATGAAACAGGATTTGTTTTTTTCAGCATAGATTACAATGGTTTCGTTGAGCTACTTCCGTATTCAAATATTGATGTCACCATAGTAAATGGTGATTCCACTTACGACTTCATTAATCATGCGTATGTCATATCCATATCCTATATCAACTACAACGATTACGGGACATATACCAAAGAAGTAAAGACGAAAAAAGGATATTGGTCATCCAATGAAAAATTCGAGGATTTGAATCCCGATAATCCATTTGACAAAGCCATAGAACTTGACGGAACACCAGTTGAGTTTAATTTAAGTTCAATAGATGATGCAGATTACTTTAAAGTATATGCAAGTTATACAGATGAAATAACTTTTAAATTAAAAACTAATGAAGAATATTCATATAGTGGAGATCGCATATTTAAATATGAAACATTCAGTGAAGAAGAACAAAAGGGGTTAGGATATTTCCTTTTTAATAGTTATAACAAAGAACAAGAAACAAAAATAATAGCAACACAATTTAATTCAAATCCTTACTACATAAAAATATACTATGACCAAAGTTATTATCCATCAGAATATTACAGTGATGAATATCTGACTATACAAGCTTTCATTAACGGCCAACCCGTATCTGTGGAAAAGGTAGATAAAAACAGGATGGCGATATATGCGCAAAACGGGAACATACATGTCAGGGATGCCAAAGGAGAGGCCGTGCTTGTCTACTCCATAGATGGAAAGCTTGTATATAACAAAGTGTCTGACACGGATGATGTTAGTATCGGATTAACATCTGGAATATATATCGTAAAAGTAGGGAAAATTACTAAAAAGGTAAAATTATGAAATTGTGAAGCGGGGCTTATGCCCTGCTTTTTCACGAATAATAACAATAATAATTAACCCCTTAAAGCCACATTATAACATGGAAATAAAGTATATTGTTAAATCAGCATCAAGTAATCGTCCATTCTTCCTTGTAAGGGATGTGGAGATATTTGGAAATGTCGTTCCATTTGCTTTCAGAGACTGCGGACAACAAGAATGGAATATAGCCAAGTTCGACACGAAAAAAGAGGCTATTGCCGCTTGTGAAGAAGCAAGAAAATATGATGGCGCAGATTATACGCCTATAATTTTAGAGGCATTAGTCCAAGAGGAATCTGACTAAAACCGGTTGTCAACGCATTTATACACGAGAACCCCTAAAAAATATATCTTCGTTATTATTGAATGTCTTGTATAGTTCACAATCTTGTTAATCATAAGAAACATGTTTTTTGCAAATATAGTCAAAATTCCCAATATGCAAAAGCGGCATCATGAATATATTCCGAAAGAGAAAAACAAAGTGGTTCCCCTAATACAAAACATAGTTGGCACCACATCTGCCAAATAAAATAATACCAAACGGTAGAAACCTAAAATACCAAATAGAATATGATAACGATAGAAGAATTTAAAGACTACCTACTCCAGATAGCAGATGAAGGAGAAGTTGTGTTTGCTGATGATTTCAGTAAAGAGGAATACCAGTATTGGAAGTTCTTCTTTTCATTGGTAAAGGCTGATGGCTATGTAAAAGATGCATGGCCTATCACACGAGCTTTTAAACCTGTTCTTACAGATAAGGGGCGTGTATTTTACGACTGTGGAGGATATAGTAACCAGTTAAATGAAAAGAAACAGGTAAAGGCAATAAACCTTATGAAGTCTGTAGCCTTTGACACTTTAAAGCAGGTTGTTTCTAATATCCCTGTCGAACTTGTCAAGCAAATGTTCCATTAGCCACGCACGTTCTTTCCTGTCTAAATGGAAACGGCGGTCAAGCTCTTTTTGGAGGAACTCGCCAAACTCTACGGCACGGCGGCGAAGGTATTCCCATTCGCGCTCGTATTCTTCGTAGTTCTCATCATATACTGGAGTATGGTCGGGATTGAATTTGATAGTTTTCTGAATATTTGTCATAATGGTTACGGTTTGATGAAGTTTTTTTATTCATTTATTATATCCTTGTTCTCGTGTGAGGACTTTACCATGCAATCCATCGCATTCTGTTCACTAAAATATGTGCGGATTTCATCTACGGCTTCAGCGGCACATCCAACGGCATTGACCGGATGAAAGCCTTGCTTAGAAACACAAATGTTATATATGCGGAAGAACAACCTTCTGTAATACCATTTTCTGAAAAGAGAGATAATTGCTTTCATTGTTTTTTGTTTTATGCAAAATTACATAAAAATCAAGTAAGTATCTAATAATTATAATACTAAATAGAATATGATAACAAAGCAAGAAAGGGCTATTGACAGGTTAAGGAAATTCATCCTTTACCTGAAACAGAATAAAATGATAACCGGGGACAGCCAGTTTGAGAAGGCATGCGGACTGTCGAACAAGTATGTTGCCAATACGGCCACTAAAGGCAGGCCGGGAACCATGGGGACTGACATCATATCGAGGATTCATTCAAAATACCCGGAACTGAACATCACATGGCTTTGCACCGGGGACGGGGACATGCTGGAAAACGCATGGATTCCTGAAAATGAGATGGCAGGGGAGATAGAAAAGGCGGAGAAACTTGCCAATGAACTCAAAAGGACGATTGCAAGGATGAAACGGGCAAAATACTGACCACAAGGAAAGGGAAGCTTTAACGGCTTCCCTAGCGACTACAATCACATATAAAAAAATCCGTCAAATCATGTGGTTGGCCTTTAGCCACCGTTTACCCGGTGGGGTCAAGAACCAAAGGAGAGCCGCCAAACATGGTATTCCTACCATTCCAAGAATAATTAAACTTCCCATCATTATCCTCCCTTTTATTCGTTAGAATTAAACCTAATAACAATAAAACGGCTGCCATTATATCGACTTCTTATGTGCTTCTTTTCTGTCCTGCAACCAAAAATAAGTACCTCCAACAATGGCAATTGCAGATATAAAACCAAATGTCAATAGTGCGTACATAATTACTTCCTTTCTTTTTTATCCCGGACAAGATATAAACCGAATCCGAGTGTTAATAATATAGAGGTGAACCCTCCTGCATAAATAATCCATTTTTGTTCTACTTCTCCGAAAATGGAAGTTAATACTACTGCCGTGGTGATATACTTTGCTATATCCATTAACCACTTGCCAAACTCTTTTCTCATACTGCAAATATAGTTTATTATCCATTGTCTTGCAACATAAATACAGATGTTTTTCGTCACTCCTTTCCATATAGGACATAATCCATAACTTTCCGGTTGGCCTCGTCCACTTTCTTTTGGTCGAAATCTATATAAATGGATGTAACCCTGCTCCCTATCTCATGGCCAAGCGCAGCCGAAATAGTTTCCTTGGGGATGTCCAATGACGCGGCGATCGTGGCCCATGTATGGCGCGCCCAATACGTAGAGATGTCCGGGAATAGCGGCTTCCTTTCTTTCTTCCCTCCCCTTCCTTTTACCTCAACCTCCCCGAGCTTCTTCAGCCCACGGCACATGGCATAGGTATAAGTACGGTAATCTTTAAGGTCCTCCACATACAACAGGTGCTCCTTCCCTTTATAACGTTCGATGATTTCCATGGCTTCCGGCTCCACCTTGATAGAAAACAGCCTCCCGGTCTTTGAACGCTTATACTCAAACCTCCCGTCCACTATGCTGTCCGGAACCGCCTGATATAAGTCTATGCTATTTACCCCAATAAGATAAAACATGAGCATGAACATGTCTTGGTACTCCTTTATGAAATCTTCCCCCTGGTAGTTCCGAAAGAGCCTGAGGTCATCCACCGAAAGGGAACGTTTCCGGGTCTCTTCCTTCCTTATCTTGAATTTCCGGAACGGATAGAATGATGTCTCCCCGTTGTCTATTGCCTCGTTAAATACCGTACGTATGTTCCGGAAGTGTATTGACCTCGAATTTACGGACAGGCCGTTTCCTTCCATCCATGAATCAAAACCTTCCAACCAGTTCAAATCAATGGTTTGAAATGTGGCGTTCCCGTCATACTGGGATACTTTCTCTTTGGTAGAAAGGTAAACAGACTTTGTATTCTCCTTTTTTTGCTTTTCCGCATACCTGCCAATGAAATCCACGAACGTTTCTTTTTTGGCGGGTTCGCCTGATATTTCTTCCCTTATGGCAGCGGAAAGCTCCTTGTCACTCATAAAAGGAAGCTTCTTGTCCTTTGAAAGCGAAAGGACCAATGTCTCCACCCTATCAAGTATATTCCGCAACATTGAGTTGCGCGCCCTTGCGTTCCTTGCTTTCGCTGAAACATAGCTCCCTTCCCATTCGTCCTCGTGTGCCGAAAGCCCCGTGGAAACGAATATGGCTTTATGATGGCAAAGGTATACGCGTATAGGGTATACTCCATCATCTTTTTTCCTTCTTTTATCCAAATAGAACGATATATTATTCATATATTTGTTTTTTAATGCCTCTGAAAAAAGGCTAACCGATTGGTTTTCTCGTGCAAATATAGCCACTTTTGTGCAAAGAATGTGCAAAGGATGTGCAAAAACACGTGCCGTTTCGTGCCATTTTATGCCATTTTATGCCGTTTTTTGGCCAATATACCCACCAAAAATAACACAAAAAAAGCGGCTATCTTTATAGATAACCGCTTGATTTTCAATTTGTAGCGTCTACGGGAATCGAACCCGTGTTGCATGCGTGAGAGGCATGTGTCCTAGCCGCTAGACGAAAGCGCCATTGTGCGGAAGCTGGGGGATTCGAACCCCCGGTACGGTAACCCGTACGTCAGTTTAGCAAACTGGTGGTTTCAGCCACTCACCCAAACTTCCAATCCGCATCTTTCTCAAATGCGATGCAAAGGTAGCGTATTTTTTTTATTCTCCAAAATTTTGGGGTGTTTTTTTATTGTGTGCCGATTAATTTTTAGTAATAAGGGAAAATATAGTTGGTTGATTGTGCTATCCCAGTCTTCCTTCGGGTATGAATTCTTCGTTATGATTAATGTCTGGGTCTTCTATTTCTCCGTCTGTATCGCCTGTATTTTCTTCTCCGCCCTCCGTTTCGTCGTTGATTATTTTATAACTGAAGATGTGTACAATCCCATTTTTTCTAAAGTAGGTGTTGATTTCACCGTAAATTCTGATTCTTTTTTGAAACAGTTCCGGATGGTCGTAAAAGTTCAATTCGCTACGTGTGGCAGAAGAACCGTCTTTTTCTAATTTGACAGGCATGCATTTTTCTGGATTATCCTCGTTGGGGGCATCAGCCAATAGAAAATTAGTGTTTTCACTGCCGTAGGGTAGGTTAAATTCTGCGCCAGTGCTGATGGAACTGCCAAGAATAAAGCCAACCATGTAGCCTTCAATGAGAACAGTCGTACCCTGAGGATAAGTCAGTGCATCTTCCACGGAGATGATAGGAACATCTGGGGGTGTGGAGACAGTATCTTGTTTTCCATCTTCTGATTCCTGCGTATCAGGCAATTCAATATTCCCGCACGATAGAAATGTCATAGCCAAAAGAGCGATGCAGTAAAAAGCAACTTTCTTCATCATATTGTTTCGGGAATTAAGTAAGGGGTCTATTCGTATGTTCTAAGCGCGCTGATGAGTTGGCAGTTTTCATGCGGAAGCCCTATCGTTATCCGCAGGCAATTTTCACATAAAGGCAACATGCTGCAATTGCGTACGGCAATTCCTTCTTTTAGCAAATATTCATAAATGGTATCGGCATCCTTGAACTTGGCTAAAAAGAAATTGGTATCAGTTGGATAAATGTCTTCGCAGATAGGTAGTATCCTAATGGCAGCAATGACTTTTCTCTTCTCTTCCAATAGGTGGTGCACCCATTTGTCAACATCAAACCGTCTGCGAAGGATTTTAACTGCCTCATCTTCTGTGTGTTTGCTTATGTGGTAGCGAGGAATCAGCAGATTGATATATTTGATGACATCCGGTACAGCGTAGATGACGGTCAAACGGAGGTCAGCAGAAGCAAATGCATAAGAAAACGTGTTCAGAACAACTAAATTATTGTATTTTGAGATGGAGTGAGTCCATGATTCTTTATTTGAGAATTCAATGTAGGATTCGTCAATGACGACAAGCCCATCAAACGACTGGCAAACCAGTTCTATTTCTTTTCGTTCAAGAAGATTGCCGGTCGGGTTGCCAGGACTGCACAGAAAGATGATTTTTGTATTTTCTGTACATTGATTCAGAAGGTGTTGTGCTGACAACTGAAAGTCTTTACTGAGCAGGAATGCGTCCGAGTCAACGTTGTTGGCTAGGGACATTCTTTTATATTCCCGCATAGTTGGGGCTGCATAGAGAATGCGGTCTATATTGGGCGTACAGAACGTACGGATGAGGAAGTCAATGGCTTCATCCGTTCCGTTGGTCAGAGTGATACAATGCGGCTGTATTCTCTTTAGCAGT
>OJMG01003437.1_pt1 | contig 11995 bp, 17 predicted proteins | sample 1597141 | NCBI WGS metagenome assembly OJMG01 (sample SAMEA2452119, study PRJEB22498) | human gut metagenome | biome: human feces; feature: human gut; material: feces | place: Australia | collected 2012
ACTTCATTCATCCTTGACCTACTCCTTGGTCCAACAAGAGGGGTTCAGTTCAAAATCGGTATATTTATTATTATTATTATTATTATTATTTAGAGTTGCATATCTATCGAAATCATAATTGTTTCGAATTAAATAGTCATAATTAGTTTTTTGGATGGCAGTCAAACTACTTTCCAAATTTACTTGGTAATCATGCATAACATTTGCATAAGTTGGGGCTACATAATTAATATCAAAATCGGGCAGAGTTATTGACTCTTTAGCATCAACATTTAATCCAGTTATGTCAATATAGTTATCGAATTCATCTTTATACTCTTCAATCGCTCTACTAAAAATTTCTTCAGGGTCTTCTGTTTCTTCTTCATCACTCAACACATTTGCAAGACGCATAACCTGTTGCGTGACATTCTCTTTGATTTCACCCACCTCATTTGCAACAGCTATAGGTTTTCCAGCACTAGTTAAAAGGAATACTGCACCTATAGCTAACATGAATAGTTTTTTAATATTCATATATTTTCCTTTTTTCAGTAGCACCAATCTATTCTAGTTAAAAAGATTATAGCCCTAATTTTGTCTCATGATTTATTTTTTTACAATTTCTCCTATCCTATTCGCCCAACTTTCCGTATAAAAGGAATAGTAATCGACGTGATGTTTCTCTCTCCATTTAGAAAAGCAACCGCATCAGACAAGGCTAGGTAAACCAATCACGAATAGCCAAAGAGGTTCTAGGATAAGCCTTTGAACAGTATGCCCATATTCATGTTGGACGAGCTTCAAGTCATAAGGTGTTCTAGTGAAGATAAACATTCCAAGGCTAAGTGAACTTCCTAGCTTCCAAGAAGTGACAACTGCTCCATCATTGTTTCTAGGATTATTTTCATAAGGGACTAGCTCACCAACCCTCTTATAAACAACATTTAGTTTCATCGTCTTCATCCTCCTCTGAACTGTCAGATTTCTCCCATTTTTCCTCGTTTAACTTCATTTTTTTCTTCTATAAGTTTGTTATCTTCGTATCTTTCGCTATATTCCTTGCCATAGTGTTTAGTTAACAAATAAGTGATGGCTTTATAATCAGGAACGACTTGTATCTTAGTTCTGTGAACCTTCTTTACTTGCTTCATCAGGAACACCATTTGTAAGCCAATCATCAATTAACTCTTCATTATTCAAAGAGTGCATAAAGTCGTCCATTGCTTTAAGCTGTGTGACTCTAAGTTCAATTGATGTTTCACTCATGGTGCCTTACCTCCTTTAAGGCTTCTTCTAAGTATCTTGTATCAAAGCCGAAGTTTTTATAGCCTTCATAGCAGACGTTGAAATAATAGATGTCAGGTGGCATTATGTTCCTTATCCTTAGGTTCATGATGTAGATGAGAGCCATGGTAGGTTTATTGTATAATGTACTTCCATCTCTTCTTTAAAGTAGTGAGTAGGATAACCTTCATATCGATCTAGGCTTCTTTCATCTTTTTCATCAATCTCGAATATCCCAAGTGGGACTATTGCCCCTTCATTCTTTTTGATTGTTAAGTAGTACCTAAACTCAAGAGCGTAGTCTTTAAGTAAGTACATTCTTACCTTTTTAGCATTCGGACACCTATGTTTCATTTGGTTGAGGTTAAGGTTAGAACCATAAGCCAAGTAATATTTCTTCATTTTATTGAGTACCTCCTAATGCTTCGTTTGTTTTAAATCTCCAAGCCGAACACCCCTTCAATGCTTCGGCCAAGTGTTCACGGCAGTTCTTGAATTCATATCCGATAAGTCCAATTCGATTGAGGTAAGTCCTCATGGCAAACTTCTCATTCTCAACTTGGGGCTTCTTACTTGATGCACACTTTTGAGTCAAGGCTTGATGGTTAAGGGCAAGAGCCAAGACGATGTAGCTTCTAACTTTCCCAGCATGGAGCTCTGAATTAAAGCCCCTAAGCTCAACGGTGTGGTTCCCAGTGAAGAAGCTATGAAAGTTAAGGAAGTGGTATCTAGAATCGTAGTAGTGGGTGTTCCTCGTTCCATAGTAGCCTTCGTACCAGATGTCAGCTAACTCTTCCATGGTCTTAGGATGCTTCTTATTAATGGTGGTAACTAAGTGTTCATCCATCTTCTTACAGAACCTCATCCTCTCTTGCTTAATCTCTAAGGCTTTATAAAGTAGGTCGTTCTTACTAGCGATGATGTTGATGAAGTTTCTGATACTTCTGACGTCGTGGTCCTTGCCGTCAAGATGAATGTGGATACCGCAAGAAGCATTCGTGAAACCTCCAGCCTTTCTAAGTAGTCTCACTAGCTCTTGAAGGGTGTTGATGTCTTCATCATAAATTAGGATTGGGCTAACTAGCTCACAAGAATAATATCTCGAAGAAGAAATAATCTCCCCACTCCTCTTTGTCTGGCATCTTAAGGAACCGTCATACATCACTTTCCACTTGCGACCATCTGGAGTAGTTATGACTTTTGTATCGTAGTAGTCACGAGCTTCACTTATCGTTCCGTTAAGATAATCAGCGACCAACTTACTAGCCTTGTTTCTGGTGATTCCTGTAAACTCAATCTCGATTCCAAATCTCTCTTTAAACATGCTTCTTCCCTCTTTCCCGAAGGTGTATTTTTATTGCCTTCGCACATATATACATCACTCTAAAAAGACACGATAGCAAGTTAATAAGACACTATTTTTAAGACCAAAAAAGGAGGCTTTTTACACCTCCCAATCTTCAGTTTATCTAGCAAGTTTTAAGTTCTATTTAGTTAAGTTTTGTAAGCTCATCATAGAGCTCTTCCATGTTCGATAAGGCAGTCAAATACTTATCTTCCTCCATCATATGGTTGACGTCATCATCCTCGGTTTCACAAGGGTTATCGTCATAGGCTTTTCTATACTTTAAGTAGGTAAGAGCTTCTTTTAAGATCTGCTTTTTGATTTCCTGCTTTGTCATGGTTTTTGTTCTCCTTTAAGTGATTTTCAAGGCATCTTTTCATCTTCACCTTGCGTGTATATCTATCACTCTAAGGGGCTTTTATATCAAGTTAATAAGACACTGTTTTCAAAAGAAAAGAGCCCATATTTCAGAGCCCTTACATTCTTAATAATTGAATTTTATAACAACTGGAATAAACAAACAGATCCTACAAAGCCAAAGCCTAAATCAACTTCAGCAGTATCACTTCCATATCCATAATTTACAATATAGTATCCACCCCACCATCTCTTATCGATACCATAAGCAACTACAGCATGATTTCCTAAACCACTTTCACCATTTTTCTTAGGCAAAGCCCCAAATATAATGGCCGGTCTACCCGCTGCTAGTTCTGCATCAAGACCAATTTTTAGCAAATAATATGTAGAGCTTGCACTTACATTAACTTCAGTGCAATAGGAAATAAGTGCATCTCTAACACTCTTGCCCCACGATGATGGGTCACCACCAGCAAGGTCAACTAATTTGTCGTTTAAATTATGCTGAATATCTCTAGTACCGCCAGTATCGTTTAATTTACCATTTGCATCCAAATATTGTGATCCTATTAATCTACTATTCTTTGTTTCATTCCAATAATAAAGCAAAATTGAACCAGCAACATATCCACACGACCCATCATAATTTGATGGATGTTTACAATTCCTTAAGTTTGATTCACCTTCTTTATAGGCAAGTTTGATAGCTTCTTTAATAGCATTAATAGTTTGAGTATCGTCTTTAGGAATGATTAAACACAAACTATATTTAGCATTAGCCTCGTTACCATTAGGATCATAAGGTTTAAAAACATGGACGAAAGACCACCTAGTATTAGGTCCTGTCACAACTTTAGTTGATTGATTATTCATATATTATTTTTCCTCCTTGAATTCATTAAAATCAGTATTAACTAGGCTTAGTTCTTTTCTTTTATCACTTCTTAAAACAAGTGTTGGTTTACCTTCTGGCTTATTTACGTATTGCTCTAAAAGAGTTTTAAATTTGGCTTTACCTAGCTCTTTTTCAATATCGGTAATAGAACGAAGTTTAGTGTCATAAGGATTGATATTATTTTCTTTTAAGATATTTATGACGCTTCCTTCATCCATAAACTTTCTAATGCTTCTACCTTCAACAAGTTTGAAGTTAAGCCACTTCTTGCCGTCAAGTGCTTTAGCTACCGCATAGTCTTTAATGTCATTTAGATATGAAGTTATTTCATCAGCTTTAAGTAAGACTTCTTCAATTTCTTTATCATTAAGCAAATTAGGATTTCTAAATTCTTGATTTAAGATATCAAAAGCCACCTTGCTTCTTTCCTTACAAATTGCTCTAGCCTTACAAAACTTACACCAAGGACCACTTCTAAATAGTCCTTCACCTTTATCGGCAAGAATAGCAGCAGGCTTTAAAACTTCTTCACCCCATTTAAGTAAATCAGTTTTAGTAGTTTCCCAAGTTGAAACATTACCGATTCTTGGTTGATAGATAGTTAGAATTATCTTTTCAAAATCATATAGACAATCGAGTTCTTGGATAGTTCCTAAAGCATAGATTTTAAGCTGTGAATTTTCAGTAGCATCAACTTTCACCCCAAGACCATATTTAAGGTCAATAATATGAAGTGTTTTATTTGTTGCGGCTAAAAAATCTATAGTTCCGAAACCATCATTTACCCACTTATCGTATGAAACTTGATGTTCGACCATGACATATGGAGCGTTTCCATCGTCTTCTTCTTTTAATGCTTCAATTTGTTCTAAAACAAAGGAAACGTAGGAGTCGATATATTCATCCATTTCTTTATTGAAGATAGTAAGTTCTGGATACTCCATGTTATTGCCTAAAGACTTATTAAGCTTATATTCAGCAAGAGCGTGGGCATTAGATCCTTCTTCAGCATAGACTGAAGTTACATCTTCCATATATTCCGTAAGCCTTGCACTTGGTGGACAATTAATCCATCTTCCACTAGAAGAACCGCCTAAAAGACAATGTTGTTTTTTATCTTCCATTGGCAATGTCCCTCATTCGATTTAAAACTTCTTCATAGTGCTTTGGATCAAGTTCTGATAACTTATTAGCACCAAAGCCGACAATGATGTCTCTAATATCACTAGTGAAGCCTTTTCTAGCAAAAGATGTAAGTTCCGCACGGATTTCATCTAAAGCGATAACCTTTTCTTCTTCTTTTTCCTCACTAGAACTAAGAAGATTTAAGGCTTCATCAATTTTCTTTTTTTGCTTCAATTAGAAGCTCACTAATCTTTTGATTCATTTTTATTTACCTCTTTTTCTTCTTCATATGCATCACGGATAAGTTCTTCATCACGCCAAGCATTCCAATCTTCCTCTTCAGATGCATAGGAAGGTTTATAAGTACAATATTTCATCGACAATTTTCTCCTTTACATGAAGAGCAATTTCTTTGACAATTACCTAAACACTTATTCACTTCAGGTTTTTTAGCCTTTTTAATAGCGACATCTACTACGACATCTTCAAGAGCTAATGAAACACGAAATGCTTTAGGTTTAGGCTCACTTCCAAAAATCGCATTGAGTAATTTTTCTTCTTTTGTTTCCATTAAATTCCTCCAAGATTTAGTTAAGAGATAGTCAAATCTAGCTAGCTTTCAATTTAGACTTGTTCTCCCTTCACATTCTTTAGAACTTGGAGTTTTCAGTTTTTCGACTATTTGTAATTAATTAAAAGATTTTGAAGTTTTTTGATTACTTTTTCTTTTCTTCTAAATAAACTAGAAATAGTTATGTGATGCTTATTTGAGATCTCTGTAAGTGTCAGTTCATCCTTTAAGAATCGAATGATGTCTTGATCTATTGGATCTTTAAATAAAGATATTGCCTTATTAACCGCTTCTTCCTTTTCTAATCGAGAAGCATATTCCATAGGTGTTTCATATCCTGCATAACTTTGAGCCTCACAAGAGATATCAATACCATGGACATCTTCCATATAATCGATAGAAATAAGATTCATGCGTTTTGCACTGTAATAAGGACATTCAGCACATGATTTTCTGCATATTGCTGTATTTCCTTTTTCAGTCGTGATGATGCATTTGGCTCTAAGTTCATATTCTTTCTTGAGACGCCAATCTTCTCGAACAGTAGCGTCATAGATTGATTCCGGAACATATAGCTTTTCACAATCAACATAGATGTAATAAGGACGGTCTTTGCTTGGAAATCTCCAATCTTCCCTGTGACCTTCAGGACCACCGAAATACTTAGAATCGGTAGATGCATTGTTTTGGCTTGTGCCTTGGTTGTTAAAATTTTTCGTAATTATTCCTAAGCAAGGGAGTAACTACGTCATCAGGTTTTCTATCTCGCAACCTTTCTACTACTGGATGACTATCTAGAATCAGTAGTAATTAATGCCATTTGCAACTGGCTAGTTTTAATTTATCATTTAGTAATTAGTTAAAAAATTACGCCGTTACACGCAAGTACACGCAAATCCACACGCAAAATAAATCCATCATTTTTAGGCATTAAAAAAGCACACGCAAGTTAGAAATTAAAACTAATATTCTCATATGCGTGTGTTTTTAAACAAAATGATATATAATATTGACAGGTGATATAATGGATATTCAAATAGACTTTTTTACTATATTCACATTAATTAAGCTCTCTTTAGTTAATGAAATGTCAGATAATGAACTATACAAAAAATTAATTTGTCTTGGTGGTGAAAATTTAGATTCTGAAAATGATCCTCATAGACATATTACAGGTGAAACCCAATTTGATAAGTCTAATAATGTAAAAATAATTACTGATGCAAAAATAGAAACAATAATTAATTCTTATGATTCTTTATTTGCAAATATAATTGATGTTGACACTAAAAAGAAACTTATATCTGCTATTAAATCATTATTAGCAATTCATAATGAAATAAACCCAGAAGAGACTATAGGGAGCAATTATTTTACAAAACAATCGATTTTAACAAAGGATAACTTCTGTTTTCCTATACTACTCGCTTCAATTATCAAGTACGTAGTAGTAAGAAAAAATAAGCATCGTTATGACTTTAAAACATATCGTGAAGAGACTAAAAAGTTTTATGATGCTGTCACTACCGAGAATTTGAAGCTCTTACCACTAGAAGCGACTACTGTTAACGAAAAAGATACTTCAAAAGTAAATAAGAGTGCATTTGATAAACTATTTAAAGAAATAAAATCAAATAAATTGCCTAATGAATTTAAAAACAACAGCGATATTAAAATCTATATGTTGAATATAAGAAATTCTAAGTTTGATTTAGGTAATCTACACACTTTTATCAGAGATAATATTGAACATTATGTAATGAGCTTTTTAGAAGAAAAGACCTATTATGATGAAGGTACAACAAAGCATTTAATTGATGATGCCATTGATAAATTCATAAATAACACAAAAGGTCAGAATTTTATAGATATTTATTCAAAGCTCATGCTTTATGTTTTTATGGAATGCGGACTAGGAGCTCCTAAACTATTTAATGCAATTGAAGTTCTTGAAAAAAACATAATAAGTGATGGTGTTTACTATCTTAAAGCCGGGACCATCTCAGATAAACCCATGTTAGTTCTTGGCACTTCTAACAGTTTTCCATCTTTAGAAACAGCTCTAGAAAATAGTTTAATTCAAGCAGAGCTAATAGCTAAAAATCAAGATGATTTAATTTCATTTATTTCTCCATCATTTTTAAAATTAAAATTCGATCAAGATAATCTTTCTTTTATTGTTGATAAATTAATTAAAGCAGAAGGATTATTAGAAAATGATGCTTCTTTTGGCATATTCATTTCTTATTCACTAAATGAAATTAATGATGGGAAAATAACTCAACAAGAGTTTATTAACCACATTAAAGAAAAAATGGAGCAAGATATAACGAATGCTATTCCCCTTATTTATGAAAAAATAAAAATTCACAATTTGCAAAATTATAGTTTCTTTGTTTTCATTCTACCTTTAACTGAAGTGATTAGTGATACTTCTTACATTATAAAAAAGTTCTCAAGAGGTGAAACCAATGTATAGCCGAGTACAAGATTTACTTTTCACAAAATTAAAATCAAGTCCTATACTAAAGAGTTTGTTTTCAAAATTGCTACAAACCTATACGAGCTTTAATTTTGGCAATAACACTACTAGTTTGGATGCTGAAGATATCAACAAACTTTTATACTTTGCTAGTCTTCTTTCTAAATCACCTGATACAAATCAAAAAATAATATCAGAAGAAATTATAGCCTTATTAGATAAACTTTATCCAAACCAAGAAAATATAAAGAAAGCTAAACTCGATGTCTTAACCTCATGTACCAATTATATAGGATTAAGTTTAGAAAAAATAAATTTAAATAATGATGATATCATGCAGGACATATCTTATAAAATCCAAAAGACATCTTTAAAAATTCCTTATAGCAATGATTATTTTTTAGAAGACCAAAAAGAAATATTCGATAGTTTTAATAAGTACCAATTTGTTAGCTATTCTGCTCCTACTTCTTTAGGAAAATCATTCATTATGAGAGCTTTTTTAAAGTTCAAAGTAACAAGCGATAATAAAAGTAACTTTGCAATTGTGGTCCCAACCAAGGCACTCATCAATGAAATGAAAAATAATATTGTCGAAAAAGATTTAAAAGAGCTACTTGAAATAAAGCACTATAGAGTAGTTTCATCAATTAATGAAGAGTTTGTAAGCAAAGATAAAGAATCAAACTTCATCTTTGTTGTTACCCCTGAAAGATTACACTACCTTTTAAACGACTCTGCTATTTCTATTGACTACTGTTTTATTGATGAATCTTATAAAATCTCTGAACCTGACTCAAGAAGTTTATATTACTATCAAACAATAAGTCAGCTTCTTAAACATAATCAAAAAGTTAAAATATTTTTCTCTTCTCCTAATATTCCTAATCCTGAAGTCTATTTGACAACTATTAAGTCCAATGGAACAAAATATAAAAAGGCTACAAGTTATTCTCCAGTAAGCCAAATTAAGTATTTGGTTTCATTAAAAGAAGAAAATCAGCAAGTGAAAGTTTTTAACGACTTGACCCAAGAACTCGAGGAAACCAACATTATTAATCCATCAACAAATATAAACGATATCATTTCCGCACTAAAAACTACTGGTGGCAATATTGTTTATTGCTCAGGTAAAGATAAAACAGTTGAATTAGCTATCCAGTATGCAAATTTTCTACCTGCTATTACTACAAGTACAGATGAAGAACAGAAGGAACGTGATGACCTAGCTAATAGCATAGAAAAAGATATCCATGAAGATTATTATCTAGCAAAACTAATAAGAAAAGGAGTTGCCTATCACGTTGGCTATCTTCCAAACTCTTTAAGAGATGAAATAGAGAAAGCTTTCAAAAAAGGGATAATTAAAACAATTTTTTGCACTAGTACTCTAATGGAAGGAGTCAATCTTCCTGCGGATAACCTCTTTGTTACAAGCACAAGAAATGGTTCAGAGCCTTTAACACCTACGGCTTTTAAAAACCTTTTAGGTAGGATTGGTAGAATCAACTTTAGTTTATATGGCAACGTTTATCTTTTAATTATTCCAAATTATGCTAATGCTGATAAATACAAAGAGCTTCTAACATCAAAAATAGAACCACAAAAACTATCGCTCGATGAAATTATAAGCAATGATTCTATAATTGAACACATCAATAAAGACACCTATTACTTTAATGAAATAGATAACTCCCAAGCTTTGAGGATTGCAACCAACATCTATATTAACAACATTAAAGAAAATGAAGATTCGCTTATCAAAGAAAGAATTAACGAAAAAAGCAATTCACAGTTAATAAATATTGCTGAAGAAAAAATTAAAACTCTAGATACTTCTGATAGTATTGATATTTCGCCTGATCAGCACGTCAGTTTAAAAGAATATATAGCTAGTGGCGGACACTATCCAGAGCCAGTCAATGGCAGATTTGAACATAGTGATGTGCGTGATTTTTTAAACACACTTTCTGATATTTATAAATGGGATAAGTATGAGTTTGAAATAATAAAATACGGCAATTCTACTTCTTATTATGCTACTGTACTTTCTCAATGGATGAGCGGATTAAAAGTAAAAGAAATAGTCGATAGGTCAATTCAAGACAAGAAAAAAGACCCTTATGATGCAATCTATAATAAAAAGTTGCGAACAAAGGTCGATTATATTGGCACTGTTGAACAAAATAACGAAATCATTAATGATACTTTAAAAACAATAGAACAAACTATCCTTTTTACTATAGCTAATTATTTCCGTGAATTTTCTAAAGAATATAAAAAATTTCATAACAAAGAATACATTAACAATGATTGGTATGAATATGTTGAATTTGGAACTAATAATCCAATTACAATAGCTCTTCAAAGAAATGGTTATATTAGAGAAAATGCTAAATGGATTTATGACAAATCAATGAAGCTAAATTTAATTGATAAAACGAAAGAATGCAAGTTTGCACCATTTATTCTTAATTATGATACTCTTGTAAATTGTGGAGAGAAAAAAGTTGAAGAGGAAACTAAAGTTATTAAGCTCAATGTTCCAGAGTTATTTAAATAAAGGAGGATATCATGATAAATAATTCTTTAAAAATAGAAGCAACTATATTTAATCATAATCCAATAGATCTTCTAGCTAAACTTTCATATTTAAGTTGGATGATGCAAGCAGATGCTTTTCGTGACTCGAATGAGCAATCATTTAATTTCCTTCAAGCAAAAGAAGCTCTACATTATGTATTAGCATTCCTATTTTCTCACAAAATTTACAACATTAGTGAAAATAAAATATCATATGATGAATTAACACTTTTAATAAACAGTATATATTTAGATAATATAAAAAACGAAATTAGGGAAAACAATCTTAATCATATATCAATGAAATTACGCTATACCCAGAGGGAAAGTGGAGAAATTCTTCCGGCTTTTCATAGTGTTCCGTTTAAACATATTCTTTCGTCGGAAGATGATCTTATTCTTAAAAAATATAAATGTAATTCAAGTGATTTATTGTATGATTTTAATTTATTTTGTCAGCGTATTTTTAATGCAGTGAGTATTAAAAGTATTAAAGTTAAGGATTTTATCAATAAATTTGACGAATTATGTACTTTGGAAAAGTTAATGATTCCCTTCAACGCAAAATGCTATAGTCTTTAGAACTTCAAAAGGCATTTATTTCGGTCATATTTTCATTTTTTTGGGGGTGTCATTTCTCCAGTAGGGGTATCGTTTTTCCAGTAGAAAAACGTTTATCTAGTAGGGTTTTATTTTTCTAGTAGAACCAAATTTTTAAAATCCGTCGGTTTTACCTTAAAATTCTCTACTAGCAAAACGCCATAAATTAAAAAATGCCCGATTTCTCGAGCAAATATAGTTCATTTTGAGACCCTTACTTTGTATCAAAATGTTAGTTATAAGATGGTGCTGCGAACAGGATTTGAACCTGCACGGTTGCCCATGGAATTCTAAGTCCCACGCGTATACCAGTTCCGCCATCGCAGCAATAGTTTAATCTTCTTTATGAGGATCTTTATCTGGATTTCTCTTTACATAATTGCTAGAAAGAGCGGTGCATGCAATGATGAAGATAATGATAACTAAAACGACAAAACCGGTGATAAGAACAGGTAATGCCCAAGCAGGGCTTTCTAAACCATTTGTCATGTAAATTGCGGAAGCTAAGATCATACAAAGTCCACCGATGAAGAAGAAAGAAAGAATAGACAAAAGAATTGCGGAAGCTTTTTTGTTCATTCTAGCGATGGCAAAAATGATTTTTTTCATCAACATTCCAATCATAGCATCCTCACTTTTTAACGCTAGTATTGTATCACAGACTTGTTTAATTTCAAAAAAATATTACAAAAAGGAAATAGCATGAAGCGATGCTGTACTGAACCCTTAATGTTGGACTTCAAATAGAACTATAGCACAACATTGGGG
>OJMG01003442.1_pt1 | contig 11985 bp, 9 predicted proteins | sample 1597141 | NCBI WGS metagenome assembly OJMG01 (sample SAMEA2452119, study PRJEB22498) | human gut metagenome | biome: human feces; feature: human gut; material: feces | place: Australia | collected 2012
TATCATCCTGAACCGGATGTCGCTTCTGAAGCAACGTCTGGCCGAAATCGACCGCCAGAAGACGACGCAGCGGAGCAATCGCGGACGGATGATCCGGGTGGCGTTGGTGGGCTACACCAACGTGGGGAAAAGCACGCTGATGAACCTGCTCTCGAAGAGTGACGTGTTTGCCGAGAACAAACTGTTCGCTACGTTGGACACGACGGTGCGCAAGGTTATCATCGAGAACCTGCCGTTTCTGCTGTCGGACACGGTAGGCTTTATTCGTAAGTTGCCCACCGATTTGGTAGACTCTTTTAAATCTACGTTGGACGAGGTGCGCGAAGCCGACCTGTTGTTGCACATCGTAGATATTTCCCACCCCGATTTTGAAGAGCAGATAGAAGTGGTGAACAAGACATTGGCGGACATCGGTGCATCCGGTAAGCCCATGATACTTGTATTCAATAAAATAGACGCTTACACCTATGTGGCGAAAGCGGACGACGACCTTACCCCCAGAACCAAAGAAAACTTAACACTCGAAGAACTGATGAAGACGTGGATGGCGAAGTTGGAAGACAATTGCCTTTTCATCTCTGCCCGCGAACGTATCAATGTAGAGGAACTGAAGAGTGTGGTTTACCGGCGTGTAAAAGAACTGCATGTGCAGAAGTACCCCTATAACGATTTTCTTTATCAGACTTACGATGAAGAGGAAGTTTAATTCAATGAAGAATTGATTCTTCATTTTTAATTTGAATGTTATGACTTACAGAAACTTGACCGAAGACGAAGTTCTTCGGTTGAAGAGCCAGTCGTGTCTGGCAGATGATTGGGGGAAAGTAACCGTTGCAGAAGAGTTTTCAACGGAATTCGTACATCATACTCGTTTTTCGGGTGAGGTGCGTTTGGGGGTATTCCATTCCGAATTTACTTTGCCGGGTGGAATAAAGAAACATTCCGGTTTGCGGCATGTAACGCTTCACAATGTAACGGTGGGTGATAATTGCTGCATCGAGAATATCCAAAACTACATTGCCAATTATGAAATAGGGCATGATACTTTCATTGAGAATGTAGACATTATTCTTGTAGACGGATTGTCCAGGTTCGGTAACAGTGTGGAAGTGTCTGTATTGAACGAGACCGGCGGGCGCGAAGTACTTATCAGTGACAAACTTTCTGCCCATCAGGCTTATATCATGGCGCTGTACCGTCACCGTCCGGAGCTGATTGCGCGGATGAAGGAAATTACCGATTTCTATTCCAATAAGCATGCCTCCGCTACCGGTTCTATCGGCAGCCATGTAATGATACTCAATACCGGTTCTATCAAGAATGTCCGCATTGGCGACTATTGCCACATTTGTGGTACGTGTCGTCTGTACAACGGAAGTGTCAACAGTAACGAGAACGCGCCTGTACATATCGGGCACGGCGTTATTTGCGATAATTTTATCATATCGTCCGGTTCGCATGTGGATGATGGAGCCATGCTTACCCGTTGCTTTGTAGGGCAGGCTTGCAAACTGGGACATAACTACTCTGCCTCAGACTCTTTGTTTTTCAGTAACTGCCAGGGAGAAAACGGTGAAGCGTGTGCTATTTTTGCCGGACCTTATACGGTGACACATCACAAATCCACCTTGCTTATAGCCGGTATGTTTTCCTTTATGAATGCCGGTTCCGGTTCCAATCAAAGTAATCACATGTATAAGCTCGGTCCTATCCATCAGGGTACGTTGGAGCGTGGAGCCAAAACCACTTCCGATTCCTATATCCTGTGGCCCGCAAGGGTAGGGGCGTTCTCTCTGGTTATGGGACGTCACGTCAACCATTCCGATACTTCCAACCTGCCGTTCTCTTATCTGATAGAACAGAACAATACGACATATCTTGTGCCCGGCGTCAATCTGCGCAGTGTGGGTACTATCCGTGATGCGCAAAAATGGCCCCGGCGCGACCAGCGTACCGATACCAACAAACTGGACTTCATTAACTACAATCTGTTGAGTCCCTATACCGTACAGAAGATGTTCAAGGGACGGGAGACTTTAAAAAATCTGCGTTATGCCTCCGGCGAACTTTCCGATATTTATTCTTTTCACAGTGCCAAGATACGCAACTCGGCTCTGGTGAAAGGTATCCGCTTTTATGAGATAGCCATTCACAAGTTTCTTGGCAATTCGGTTATCAAACGTTTGGAAGGTATCGGTTTTCATAACAATGAAGAGATTCGTGCCCGGTTGAAGCCCGATACACCTATCGGTAGCGGCGAATGGGTGGATATTTCCGGACTGATAGCTCCCAAAAGTGAGATTGATGCCTTGATAGACGGCATAGAGTCGGGTGCGATTAACCGTTTGAAGCATATCAATGCCGAGTTTGAGCGGATGCACCAGAATTATTATACCTACGAGTGGACATGGGCTTATGAGAAGTTGGAAGAATTCTATGGCATTGCTCCGGAAAATATGACTGCAGAGGATATAATTCATATTGTCGAGAAATGGAAAGAAGCTGTTGTTGGTCTGGACCGCATGGTTTATGAGGATGCCAAAAAGGAATTTTCTCTGGCTTCCATGACCGGTTTTGGCGCGGATGGTTCACGTCTTGAAAAAGAACTTGATTTCGAGCAGGTACGTGGTGACTTCGAAAACAATCCGTTCGTAACGGCCGTTCTCAAACACATTGAAGTGAAGACCGCATTGGGCGATGAGCTGATAGGACGCATGCAAAAGGTACAATGAAGATGAGGCGGAGGGATGGCAAATCCATTCGTTTTATATGATTAAAATAGAGAAAGCGGGGTTGAAGTATTAGGTTTCAATCTCGTTTTTTCTTTCTAATTAAAGAAATATTTCAAGATTACTTCTTACCTTTGCTGTTACGAAATCACTTTTAAACTAAATGAACAAGTAATTATGGCAACAACACCTCCGTTCAAGTATCAGCCCATGTTCGAAAAGGGTAAGGATACGACTGAGTATTATCTGCTTACCAAAGACTATGTGTCTGTAAGCGAGTTTGAAGGAAAACCTATCCTGAAGATTGAAAAAGAAGGCTTGACTGCAATGGCCAATGCCGCTTTCCGTGACGTTTCGTTCATGTTGCGTCGTTCGCACAACGAGCAGGTTGCTAAAATTCTGAGTGACCCTGAGGCAAGTGACAATGATAAGTACGTGGCACTGACTTTCCTGCGTAATGCTGAAGTTGCCTCGAAAGGCGTGCTGCCTTTCTGCCAGGATACGGGTACTGCCATTATCCACGGTGAAAAAGGACAGCAGGTATGGACTGGCTATTGTGATGAAGAAGCTCTCTCACTGGGTGTGTACAAGACCTATACCGAAGAGAACCTACGCTATTCTCAAAATGCTCCTCTTACTATGTACGATGAGGTAAATACGAAGTGTAACCTTCCGGCACAGATTGATATCGAGGCTACCGAGGGCATGGAGTACGAGTTCCTTTGTGTGACCAAAGGCGGCGGTTCTGCCAACAAGACTTATCTCTATCAAGAAACGAAAGCTATTCTGAATCCCGGTACACTTGTGCCTTTCCTTATTGAGAAAATCAAAACGTTGGGTACGGCTGCATGTCCGCCTTATCATATCGCATTCGTTATCGGCGGTACATCTGCCGAGAAAAACCTGCTGACTGTGAAACTGGCTTCCACTCATTTCTATGACAACCTGCCGACTACGGGTAACGAATTCGGCCGTGCATTCCGTGATGTAGAGCTGGAGAAAGAAGTGCTGAAAGAAGCGTATGACGAAACCATCGCACAGTCGCACAGAACAGGCGAGGATCCGGCGCATTTTGTCGATCGCTGGCTGTATTCCATCGCCGCGCCGAAACGCTTGCATAAGAGACGGAAACCGATGTCCGTCACATCTTCCATCGGGGCCAGAAACACGGGATAAGGCCCGAACTCCACATTTCCTATTTTCATGGGTGCAAAGGTAGTGAAAGGTGAGAGCAGAGACAAATGAAAACGAAGTTTTCTTACTTGGCTTTGCCGAACCGAATCCTACCTTCGTGGGAAGCAAGGTCGGCAACCTCTTCAATGAAACGGCAAAGAAAGCCCAAAGAGAGCGTAAAAAAGCAAAAAAAACTACCGCGTCTCCGGTATGTCGGGAAAAGGGCGTATCTTTGCAAACAAAACCCCACACCATGACGAGAAAAGATTTTGAAATCATGGCACCGGTAGGCTCGCGCGAATCATTGGCCGCAGCCATCAAAGCCGGAGCCGACTCCATATACTTCGGCATCGAAAACCTGAACATGCGGGCGCATTCGGCCAGTACGTTCACCATCGACGACCTGAAGGAAATGGCACAAACTTGTGCCGCACACGGAATCAAGAGCTATCTGACGGTAAACACCATCATCTACGGCGAGGATCTTCCGCTGATGCGTACCATCATAGATGCGGCCAAGGAAGCCGACATCTCCGCTGTCATAGCTTCGGACGTAGCCGTCATGATGTACTGCCGACAGATAGGGCAGGAGGTACACCTGTCCACCCAGTTGAACATCAGCAACATCGAAGCGTTGAAATTCTATGCCCAATTTGCCGATGTCGTGGTGTTGGCCCGCGAACTGAATATGAAGCAGGTGGCCGACATACACCGGCAAATAGAGGAACAACGCATTTGCGGTCCGGGCGGAGAGCTGATACGTATCGAGATGTTCTGCCACGGCGCTTTGTGCATGGCGGTATCGGGCAAGTGCTATCTTTCGCTGCACGAGATGAACCATTCGGCCAACAGGGGAGCCTGTATGCAGGTATGCCGCCGCTCGTATACGGTGCGCGACAAGGAAACGGATGTGGAACTGGATATAGACAACCAGTACATTATGTCGCCCAAAGACCTGAAAACCATTCATTTCATGAACAAAATGCTGGATGCAGGCGTGCGTGTGTTCAAGATTGAAGGACGCGCCCGCGGTCCCGAGTATGTGCGTACGGTGGTGGAATGTTATAAGGAGGCCATTCGCTCCTATGTGGAAGGCACGTTTACCGACGAAAAGATAGCTGCCTGGGACGAGCGCCTGAAAACCGTGTTTAACCGTGGTTTCTGGGACGGCTATTATCTGGGGCAGCGCTTGGGCGAATGGACCCGGAACTACGGTTCTGCCGCTACCGAACGTAAGATTTATGTCGGCAAGGGTATCCGTTACTTCTCGAATATCGGCGTGGCGGAGTTCTTGGTGGAAGCCGCCGAAATCAATGTCGGCGACAAGCTGCTGATAACGGGACCGACAACGGGAGCCGTATTCACTACATTGGAAGAAGCGCGCGTGGATCTGAAACCCGTGCAGACGGTGAAAAAAGGGCAGCATTTCTCGATGAAAGCGGATAAGATACGTCCCAGCGACAAACTCTACAAACTGGTTTCCGTAGAGGAGCTCAAGCGGTTCAAAGGTTTGGATATCGAGAATAAACGCGGTTAATTATCAAATGGTAAATTGTTAAATTGCAGGTATTATAATGAATTATATTTATGAACTGAAAATGAAGGTCCGCGACTATGAATGCGACCTTCAGGGTATTGTCAACAATGCCAACTACCAGCATTATCTGGAGCATACGCGGCACGAGTTCCTGTTGAGTACGGGTGTCAGCTTTGCCGCACTCCACGAACAGGGGGTAGATCCAGTGGTAGCACGCATCAATATGGCTTTCAAGACACCGTTGAAAAGCGGTGATGAGTTCGTATCGAAGCTGGCAATGAAGAAAGAAGGCATCAAGTATGTGTTCTACCAGGATATTTTCAGGGCAAGTGACAATAAAGTGGCCATCAAGGCAGTGGTTGAAACGGTATGTGTGGTAAACGGACGTTTAAGCGACAGCGAGTTATTCGATAACGTCTTTGCCCCCTACCTCGACCATGAATAATGACGAACGTCTTTGCAGTATAGCTCTTACGCTCTGTCCCGGTATAGGACATATCGGGGCAAAGCGTCTGATAGATGCCATAGGTAGCGCCGTTGACGTTTTCGGGTATCGTAAGGAATTGCCGGAACGTCTGCTTGGCGTGAATTCCTCGATAATTACGGCTCTTGACTGTCCTGCCGCTTTTCTTCGTGCCGAACGTGAAATGGAGTTTGTGGAAAAGAACCGCCTGACTTGTCTTACTTTGCGGGATGAGGCCTATCCTTCCCGTCTGCGGGAATGTGAGGATGCTCCGATTGTCCTGTTTTTCAAAGGAAACACTGATTTTAACCGTTTACATGTTATCAATATGGTAGGTACGCGCCGTGCAACGGAGTACGGCAAACGGTTTTGTGCGGATTTCGTGCATGATTTGTCCGTGCTTCTCCCTGATGCCCTGATAGTGAGCGGCCTCGCCTACGGCATTGATATTCATGCACATCGTGCCGCCCTGGCCGATAATATGTCTACTGTTGCCGTTCTGGCTCACGGTTTGGACCGTATCTATCCTTCTGTACATCGTAAGACGGCTGTCGATATGCTGGTCAACGGCGGTTTGCTTACCGAGTTCTTATCCGAAACTACTCCGGACAGGCATAACTTTGTCAGCCGTAACCGTATTGTGGCAGGTATGTGCGATGCGACGATTGTTGTGGAATCTGCCGCTAAAGGCGGTTCTTTGATTACAGCGGATTTGGCCGACGGCTATCACCGTGATTGCTTTGCCGTGCCCGGGCGGGTGACGGATGCCGCTTCTATCGGCTGCAACCGGTTGATACGGGATAATAAGGCTGCGCTTGTACAGAGTGCCGAAGAGTTCGTAAAAACAATGGGGTGGGCGAGTGCAGAGCCTGCTGCCAAAGCAGCCGGTATCCAGCGCAATCTGTTTCTGGAACTGACGGATGAGGAGGAGCTGGTGGTGCGTATACTGACTCATCAGGGAGACTTGCATATCAATGCGCTGGTAGTGGAGGCGGACATACCCGTAAACCGTATGAGCGCCTTGCTTTTCGAACTGGAGATGAAAGGGGTGGTAAAGGCATTGGTTGGAGGAGTATATTGCTTATTGGCATAAAAAAAGGAGTACCGCTGTACTCCAACCTTTGTTAACCTTAAATCTAATACTATGAAAAAAATCACGTGGCAAATGTATAGCTTCTTTGCGTGTCTTCCAAATGTTTACTCTTTCTCTGAAAATCTTTTAGTTTTCTTTTATAAATATTTACTGTTTTCGGACACGTTTGACATCTTGACTTAAATAAAGTGTATATGCTGACTATATGATAACTGCCGGATAAGAGAGGCTCGCTATTTAGGCTCTTCGTAGAATATTCCGGTTGTTTGTCTGTATTGGAAGTTGCATAAGTTGCAAAAAGCTTCCAATCGTTTCACAGAACCTTCCACGTTGCTAAAAGAGTTGGCTTTTCCGTATCTTCTTTAATTTTAATGGTTTATTTTTGGCTTTGTACAAAGCAAAGCTATGGTAGACCGTATCAATATAGTAACTCTTATAATACTCTTGTTTTTATCCGTGGGAAGAGCATTTGTACGGGCTGACACTTTGATGGTTGTAAACAGTGTAATGCAGAATCCGGTTATAAAACCGGACGAATGGAGAGAAGTATATCGGTGGGTACTAGCTGATAAGAATGTACCGGACAGGAAAGAGGTTTTGATGTTAATCCGGTATCATTATGGGAATTTCGGCAAATTGACGGATCTGTTGTGCTATCTGAACGAAGGCAGGGCCTGTAAATATCTGTTGCAGTTCGTTTTTCCGCGGATAGGCAGCTATACGGTACATTCGAAGGAGTTTTCTATTGCCGGAATACGGATGCCGGAAAAGGCGCTACCGGTAGTATCTGCTGGCAGCGGAGAACTGGTTCTGACTGCGTTCCCTGAGAAAAGAAAAAGGCTGGGACCATCACATAAGGTTATGGTGGCTCTGAAGAATAATATGATATATGATTTGGCGTTGGCTCCGAATGTGGAAGTTGAGTTCTCGATAGGAAAGAGGTGGTCTTTGAATACTGAATATAAATGTCCTTGGTGGTTGAACAGTCGGAACAGCTTTTGTTATCAGCTTCTTTCGGGAGGTGTGGAAGTACGCTGTTGGCTGGGCAACAGAAATCTGTGTAACAGATTGACAGGGTATTTCCTGGGGGTATATACCGAGGGAGGAGTATATGATTTTCAGTTGAAAGAAGAGAGTGGCATTCGCGGTAAGTATTATATGACTTCGGGTCTGTCCTGCGGATATGCACGCAGAATAACCGGGCACTTTGCAATCGAGTGCAGTTTGGGAATAGGTTATTTGACAACGGAATACTGTAAATATACCTCTTATAAAGGGGAATTAGTCCGAACTAATGGAGGACACTTTCATTTTGTGGGTCCTACAAAGGTAGCGGTCTCTTTAGTATGGCATATAACGGCAGGACGATGAATGTGGTGGAAAATATCAGATATAATGTACCGTTGCCTCTGTTCTGTCTGTTGATAATCCTGTCAGGGTGCAATTTCAGGGAGGTGCTGGACGATTATCCTGACAGTGGCGTACAGATAACGCTGGACTGGACGGGAGTTGCGGAGAATTTGCCGGAGACCGTGCGGGTAATATTTTATCCGAAAGATGCCGAGGGGTGGAAAGTAGACGGCTATTTGCCGGCTGCCGGCGGGGAAATGAAAGTACCGCCCGGCCATTATGCAATGATAGTTTACAACTATAATACGGAATGTGTCTGCATAGAAGGCGATGAGTGCTATGGTACTATCAGGGCATATACGGAACGGTGTATTGGAATGGATGCCGGAGAGGATATGATTTGGTCGCCGGACGATTTCTACGTTGTGGCGTTGGATGATGTGGAAATAGCAAAAAGCGAAGCGGCTATGGTGATGAAACTGAAACCGGAACGGGTAGTAAGCAGTTATTCGTTTGCCGTGAAGGTGGATGGTGTAGAAAATATATCGGCTGTTGTGTGCTGCGTCAGCGGGTTGAATGGAGGTTACTTTCTCGGTAAAAGGCTGTGTACACTTGCGGAAATGCCCGTTTATGTGGAGAATGATTGTAAAAACGGACTGTTGCAGGGGCATTTTTCGCATTTCAGGCTTCCGAAAAGTGCGGATACGCGGGTCGATAGTCCGGTAGTGTTGACCATCAGGATTATTAAGGTGGATAAGCAGGTGCAGGAGATTCTGGTTGATATCAAAAAGCTGATAACACCTCCGACCTCCGGTGAGGAAGAAGAAATACAGCCTGCTCCTGACGGGGAAATACATATTGAGGTGCCTGTTCCCGATGGACAGATTACGGTAGAGGTGGATAAGGAAGAAAGTGGAAATAGCGGTATCGGCGGTGACATAGGTGATTGGGATGATGAAACGAATGTGGATATTATCGTGTAGAAACAAGATAAGCAATTAATATATTAACTAAAAACAAATGGTTATGAGAAAAATTTTATTGGTGGCTTTAACTGCCGCAGCAATGGTAAGTTGCTCTGAAAATGAAGGGCTTGAGAATGAAAATACAGTGAACCGGATTAAATTCGGGACAGTGGTGAAGACCGGAACAAAGACATTGGTTGCCACTACTGAGAATTTCAGTAAGTTTACTGTAAGCGCTTATAAAACAACAGATGACATGGGAGGAGCTGTACAGTTGAATACGGGTTTTATGGATGATATAGAAGTTGATAAATCAAGCGGGGAATGGAAGTATAAGGGCGACTACTACTGGCCTGCCTCAGGTAAATTGCAATTTTTTGCTACCTCACCGGCGCAAACTTTGGATATTACTACTGCTGCTGGTTATCCGAAATTCGAGTATGCGGTGAAGGCGGTTGACAGTCAGGAAGATCTGGTTGCTGCCAACGTAATAAATCAGGTAAAGTCTGAGTCAGCCATTTCTCTTCCTTTCCAGCATCTTCTGACGCAGGTGAACTTTACAATCAAGGGCGATGTTGTCGATTTTATTTATACGGTATCGAAATTGGTGATTAAAGGTGCAAAGGATAAGGCTACTTTTACTTTTGACGGAAGCAGCACCGTAGGGGCTTGGAGTAACCTGGCAGAGTCTGCTTCGGGTGTGACATACGAATACACCGGCACTCCCGTATCCGTTACTCCGACTGCTGCTGAACCTGAAGCTTTTACAGCATTTGAGACTTCCGGCAATGCCTTGTTTATGCTGATGCCTCAAGACGACCTGACAGGCGTTACTTTGGAGATTACCTATACTGCTGCACCGAAAGATAAATCAAGTGAGTATACCTGGAATGATACCAAGGTCGTTAACCTTACAGGCAGTTGGGGCATGGGCAAGAATATTCGGTATACATTGACGCTGACCAACAATGCTACTCCTATTAAGTTTACTCCGAATGTTGGCATATGGACCAATGAGGACGGAACATTCACCGGGCTATAAGAGCTTGATATAAGAGTCCTGTTGATTTCATAATATTTTGATTCTTCCCCGAAAACGTTTTTAAAGTTTTCGGGGAATATGTTTTTTTGTTGGCTGCTAATGTTTATTTTTGCCAAAGCAAACAAACAAAACATTCTATCCTGTCATGTACGACTCTTCCGCTTGTGAAGCGGTTAACGCCGATTGCCTGAAATGCCCCAAGGCTGTGGACAATCTTATCTTATACGCCTCTCATAGTAGAGGGTTTCACTTTATTATGCCCAAGTGCGATAACAATATCATTATGTTTCTTTTAAAAGGTGAGGCTCTTGTCAACAGTGAAGAATATGCAGGCGTGACGTTGCATGCCGGTGAGTTTATTCTGCAGGCTGTCGGTTCAAAATACGAAGTGCTTGCCATGACCGATGTAGAGTGTGTATGCTATCGTTTTTCCCAGCCGGAATCTTTTTGTGAAGGACGCTTTCAGCATATCGTAAAAGACGTGGTTCCACCTCTTATCTTTTTTCCGTTGAAAATATGCTCTGAACTGAATTTTTTCTTGGAAGCTTCGAAGTCTTATCTGGCTGAGGGGAAGATTTGTAGGGAGCTATTGCAATTTAAGCAGAAAGAACTGGCGTTTATCCTGTGGCGTTACTATTCGGATTATGAGCTTTCCATGCTGGTGCATACGTTATCGAAATACACGGATAGTTTTCAGTATTTCGTACTTAAGAATCATGATAAGGTCAAGACGGTTGAAGAATTTGCCGAATTAGGGGGATATACAGTGACGACTTTCCGCCGTATCTTTACTTCTGTATTCCATCAGCCTGTATACGAGTGGATGCAGGAACGCAGAAAAGAAGGCATTCTTTATGAACTTCGGCATACAAACTTTACAATCTCTGAAATTTGTTATAAATATGGCTTTGAATCTTTATCTCATTTCTCTAATTTCTGCAAGAAGAATTTTGGGTTGTCTCCCCGTAATTTGAGGAAAGAGGTTGAGAAGCCATCTTTATCTGCAGCCCAGGATTCTATGTTTTTGTCTGTTTAACCTGCTTGGGATATCAAGCAGTTTCCATAATTTCTTATCATAAAAAAAAACTCCTCTACCGGTTTTCCCGATAGAAGAGTTCTTGTGATATTAATCAAATGCAGAAAGTACGGTTAGTCTTTCAATTTTGCGGTAATGAAGTCGCGGTTCAGACGTGCGATGTTGCTGATAGAGACATTCTTCGGACATTCGGCCTCACAAGCACGGGTGTTTGTACAGTTACCGAAACCGAGTTCGTCCATTTTGCTCAACATGGCTTTGGCACGGCGCAATGCTTCCGGTTTGCCTTGAGGAAGCAGGTTCAACTGGCTTACCTTAGCAGAAACGAACAACATGGCGGAACCATTCTTACAAGCGGCTACACAAGCACCGCAACCGATACAGGAAGCGGCATCCATGGCTTCATCGGCGATAGGCTTCGGAATCAGGATAGCGTTGGCATCCTGAGGAGCACCTGTACGTACGCTGACATAACCGCCTGCCTGCATAATCTTGTCGTATGCAGTACGGTCTACCATCAAGTCTTTGATTACCGGGAAGCCGGCAGAACGCCAGGGTTCTACGGTAATGGTGTCGCCGTCGTTGAAGCGGCGCATA
>OJMG01003452.1_pt1 | contig 11967 bp, 9 predicted proteins | sample 1597141 | NCBI WGS metagenome assembly OJMG01 (sample SAMEA2452119, study PRJEB22498) | human gut metagenome | biome: human feces; feature: human gut; material: feces | place: Australia | collected 2012
CCGGAGTGTTGACCCTCCCTTCCGCCGAAAGCCCGAGAACATCCTGCATTTGCGTGATAAAGATTCCGGCAGGCGAACACATGCCTCCGCGAATCATACCCCAGTTGATGCCCTCGGCGGCATTCAGCGCAAGATACTGTTCTGCAAATCTGCGTTCGGACTCCGAGGCCTCTGCGAACCATTGCATAATCGGTGCATTGTCGTGCGTACCGGTATAGTATACCCTGTTTTCTGCCACTCTGTGCGGCAGGTAATCGCTGTTTGCATCGGGGTTGAACCCGAACTGAAGAATGCTCATGCCGGGGAAGCCCGAGTTTTTAACAAGCTCATGTACCTCCGGTGTCAGGAAACCGAGATCTTCCGCAATGAACGATAATCCCGGCAGCCTTTTCTTTACTGCATTGACAAAATCCATTCCGGGCGCGGGAAGCCACCTGCCGTTTTCCGCCGTGGTTTCACCGAACGGAACGGCCCAAAAGCTTTCAAACCCGCGAAAATGATCAATACGGACAACATCGTAAAGCTTTTGTGCGCATTGCAAACGTTCCACCCACCATGCATAGTTTTCGGAAGCATGAATTTCCCAATTGTAAAGAGGATTGCCCCAAAGCTGCCCGGTGGGACTGAAGTAATCCGGTGGTACCCCCGCAACATCAGTCGGCACGAATGATTCATCCAACATAAAATGTCTGCTGTTTGCCCAGCAGTCCGCAGAATCAAGCGCAACATAAATCGGAACATCTCCGATAATTCCTATACCGAGTTGACTCACATAGTTTTTCAGCCGGTTCCATTGCTTAAAGAAAAGCTGCTGAATCGATAATTGCAAGCGAATCTCATCGGCTTGTGATTCGACAAGCTCGGCTGGAACAAGCTGTTTCGGCATTGCTTTGCCCGCATTCCACTCCGTCCATGGTTTCATGCCAAAATGTGTTTTCAATGCAGTAAAGACGGCGTAATCATAAATCTGCGTTGAGCAGCAGCGTGAAAACTGCTCAACCTCCGCTGCATTGCGGCGTATATTTCGCTCTGCCGCAAGCCGCAGCAGCGGAAGACGTAAAGAGAAGAGTTTGCCATAGTCAATGCGGCGCAGTTCACCGCCGAAATCACTTTTTTGCACTTCATCAGCGGTCAACAGTCCGTCATCAACCAACATGTCAAGGTCAATAAAATACGGATTGCCCGCAGCGGAAGAGAAGCATTGATAGGGAGAATCTCCGAAGCCCGTCGGATTAAGCGGCAGAACCTGCCAATAGCTTTGTCCCGAAGCTGCAAGAAAATCTGCAAACTCGTATGCCGCCGCTCCAAATGTTCCGATACCGTGCGGCGACGGCAGCGAGAATACGGGCATGAGTATTCCGCCCGACCGTTTTAAGTGTGAGGCTGAACCGTCTGCACCGTTTTTAAATATGTCCCAAGGATTGTTTTTTTCTGTCATAACCTTCCCCTGCTGCCATCAACTGCAAAATACTGCCGCAAAAACTTTCTGCGCAACTGCGGCATAGTTTATTATATTCGTTTTCGCATGAGCAGTCAAGCCCGCCGAACTCGGCTGTTCTGTCACCCTGAATGAATACAGTTTAAATATAATACATGACTCTGTTTGAAAAATATTCCGAAATCATTCAGTGACAGGGCTTGCTATCTTTCACCGATTCGGTTATAATGCAGGTGAAACCTGACAACAGGAACGAAACCTGCTTCGTTCCGACGGAAAGGGGTCGCAAGTTGATACCGATTCCCGCTATTATAGCACTCCGCAGCATTTTATGAATTCACGGCGGTGCGGATGTCGGGCGTTTTCAGCTGTACCCAATTCCTGCGGGTACGGCGTTTTTTGTTTATATAAACGTTTTTCGCTGCGATTTGAACCGCATACGGCAGCAGCAGATTCAAACGCAAAAATAAGGAGGGGGCAAAGCTATGCAAACAAGAGTGGCTGTGATGGCAATCATCGTTGATAAGGCGGATTCGGTTGAAAAACTGAATGCCGTTCTGCACGAATTCGGAGAATACATTATCGGACGAATGGGGCTGCCGTACAGGGCGCGGCATGTTAATATCCTTTCCGTTGCAATTGATGCGCCGCAGGATGTTATTTCGGCACTTGCAGGCAGGCTCGGCAATATTGTCGGAATAAGCGTCAAAACAGCATATTCAAACGTAATCAGTGATTAGCTGATTTTGCCTATATTTTGGTATTTGATTCCGATTCGAAGGGAGAAAAAAGTTGGAAGCTGAAAAAAACACCGGCATTGAATACGCAAAAAGTCTCGTTAACAGACTTGCAGCCGTACACACGCTCGAACTTGAAGAATATGAACAGCTTATTTCTGCACAAAACAGCGAAACGGCAGATTATGCAGCACAAAAAGCTGATTTTTTCCGAAAGCAAATTTACGGAACGGATGTTTTCATTCGCGGACTTATCGAAGTCGGCAGCTGCTGCAAAAATGACTGTCTGTATTGCGGAATTCGAAAATCTAACGTCAATGCGGAACGCTATGTTTTAACGGAAGAGCGAATCCTTGACTGTTGTCGGGAGGGTTATGCGCTTGGCTTTCGTACTTTTGTGCTTCAGGGCGGTGAAGGCATGCTTCCTGTCGGAAAAATCTGCCGCACAGTAAAAAAAATACGCAGCTGTTTTCCGGATTGTGCAATAACGCTGTCGCTCGGCGAATATCCTCGCAGTGATTATCTGAAAATGTTTGAATCCGGCGCAGATCGCTACCTTTTGAGGCATGAAACGGCCGATTCCGTGCATTATCGAAAGCTGCACCCTTTGGAAATGTCCTTTGAAAATCGAATGCGCTGTTTGAAAGATCTTAAGGAAATCGGTTTTCAGGTGGGCTGCGGGTTCATGGTCGGTTCACCGATGCAAACAACGGCAACGCTTGCAAAAGATTTGAAATTCATTGAAGAATTCTCCCCGGATATGTGCGGCATCGGCCCGTTTATTCCGCATAAAGACACGCCGTTTGCAAAATTCCCGGCAGGAAGTGTTGAGCAGACCTGTTTTCTTCTCTCACTGATAAGGCTCATAAAGCCGAATATTCTTTTGCCCTCCACCACAGCACTCGGCACGATCGACCCGAACGGACGTGAAAAAGGCATTCTTGCCGGAGCCAATGTCGTGATGCCGAACCTGTCCCCCATTGCCGTGCGAAAGAAATATTCGCTTTATGACAACAAAATATGCACAGGTGATGAATCTGCACAGTGCCTTAAATGCCTAAACGGCAGGTTGAACGCGATCGGCTTTCAAACCGTCACTTCACGGGGAGATATCAAGCGCTGAATAATCTGAAGCTTTTTGAATAAAAAATGAAGATGCACCGCCGCAGCTTGCTGATGCTTGCGAAGTTTGTTTCGACATTAAGCGAGTGTGTGACGGCACTTGCCGGGAAGATCTCCGGGCAACAGCATTGTTACGATAATTTTATCTGACGGAAAGAGTAATCCGACCGACAAGAAAGGAATAATATGGCTATTTTTGATCCCAAATCCCTCCGTGCGGAGGAGTTCATCAACGATGAGGAAATCCGCGAAACCATTGCTTATGCGGAAGCAAATAAGCACAATATCGAGCTAATCAACAGTCTGCTTGAAAAGGCCGCACCGAAGCGCAGCGGAAACGGCGTAACCTGCGCGGGACTCACTCACAGAGAAGCCTCCGTTCTGCTTGCATGCGATATTCCCGAAGTTACCGAACGCATGTATAAGCTTGCAAACGACATAAAACTTGCTTTTTACGGAAACAGAATCGTAATGTTCGCTCCGCTTTATCTTTCAAATTACTGCGTGAACGGCTGCGTATACTGTCCGTATCACCTCAAAAACAAACATATCGCCCGCATTAAACTGACGCAGGAACAAGTATGTCAGGAAGTAATCGCTTTGCAGGATATGGGGCATAAACGCCTTGCGATCGAAGCAGGCGAAGATCCTGTTCACAACCCGATAGAGTACATACTCGAATGCATAAAAACTATCTATTCCGTTCACCACAAAAACGGAGATATTCGCAGGGTGAACGTGAACATTGCCGCAACCACGGTTGAAAACTATCGGAAGCTTAAGGATGCCGGCATCGGAACGTACATCCTGTTTCAGGAAACATACAATAAAAAGAGCTATCTTGAACTTCATCCGACGGGACCGAAGCACGACTATGATTACCATACCGAGGCAATGGACAGAGCAATGGAAGGCGGCATTGATGACGTCGGACTCGGTGTTTTGTTTGGATTGGAGGGTTATCAATATGAATTTGCAGGGCTGCTGATGCATGCCGAGCATCTTGAAGCAGTTCACGGCGTCGGGCCGCACACAATCAGCGTTCCGCGAATCAAACATGCGGATGATATCGATCCTAATGTTTTTGACAACAGCCTTTCCGATGAACTCTTTGCAAAGATCATTGCATGTATCCGCATCGCCGTGCCGTATACCGGCATGATAATATCCACACGTGAAAGCGAGACGATACGCGGCAAGGTGCTTGATTACGGCATTTCGCAGATCAGCGGTGCATCACGCACTTCCGTCGGCGGATACACGGAAAAAGAGCGTCCGCATGACTCCGAGCAGTTCGATGTTTCAGATCAGCGCACGCTTGATGAGGTTGTCCGCTGGCTTATGGAACTGGATCACATCCCGTCATTCTGCACGGCATGTTATCGCGAAGGTCGCACAGGCGACAGGTTCATGAGTTTGTGCAAAAACGGACAGATTCTGAATTGCTGTCACCCCAATGCACTCATGACACTGACAGAGTTCCTTGTTGACTATGCTTCAGACGAAACGCGAAACATTGGATACGAAATGATTTCACGTGAAATTGAAAAGATTCCCAACGAGAAGGTCCGCGAACTTACAAGGCAGCATGTTGCAGACATTCGTTCATCCAACAGGCGTGATTTCAGGTTCTGATTTTAAAACTGTCAAGATATATTCGGAGGGGAAAATGAGTTTAAACGATAAGCCCGCCGCCGAACGGGTGCATATCGGCTTTTTCGGGTTGCGCAATGCGGGAAAATCCAGCCTTGTGAATGCTGTCACGGGACAGAATCTTGCACTTGTTTCCGATATAAAAGGGACTACAACCGATCCTGTTCAAAAAACTATGGAGCTGCTGCCGATAGGTCCCGTTGTCATCATTGACACGCCCGGCATTGATGATGAAGGTGAGCTTGGCTCAATGCGTGTTGAGCGTGCTGAAAAAATGCTGCAAAAAACTGATATTGCCGTCCTTGTTGCGGATGCCGCTGCGGGTCTTGGCGAACACGAAGGCAGACTTATGCGCATTTTTACCGATAAGAAAATTCCGTTCGTCATTGCCTTCAACAAGTGTGACCTTTTGAGCGCGATTCCGAAGAGCAAAAGTAACAGCCTTTACGTAAGCGCAAAAACAGGGTTTGGAATTGACGAGTTAAAAAATCGACTCGGGTCACTTCTGCCTTCCGCCAAACACGAAAGAATGCTCATCGGAGACTTGGTATCGCCGAATGACATTGTTGTTCTCGTAACGCCGATTGATGAATCTGCGCCGAAGGGACGACTTATTCTCCCGCAGCAGCAGATGATACGCAGCATACTTGATGCAGCCGCTGTCAACATTGTTGTTAAGGACACGGAGCTTGAAGCTGCTCTCGCCGCAATCGGACGCAAGCCTAAACTTGTTATCACTGATTCTCAAGCGTTCGGAAAGGTCAGCAAAATCGTTCCCGAAGACATATTGCTGACGTCGTTCTCAATCCTGTTTGCCCGTTATAAAGGTGAGCTTGAACCTTTCACGGCAGGCGCAGCAAAACTCAACATGCTCGCAGACGGCGACAGGGTGCTGATTTCAGAGGGCTGCACTCATCACAGGCAGTGCAACGATATCGGAACGGTTAAAATGCCGGGATGGATAAAAGAGTATGCAAAAAAGGAGTTGTTCTTTGATTTCACCTCCGGCGGAGACTTTCCGAGTCTTGATGAGCTTCGTAAATATGCCTTGGTTGTTCACTGCGGCGCATGTATGCTTAATGAGCGTGAGGTTCATTCAAGACTTGAAAAAGCTGAAAAAGCAGGTGTCAGCATTACAAATTACGGCATTGCGATCGCTCAAATGCACGGAATTCTGCGGCGTTCACTTTCGCCTTTTCCCCAATTGCTGCAAAAACTGCGGGAGCGTTAATCTCCGCACAGATTGAATTGCAGCTGCATCAGTTTGCCCCAATTTAAAAACGGATAGGCCGTAAACACTGTGTTTGCGGCCTGTCCGCTTTCTGTTTAGAGCAAAAACCGTGACTGTGCCCGCACGAACGGTCGGAACACAATCATCAAAAATATTTTCCAAAGCCTATTGAATTTTTCAAATTCGGCGTTATAATGTATTGTGATGAATTATGCGAATTGTGACAACAACACCGATCTGGTTTCCGGGGTACGTCAAGCGACGAAATGCACCGGAGCAAAGTATCCGAAGGATCCAAAGCAATTGGGACCGCTTGTGCTTGCATATATCGGCGACACGATATATGACCTTTTTGTGCGCACGGAATTAGTTGATTCAACAACGCTTACGGCACACGGGCTGCACATAGGCGCAGCAAAACGCGTTTGTGCCAAGGCACAGGCCGCAGCATTTCGCCGTATCGAGGCGCTGTTAACGGATGATGAATCCGCAGTTTTTCGGCGCGGCAGGAATGCGCATATGGGGTCTGTGCCGAAAAATGCAGCGATCATTGACTACAGGATTGCAACAGGAATGGAAGCTCTTGTCGGATACCTCTATCTGTCCGGCAAAGATGAGCGGCTTTCGCAGCTTATGCGCATTGCGCTGCACGATACAGCTGAGATTGCAGAACAGGCAGAGAAATAGAAGAAGATTAATTAACAGGAGAAAAAGATGGCAAATTACAACGATCGCGGCGGCAGGCGCAGCGATGATTACAAGCGTCCCAATCGAAAGAACAGCGATGGTTTCCGTTATTCGGACGACAGGAAGCCCCGCTTCAATGATGACAGGAAGCCCCGCTTCGACGGCGACAGGAAACCGCGCTTCGACAGCGACAGAAAACCCCGCTTCGACAGCGACAGAAAGCCCCGCTTTGACAGCGACAGAAAGCCTTTCGAGTCAGACTTCTTTGAAGATGAAGTACTTGATGTTGAATTCAATGCATTTCCTTCTCCCGAAATCGTTGAAAATGACGAGCAGGAGCGTGATCTGCCCAGCATAATCATGGGCAGAAATCCCGTCAAGGAAGCAATCAAAAGCGGACGAAGCATCGACCGTATCCTTGTAACAAAAGAACACGATGGTTCTTTGGGCGAAATCATCGGTCTTGCCCGTGACGAGAATCTTGTTATTCGAGAAGTGGATCGTTCCAAGCTGGACGAAATCTGCATGCCGTTCGGCCATAACGGCAAACCCGGAAACCATCAGGGCATCGTTGCAGAAATCCCGGGTGTTGAATATGCCGAACTCGAGGATATACTTGACTATGCCCGCGTTCGCGATGAAAAACCCTTTGTTATTCTTCTTGACGGCGTTGAAGATCCGCATAATCTCGGCTCAATCATCCGCAGTGCGGAGTGCGCCGGCGCACACGGAGTTGTTATAACAAAGCGTCGCAGTGCACCCGTAACGGCAACGGTTGTGAAGACCTCTGCCGGAGCGGCGGAACACATGCGAATCGCCCGTGTTGTGAACCTTGTTTCTGCAATTGAAACACTGAAAAAGGAAGGCCTTTGGATTGCCGGCGCGGACATGGCGGGCAACAGTATGTATGAAGCGGACATGAAGGGCGGCTTTGCACTCGTTATCGGCAGTGAAGGCAGCGGGCTCAGCAAACTTGTAAAGGAAAAATGTGATTTCCTTGTTTCCGTACCGATAAAAGGCAAGATTGATTCTCTTAATGCATCGGTTGCGGCAGCTATCATCATGTTTGAAAAGAACAGACAGGACAGCGTGAATTAAAAATGAAAACTCTCCCGAACGACGGAGTTTCCGCCGATATTGAGAATCTTGACAGCCTGAACGATGAGGCATTGGCTCGACTTGCCCAGAACGGCAGCAATGATGCCGAGCATACACTTGTTGTTCGTTTTATGCCTCTTGTGCGTATAAAGGCGCGTCCCTATTTTCTTATCGGTGCGGATCATTCCGATCTTGTTCAGGAAGGTTCAATCGGTCTGTTCAGCGCGATTCGTGATTATGACTGCGAAAAGCATACAAGCTTCCGAACCTATGCAGAGGTTTGTATAGGCAACAACATTATTGCTGCAATAAAACGCGCAACACGCAAAAAGCACTTTCCGCTGAACAGCTATATTTCGCTCGACAAGCCGGTTTTTTTCGATAATCCCGATGACGAAGCGCGTTGTCTCGGCGACTCGATCCTGCTTGCTGCCACAATCGACCCGGAGGAGCTTGCCATTGATCGCGAGGCGGAACTTCACATCCTGCACGGGCTCAAAGCAGAGCTTACGGAACTTGAGTTGAGTGTTTTACGGCTTTATATCTCCGGAAAAAGCTATGCGCAGATCGCCGAAAACATTGGCAGAAGCACAAAAACAGTTGACAATGCATTAACACGAATAAAGAAAAAGGTATCAAAGCTTATTCGGGCAAATAACCCCGAACAGTCATAGAGCATTGGATACAGTTCAAGCCGACTTCCGATTTTTGTCTCGGGAGTCGGCTTTTTGTTTTGCGTGCAATCAACAGCTCACAACAAAATGTGATTCGCCGCGTCTGCTCAGTTTCTGTCGCTTTTTAAACGCCCGAGCATTACAAGATCACAGAAAACTCCCCTTGACGAGCGAAAACTCTCCCGCATTATTCCTTCGGGTATAAAGCCGCATTTCTGCGCCACTTTTCCTGAAGCAGGGTTTTCGGTTGCATGACGGATTTCAAGCCTGTTGAATCCAACCTCATCAAAGAGGTAGTTGCAAACCGCTTCAAGTGCTTCGGTTGTTATGCCTTTGTTCCAGCAATCCCGTGCAATGCAATAACCGATTTCAGTGCGTTCATCGCGCTCCGTCTTGCTTGGTGCACCGATACTTCCGATCAGTCTGCCGTTGTATTCAATGGCCCAGCTGTAATAATCGGATTTTTCATACTCCTCAACCCATTTGCCGAGAAGTTCGCGGGTTAAATCGGGTGTCGAATGCGGAGGCCAGCTCACGAATTTCGTTACCTCCGCATCACTCGCCCAATTGTTGAACATATCCTGCGCATCATCAACGGTGAATCTGCGAAGTTTTAAGCGTTTTGTTGTCAATTCTTTTGTTCCTTTGTGCGTAAGCATTTTTTGAATTCTCCTTTGCTGCCGATGCGTTATATATGCAAACAAGCGGTACAGATTCTCCTCTGCACCGCTTGAATTCATCCTTATAAGGTTAACCGCTGCTCAGTGAGCTTTACAGCGATATTGAAGAGGCGATGCTTGACTGTGCAAAAGTTCGGGTACGGCAAAAACCATTCCGACGACTGCTTTAAGCACGGAATTGATGAGAGTATTCTGCTGCTTTTTGCTGCGCTTTTGCATCGCTTTATCTCCTTTTCTGATATTTTCGAGATTATACACATTCATGTATGTATTGTCAATACAATTCGGACGGTTGTAGGTAATATATTTATTTTTTCTGTTTAAAGCTCGCTGTTAATTCTCACCGCAGGCTACAGAATACATCCAAAACGCATAAACACCGTAACCCCTGTTAGGCTCATTAACAAAAACGTGAGTTACAACGGCCGCAATCCTGCCGTCTTGGACGATCGGGCTTCCGCTCATCCCCTGCACGATCCCACCTGTTTTGTTAAGCAGTCGATCATCGGTTATTTCAATAACAAGCCCTTTCTGACTCGGCACGGATTGCGCTGCATTTTTTATAATTTTGCAGCTGTACGGCTGAGGTTTCTCACCGTCAATCTGAGTTATAATATAAGCTTCTCCCTTATGCACTTCATTCGGAAAAGCTATCGGCAAGGTCTCTCCCGCTTCGCATGTATAATCCGCAGAATCCGCAATGCCGAAAATCCCGAGTTCCGTATTAACATCAATGCTTCCTATGCGCAGGCTTTTCGCACCGAATGCCCCGCGCAGCTCGCCCGGAAAACCGCTCGAACCCTTTGTAACTCCGAGAACATCCGCTTCGACCATTTCACCTTTCCTGACATTCAGCAAACTGCCGGTATCCGCATCCAAAACCGCATGGCCGAGTGCAGCCGAAGCTTTTTCTTTTTCCGTAACAAACGACAGCGTTCCGATGCCGACCGTGCTGTCGCGCACCCATGCGCCGATTTTCGCCTTGCCGTCTGTACCCATTTCGGGTTTTACGGTTAATGTCTGCCGTCGGTTGTTTCGTTCAAAAACTATTTGTGCACTGTCCGGATTTGCGTTCAATGCAAGCTGCATCTCTTCGCTTGTTGACACCGCAGTGCCGTTAATGCTTAAAATAACGTCACCTGCACGAAATCCAGCCCGTTTTGCCGGGCAGCATTCCCGTCCGTCTCTGTTTCGGAACGAACCGCTGCCGACAATAAGCAGTCCCCGAAGATTAATCGATATCCCGACAGCGCGTCCGCCGGGATACAGCATTGCACGTTCTTGGTTATATATCGGCACGTTTGCGAGTTCAAAAAGATTAAACAAACGCACCGAGATCCGTTTTGCGCCGAGTGTTTCGTCCCCCGATTCCGTGACATTCAGTGCGCTTTCCCGCCCATACTCTGTTGATGCCGATTCGAGCATTGAAAGGGTGCTTTTTAAATAATCCAAGCATTGAGCGCCCCCATTTTCAGCATCATTCAATGTGCTTACGCTGTTTATGAAAACAGCCTTCGGCAGAGCCCTCACCGCACGCATACGCGGAGAATAGTTGAAAAAAACAACCAGCGCAGAAAGTATGATGCCGAAAATTTTAACGCCGATACGCCTCCGCAGTATGATATCCGTGTCGCGGTGCACGGAATTATCTTCGCCTGTTCTGTATGCGCAGCAATTCTTCACCGCGTTATTTAAACAATCTTTTTCTTTCGGCATATTCGTTCCTTTTGCTGTAAAACAATGCCTTCTTTCCTTACCCATACGTACAACACCCCAATTTATCATTTGCCGAACATCAGCAGCGTTATTGTTTGTATGTTGGTTATCGATTATTCGCAGAGAACCGTGCGCTTGGTGCAAGCTTTGAAACGAGCGCACTGCATAAATAGGGCTGCGTTTACAAAAAAACGACATGAATTCTTCATGTCGTTTAATGTTTTGAAAGCAAATTGACGGTGTCGTCAGTCAAGCTCACTGACTTTTAATTTGAACCTGTTGGCAGATTCGATAAGTTCGCTTGCGTACTTCTGTGCGGATTCATCCGCCGCCGATGCACCCATAATTCGTGCAAGTTCTGCGCTGCGTTCCGCATTGTTCAATTCACGGAGCGATGTTTTCGTTTTTTCACTGTCGGAATGCTTTTCGACAAACAAATGGCAATCGGCAAAAGCCGCGATTTGCGGAAGATGAGTGATTGAAAGCACCTGCCTTGAACGCGCAACGCTGTACAGCCGTTCGCCGACAATCACGGCCGTTCTTCCGCTTATGCCCGTATCAACTTCATCGAATATCAGTGTAGGCGTTCCGTCCGCACCGGCACAAACAGTTTTGATCGCCAGCATCACGCGTGAAAGTTCGCCGCCGGAAGCCACCTTCGAAAGAGGCTTAAGCGGTTCTCCCTTGTTTGCAGACAGCATGAATTCAACATCATCATTGCCGTTTGCGTGGAGTTTTCCGTCTTCCGGCAGGAATACAATGCCGAACGCAGCCTTTGCCATTCCAAGTTCCTGCAGCTGTTCGGTTATTCTTCGGCACAGATCTTAACTTACCGGTAAATCCTCTGTCCGATTTCCAGGTTCTGTCTGTCCTTAAGTTGTCTCCCTCAGGATCAACTTCGGTTTTAAAACTTCCGTTTTCCTTTCTGACC
>OJMG01003458.1_pt1 | contig 11937 bp, 9 predicted proteins | sample 1597141 | NCBI WGS metagenome assembly OJMG01 (sample SAMEA2452119, study PRJEB22498) | human gut metagenome | biome: human feces; feature: human gut; material: feces | place: Australia | collected 2012
CCTTGATTTTTTGCGGCGATTCCCGCCGTCACCCCCATAATACGCAGGCGGGGCGGGATGTGTTACGGCAATTGCAAACCGCGTTTTCGAGTTCGGCCGAATTGCCGCACCGGAGACGATTTTCATAAAAACATTTGCGATGAATTAATACTTGAAATTGATTTTCGGGATATTGAAGAAATTCGGTATTAATGGTATAATAAAGCCGAATCTTCCTGCGGGCGGAATATGCACAGGCGGGTGATTCGGCTTTTTCATGAAAGGACACGAAACGAATGAAACTCGGAGTTATCGGCTTGCCCAATGTCGGCAAGAGCACGCTCTTTAACGCTATCACCAAGGCGGGCGCACAGTCTGCGAATTACCCGTTCTGCACAATTGAACCCAATGTCGGCATTGTCAACGTTCCCGATGAACGATTGGAAGTATTGAACGAGATGTATCATCCGAAGAGCCTTGTTCCCGCAACAATACGTTTTGTTGATATTGCGGGGCTTGTTCGCGGCGCATATCGCGGCGAGGGTTTGGGAAACAAATTCCTTGCGCATATTCGCGAAGTGGATGCGATAGTTCATGTTGTCCGCTGCTTTGAAGATTCAAATATTGTTCATGTTGACGGTTCGGTTGACCCTGTTCGCGACATGGAAACAATTAATCTTGAGCTTATCTATGCCGACCTTGAAACGATTGAACGCCGCATTGACAAAGCAAAGAAAAATTCAAAAAGCGGAGATAAAAAGTACCTTCACGAAATTGAATTTCTGGAACGCATTAAGGCGCATTTGGATTCCGGCAAGCCTGTGCGGAGCATGGAACTTACGGACGATGAACGCGCTGCGGCGGACGAACTTTTCCTCCTGACCACAAAGCCCGTTATCTATGCCGCGAACATAGCCGAAGATGAAATCGGCAATGAACCGCCTGCCGTACAGAAACTTTATGACGAAGCCGCAAAAGAAGGTGCGGCTGCGCTGACCGTATGCGCAAAGGTTGAAGAGGAACTTTCCGAGCTTACGGATGAAGAAAAGGCGGCTTTTATCGAGGATCTCGGCATTGGGCAGAGCGGCCTTGACAAGCTCGTTCAAAAGAGTTACGAATTGCTCGGGCTCATCAGCTTCCTGACCGCAGGGACGGACGAGGTTCGTGCATGGACGATAACAAGGGGAACAAAAGCTCCCGGTGCGGCGGGTAAAATTCACACGGATTTCGAGCGCGGGTTTATCCGTGCGGAAGTTGTGCCCTATGAAACGCTCATTGAACAGGGCAGCATGGCGGCCTGCAAGGAAAAGGGTCTTGTTCGTTCCGAAGGCAAGGATTATGTTGTTCAGGACGGTGATATAATTGTTTTCCGTTTCAATGTCTGACGAATGAACCTTTTTGCATATCACAATTCAAGATTGCTTGACTGCCGCTTTCCGCACGGTGCATTGAAATGCCGCGGGGGAGCGGCTTTGTGCATTTATCTCTCCGGGCGCGATGCGGCGCGGGCGCGTGCATCGTTGCGGCTGTGGACCGACGGGAAAGAACTGCTCATTTCGGCAGAAAAAATCTCCCCTTGTTCATGCGAAAAACTGCGCTCGCTGCCGCTTGAAGGGGATGGGGGCTTTTGCTTTTCGTTCAATATCACTGCTCCTGCCGAACCGCAGTTGATATGGTATTATTTCATCATTGATGTTGCCCCGGAACATGACGGCGGGGAAACGACGCGGCTGTTTTACGGCGCGCCCGAAACCCGCAGCGGCATCGGAAAGTTTTACCCTGCATGGGAGACACCTCCCGATTATCAGATAACGGTTTTTGCGTGCGATTTTGAAACTCCGAGTTGGTTCAGACACGGAATTGTCTATCAGATTTTTCCGGACAGGTTCAACCGTGAGTGTTTAAACGACTCGGCACGGGGCACTTGCATTCCCGCGTTTTCAAGGGCTGAATACCATGAAAAACTCGGCCGCCGAATCATCAGGCACAAAGACTGGTTCGAACCCGTGCTGTACAGCCCCTGTGCCGGGGAAAAATTCTATTCCCCGTGCGATTACTACGGGGGCGATTTTGCAGGGATAAAACAAAAGCTTCCCTATCTTGCGCAAATCGGAGTCTCCGTCATCTACCTGAATCCGATTTTTGAGGCTGCAAGCAATCACAGATACAACACTTCCGATTATCTGTCCGTTGACCCGATTCTCGGCAGTGATTATGATTTAACCGAGCTTTCAAAAGCGGCGGCGGAATACGGCATCCGCTTAATGGCGGACGGTGTTTTTTCACACACCGGGGATGACAGTGTTTATTTTAACAAATACGGAACATATCCCTCGTGCGGCGCATACAGCGGCGCGGATTCGCCATATTATAAATGGTACGAATTCGAACATTTCCCGGATGAGTACCGATGCTGGTGGGGGTTCAAAACCCTGCCGGAGGTGAACGAGCTTCAACCCGATTATGTTCGTTTCACAGAAAGCGTGCTCAAAAAATGGGCAGGCTGCGGTATAACGTCGTGGCGGTTGGATGTTGCGGACGAATTGCCGGATGAATTTATAAAAAAGCTGCGCACTGCGCTAAAAAAGCTTGATTCGGACGGTGTGCTTCTGGGTGAAGTTTGGGAGGACGCTTCAAACAAGGTTTCGGGAGGCGGGCTGCGAAAGTTTGTTCTCGGGGACGAGTTGGACAGCGTCATGAACTACCCGTTTCGCGATGCGGTATGCGATTTTCTGACGTGCAGGACGGATGCATATGCGCTGTATGAAACGCTTTCCGGGCAGAGGGAACGTTATCCCGAACCGTTTTACGGTGCCTGCATGAACCTTCTGGGCAGTCACGACACGCAGAGGATCCTGTCCTGCCTGAGCGATGCACCGCCAAAAGATACGTTGACGAGGGAACAGCAGGCGGAATATCAATACAAACCCGAAGCTGTCGTGCGCGGAAAGCGTCGGCTTTATGCGGCGTTTGCGCTCATGTTTTCAATGCCGCAGCCTCCGTGCATATACTATGGTGATGAGGCGGGAATGATGGGCCTTTCCGACCCGTTTAACAGGGGTTCCTATCCGTGGGGAAGGGAGGACACCGAAATAGGCAGCTTTGTCATGCGGCTTTCGGCTCTCCGCCGCCGCAATGCTGCAATGAGCAGCGGGAAAACGGCATTTGCCGCTCCGTGTGCCGATGCATTCGCCGTGCTCCGGTGTCGAGGTGAAGAGAGTGCGCTCACACTTGTCAACCGCGCCGATCATGCCGTCTGCGCCGCACTCGGTGCAGAGGATTTCCGTGAAGGTCCGGATGCCTTGAATGTCCGCACGGCGGATAAATATTCCGACGCATTTGCCGATGGTACGGTTTTGCAAAAGGATTTGGAAACGGGGCATATCAGAGTTGAAATCCCGCCGAACGGTTTTTTGCTGCTTTTGAGCCAAACCGCCGAATAACGGGTGAATCAGTGTTTGTGCAGCGAATTCGAACCGCAAAGCCAAACGCAAAAAGAAAAATAATTAAGAAAGGAAACTTTCGCTGCGGCGAAAGCGGGTAAAAGAATGAAAAACAGTTACGGGTTTGACAGACTTTCGCGGGACATGCTCATGCTTGCCGTCGCACTCGGAATAATCGGTCTTGCCTTTTTCGGCAGCATATCGGGTTTTGTTCTTTTGTTCACGGCGGTTTTGCTGACGGCATTGATGCTTTTCAGAACTCTTTCCGCAAACGGGAACAAAAGAGCAAACGAACTGCGCGGTTACGAACGCGTGTCGGCATCGATAGGCAGTTTTTTTGCAAAGCTGTTCAATCGGATTAAAAATTTCTTTAAAAGGCATAAGCAATATCGGTATTTTACATGCCCGAAATGCCGCCAGCGTCTGCGCGCACCGCGCGGCAAGGGCAAGATTCGGGTCACATGCTCAAAATGCGGCACACAGTTTGAAAAGCGAACCTGATTCGCCGAGAGGTACGGCCGATACCGAAAAAACAGGCACTGCGGCGATGCAGCGCATTCCGTTCCGAATCGCAGGAACATCGATGATGCACCGAACGTGCCGAATTGCGTTATGAAAAATGTGATATTCAAATTCTGCGCCGCCGGATTATTGCGGCAGAAAGGAACAATATGCTTGAATTCAAATTTGACACCCAGCTGCTGATCGAGGGCAGAAATCTTTCCGAGGATGAAATTTTTGATTTCATAACAAAAAACATCGAGGGTGACTGCCTGCTCGCGGTGGGCGATGAAAGCCTTATCAAAATTCATTTTCACACAAACACGCCGTGGAAAGTTGTTGAATATGCCGCCTCATTGGGCGAAATTTACGATATAGTGATCGAAAACATGGAAAGGCAGGAGCAGGGGCTTCAGGGCTGAGTTTGTTTTCGAAAACCAATCAATGCGCCCGCATGATAATCATGCGCAGCATGATAATCAATGCGCAGCATGATAATCAATGCGCAGCATGATAATCAATGCGCAGCATTGATATGCAGGCGAAAAAACAGAAAAGCGAACAGCGAATGAAAAAGGAAGCGGGCGCGAACGCCTGCTTCCTTTGCTGCATTACCTGTTGCATATTGCGGCATTATTGATGCTTTTTCGGAAAAAGTCAGCTGCATATATTCGCTTGTCGGCTGAAATTTCAGAAAGAATCAGCAATCAATTCTTTTTCCGTACTGAGATAATTAATACTGCATAAACGGTCATTTTCAAAATTGAGGATGAATGCGCTCGGTGCAGCAATTTTGCCGTTCAGCACGGTATTGCCGTGATGCACTATTTTCCGTATTTTTTCAGATGCATTCACAACTTCGATTGAACATTCGTTCAAAAGAAATGCACAAATGGCCGCAGCATGGGTAACAACGGCAGCTGTTTCGCCGTCACGCATTGCGGAAAGAATTTCGCCGACGGCAAGGGTCATCCTTTCACGCGTATCGTTAAGTGATTCACCGTCGGAGTTTTTGTAGTCGTGATTTTCGTACTGATGTTCCCAAAAATCCGCATCCAATGTTTGCGGATTGCCGAGTTCGCGTTCCCGAAGGCGATAATCTGTTGAAAAGCATCTGCACAGTTTTTCGGCGGTGCTGAATGCCCGTTGATACGGAGAGCTGTAAACTGCATTAACGGAGCGGAAAATATCAAGGGAAAACAGCTCCTGCGCCCGGAGGATTCCCCGCTCGGAAAGAGGCAGCAAAGCCGTCGGCATTGTTCTGTCCTTTATCGGTTCGGAATGCCTGATTAATACTATGGTTTTCATTTTGAACAACATAAATGGATGAACGGCAGCACTCAATCCGATGTTGAATGCTGCCGTTTCACTGTTTGAATTTAAATCAATCAGCCTATAGGTTCAAAATCCGCTGCTCCGTGCTTGCAGAGCGGGCAGACAAAATCGGCGGGAAGAGTTTCACCTTCGTATACATAGCCGCAGATTTTGCAGACATAACCCTTTTGCACCGTTGAACAGACGGGTGCGGTTTTGGGCTTTATTTCGGAAAGATACCGTTCATATGTCACGGATTCCGCCGATTTGTCGAGCACGACCGCTTCGGTCACTTCCGCAACAAAGAGAGTGTGAGTGCCGTGATCCAGGGCTTCAAGCACCTTGCAGCTGATATAGGCATTTGTGTATTTCGGAATATAGCGGATGCCGTTCGCGGAACGCCTTACGCAGTCGCAGCCTTCGAATTTGCTGCAATCTCTGCCGCTTTGAAATCCGAACCTTGAAATCACGCTCATCGGGACCGCATCCGTAAGTACGGAAAGATTGAATTCTCCGCTTTCGCGAATCATTTGCTCGGTGAAGTTTGCCTTGTTGACGGCAATGGTCAGCGTTTTTGGGGAGTCCGTGAGCTGGACGGCGGTGTTAATAATGCAGCCGTTATCCTTTTCGCCGCTGCGGGCGGTAAGGACATACAGTCCGTAAGAAAGTTTGAACATTGCGTTGTTGTCGATTCCGCAGGGGAGCGCAGGTGCGTTATCAACTGCCTCGGCTTCTTCTTTCTGTTTGCGGAGTTCATCCTTTTCCGCAATATCCGCGGCAATCGTGTCGGCAAGTGCGGCGAGTTCGGCTGCCTGTTCGGGCTTCAGCGCGGATTTAACGGAAATCATGCCGTTAAGCACCGTTGTGTTGCGAAGCGGTTCAATGATTGCACGCATTTGCTTGCCGCTTGTGGGAGCCCAGCTTCCGTTCTGAATAAAAGCAACGGTGCGGTTCTGCAAGCTGTGCGCAGCAAGGTCATGCAGGAAGGCTTCCATCGTTACAAATATGCCGGAATTATAGGTAGGCGCAGCAAAAACAATGTGACTGAAGCGGAAACATGCGGCGATTATATCGGACGCAGGGGTGACGGAAACATCGTAAACGACCGTGCGGACGCCGCGGTCAAAAAGATACGCGGAAAGCACTTCAGCCGCATTTGCGGTGTTGCCGTATATGGAAGCGTAAGCAATAACAACGCCGCTTTCTTCGGGCGTGTAGCTGCTCCAAAGCAGGTATTTGTTAATAAAACTGTCGAGATTCCTGCGCCAGACAAAACCGTGCAGCGGGCAGATGAGAGAGATTTCGATTCCGGATGCTTTTTTGAGCAGAGACTGAACCTGTGCGCCGTATTTGCCGACGATGTTGGTATAGTAACGGCGGGCTTCATCCATATAGTCGCGGTCAAAATCCACTTCATCGGCAAAAATTGCGCCGTTCAATGCACCGAATGTGCCGAATGCATCCGCCGAAAACAGGATTTTATCAACGGTGTCATACGTGACCATAACTTCCGGCCAATGTACCATGGGTGCGGCAATGAATGTCAGGTTATGCCTGCCGGTTGAAAGTGTGTCGCCTTCTTTAACAATGAGTGCACGCGGCGTGATGTCAAGGTTGAAAAACTGCTTTATCATGTCTGCGATCATTTTGTTGCAGACAACAGTGGTTTCGGGGCAGCGGCGCAAAAGCTCCGCAAGCGTTGCGGAATGGTCGGGTTCCATATGCTGAATAACAACATAGTCAAGGCGGCGGCCGCTCAAAACATGCTCAACATTTTCCATAAATTGTTCGCTGACGGATTTGTCCACCGTGTCGAACAGAACGGTCTTCTCGTCAAGCAAAAGATAGGAATTGTAACTCACACCGTTCGGAACGGAATAAACACCCTCAAACATTGAGAGCCGGCGATCGTTTGCACCGACCCAAGTCAGGTCTTCGGTAACTTTCTTAACGCAGTACATATCTTAAACCTCCAAAACAGAAATAAGAATCATTCTCGATACTTGTATTTTAGCATATCCGACAGTGTTTGTACAGAGGGAAAACAAATACAAACAAAATATATTTTGGATGCATCGGTCTTTGCAGCTTAACGCCCGAAACAGGGCAGCTCCGACAAAAGCTTTTCCGTGACAAACGGGGAATTTTGCTGTATAATACAAACATGGACGGAAGCGCACGAAAGTTCATGCGGTTTCTTATGGTTCTTGCTGCGGTATTCCGTCGGCACACATTATCTTGACCGAAAGGACGCTCTTGCAGGGCAAGGGCGACAGTGATTAATATGACAGTACGCACACGTTTTGCGCCGAGTCCCACGGGGTACCTTCACATCGGCGGACTGCGCACCGCATTATACGCTTATCTGTTTGCAAAAAAGAACGATGGCGTGTTTATTCTCCGCATTGAGGACACCGATCAGGCGCGTTTTGTTGAAGGTGCGGTTGAAAAAATTTACAGCGGCCTGAGGCTTGCGGGACTTGAATGGGACGAGGGCCCGGACAAGGGCGGAAACTACGGTCCGTACGTTCAGAGCGAGCGAAAAGATATGTATCTTCCCTATGCAAAGGAACTTGTTGAAAAGGGCAAGGCGTATTATTGCTTCTGCACTAAGGAGGATTTGGATGCGCGCAGGGCGGAGGCCGAAGCACGCGGCGAAACCTTCAAATACGATAAGCATTGTCTGCATCTATCAAAGGAAGAGGTTCAGCGCAGGCTTGATGCCGGTGAACCCTATGTAATTCGCCAGAACATCCCCGAAAGCGGTGAAGCAGGCTTTGACGACGTTATTTACGGACGGATCGATGTTGACTGTTCCGAGCTTGATGACGGCGTTCTTATAAAGGCGGACGGAATGCCGACTTATAACTTTGCAAACGTTATAGATGACCACACAATGGGCATCACGCACGTTATGCGCGGCAACGAATACTTAAGTTCCACACCGAAATATAACCTGTTATACGAAGCATTCGGCTGGGAAAAGCCCGTTTACATCCACCTTACCCCCGTTATGAAGGACGCGACGCGCAAGCTCAGCAAGCGGCACGGTGATCCCGGGTTTGAGGATTTGATTGCACAGGGTTACCTTGCGGAGGCGATTATAAACTATGTTGCGCTTGTCGGCTGGAGCCCCGGAAACGATCGCGAGTTTTTCACCATGGACGAGCTTAAGGAAGCATTCAGCATTGAGGGCCTCAGCAAGTCCCCCGCAATTTTCGATGAAACAAAGCTCAGATGGATGAATGCGGAATACATCCGCAAACTTTCGCCCGAGGAATACATCCGCCATGCCGAACCCTATCTCGAAGCGGCAGGCTGCGGGCATATGGATAAGTCGATTTTTGCGCGAATCCTTCAGCCGCGCACGGAGGTGTTCACGGATATTACCGAAACCGTTGCTTTCCTTGCAAAGATGGACGAGGATTATTCCGTTGAACTGTACACAAATAAAAAATCCAAAACGAACCCCGAACTTTGCCGCGATATTCTTGCAGCGGTGATTCCGGAGCTTGAGGCTTTGCCCGAATGGACGGAAACGGCACTGCATGATTTCCTTATGAATTATGCGGCGGAACACGGCATGAAGAACGGCACGCTGCTTTGGCCGGTTCGAATTGCAATGAGCGGAAAGACAGTTACCCCCGGCGGCGCGATCGAAATTGCTGCACTGCTCGGCAGGGAAGAAGCTCTGCGCAGGCTGCATCACGGCCTCGATAAATTAAACAATATGTAAGTTGAATTCGTTTGAATCGAAACATTGTCGGCGGCTCAGACATACATGTGTGAGCTGCCGACTTGCTGTTTATCGCAAGCGAAAAAGGGGAACATTGAATGAAAGTTTTGATCGGAACAACCAATCCTTCAAAAGCTGATTGGCTCGGCGGACTTATCGGCGCGGGCACGGAGCTTTTGACGCTTGGGGATGTCAATATCTCCGCCGAACCCTCCGAAACGGGGGCGACGCCTGCCGAAAATGCCGCAATTAAGGCTGAATTTTACGGCAAAACATTTCAACCCGTTGTGTGCCACGATTCGGGGCTCTATTTTGCGGAGCTTGCACTCGATGACCCGCGTCAGCCCGGGCTGCATGTCCGTACTCCGAACGGAAGAGCAAGGTTTTGCAATGACGAGGAGATGCTTGCATACTATGCAGCGCTTGTACATTCCCTCGGCGGCGCGGCAACGGCGATGTATCTGAGCGGCTTTGCGGTTTTTGCGGACTGAAAACTCAGCACTTTCGCCTTCAGCAGAGAGGATGCCGCACATGCAGCGTTTATCATGACGGATAAACCTTCCGCTTCGCGCCATCCCGGTTGGCCGTTGGATTCAATATCGGTCAGACCCGATTCCGGGCTGTATTTTACGGGCGAGCCGTATTGCGGCAGACAGCCCGTGAGCCTTTCGCAAACAAAAAAAGGAACAAGCGGGTTCCAAACATCGGCTGCCGATGCGGAATTGCGCCGCTTTCTGAAAAAAGCACTCGGATTGTGATGAATTAAATAATTGCCTTGAAAACGAACAAAGCCGGCACTCAACAACGTGTGCCGACTTTGTTTATTTTGTTTCTTAATCACTCGGCGCATGAACCGCAGAAAAACATGCGCTGCCTGCCGTGCTTATAAAATCGCGGTGCGGAGAATTGCAAGTGCGTCCACGGTGGTAATGCTGCCGTCGCCGTCCATATCCGCAAGTTCGGGATGTTCAAGTTCACCGATCTGCATAACATACCGCAGAACAAGCAGTGCATCCAAAGTGTCAACGGAACCGTCCATGTTCACGTCGCCGATGTCGGCAGGGGGAGCTGCCTGTTCATACAGTGCAGTCACGGTGATATCGGAGTTTACGGGGGTACCGTCATAATCCCAGTCGATGAACGTGAAGCCTTCATGTTCGGGTGCGGCGGGGAAGAGTTCACTTCCGAGAATTTCGCCCGCAGGAACAGTTGCCGTGCCGAGAATATCACCGGTCACGCCGTCCTCAAATGTCACGGTGTACTCTTCTGCTTCGCCGCCTTCGTCCATAAGCCATACCTGTGTGCCGTAGAAGGGGTTTGCGGTGCCGATGGTAAGTCCGCTTGACGTTTCAGCAAAAACTCGCAGACCGTGATTATAGGGATCGCCGAAACCGTTGGTTGTTACTGTTTCAAAGTTTACACCGTCATCGGAAATATACATGTCAAAGCCGCGATCCGCATCAGTGAGATAGGAAGCGCAGGTCAAAAGGCTGCGAACGGCTGCCATAACGCCTTCAATGCCGCCAAGCTTTTCGATAAGGTCACGAATGCTGCCGAAATCGGGAAGTGCATCGGGGTTCTGTGCGGATATTTCTTCACGCATCAAATACGCCTTCACGGTTTCCGGTGCGATGCCCTTTTTGTCGAGGTCAATACCGAGTTTCGAAACATCACCGGTTGCGAGCATATGCGCAATCTCTTCGTTACTGAATTCCGCAAGGAGCTTGTCCATGGCCTCCGTGCCGTCCTCATCGCCGCCGCCGCTGATGCCGATAAGGTCGCGAATGAATCCAATGAGCCTTGCCCATTCTTCGGGAGTCATGTTCATGATATCACCGTTCGCAAACTGCCCGACAGGTTCAAGCAGGCTGCTTGTGTCGAATGTTCCGATGCAGAGTTTGCCGTTGTACTCGGTCATCCTCCATATATACTGGTTTTCATTCCTGCCGAAGCCGGAGCCGATGCCTGAAATGCCTCCGTTCGGGAACATTTCGGTTGCATCGCCGACAACAAGCTCAATGTTTTCGTCCGCATCCATACGGTAAAGATTTACCGACTGACGGAGATTTTCGTTCATGAAGTCGAAATTCGTGTGTTTAAGAACGTTGCCGAGAGCAATCTCTTCATCGTTATATTCACCGATGTAGAGATAACCGTTATAAACCTGCAAAACGCCTGCGCCGGAGCGGGTTCGTTCGGGATCTATGCCGAAAGTGTATCTTGCACCGTCGTTTTCGGTGTCCCCGATTACGGGAGTCCAACTCCAACTGCCGTCCGCCGCTTTATCACCGCGAACAAGTGCGAAGGACTGCATTGTGTTTTCATCGGGCATGTTATCGGGAGTACCGGTGCAGATGGACACGTAAAGCTTGCCGTTGAATTCAACAATTTCCCAAATGGAACCGCCGTAAATGCTGTCCGTAAAATGATAGGCGGGATAATTAAACAAATCCTGCTGGTTTGCAATAACGGTGAAGCCTTCCCTCGGGTTGGAGGATGAAAGGATTACCGGACCGTCCTTTGTGACGCAGCTCAGAATCAGCTCGCCGTCATATTCGCAAAGTCCGCGTATACCGGTGCAGACTCCGTTCATATAACCTTGATAGTAGTCCTGAAGGGTCATGCCCTGATAGACCATTGTGATCTCATCGGTTTCGGGGTCAAGCTCATAGATGCAGGGAAGGTTGTTTACCGCACCGCAGAAATAGAACTTTCCGTTATAGGCCGTAACATTGCGGAACATTGCATTGTCGCCGGTTGTGCATTTGGACATGAGAACGGTAACTTCGCCCGTTACGGTGTCGATTTTCGTTAAAATGCCACCGGCATTACCGCCGTCCTCTTCCCCCGTGAAAAACGTGCCGTTGTAAAGCACGTTCAGAAGAGCCGTAAGCTTTTCCTGATCAAAATTGCCGCCGAGAACGCTGCTCATAAGGGTCAGCGTGTTTGTCAATGCGCCGTAGC
>OJMG01003467.1_pt1 | contig 11912 bp, 10 predicted proteins | sample 1597141 | NCBI WGS metagenome assembly OJMG01 (sample SAMEA2452119, study PRJEB22498) | human gut metagenome | biome: human feces; feature: human gut; material: feces | place: Australia | collected 2012
AATATGGAGAAGATATTGCAAAAGAACATGAAAAATATATAACAGAATACTTTAATGGACCAGTATTTATTACTAATTGGCCAAAAGATATAAAAGCATTCTATATGAAACAAAATGATGATGGTAAAACTGTTGCAGCAGTTGATCTTGAAGTACCTGAAGCAGGAGAATTAATGGGTGGAAGTCAAAGAGAAGAAGACTATACTAAACTAGTTAGAAGAATGACTGAACTAGGTATGAAAGAAGAAGATATGAAGTGGTATTTAAACCTTAGAAGATTTGGAGGATGTGTTCATTCAGGCTTTGGAATGGGATTTGAAAGATTACTTATATATATTACTGGTGTAGAAAATATTAGGAATGTTATACCATACCCTAGAACACCAGGAAATTGTGAATATTAATATTGAAGGGAGGGGAGTTTATGGAACTTATTGAAACTAAGATACAAAAAATATACTCATCAGATAATTGTATAACATATGCATTTATGGTAGACTGCACTAAAGGTTATGCTTTCAGTGTAGTAAACTATTCAAGAGAATGTGACTTTATGTCAAATGCTTTTGGTGCATCAAAGAAATTAAAACTAGGTAAAACAGCATACATTACACTAACTAAAGATAACAAAATACTTAGTATATCAAACGAATTTGGCGATACAATTATCACAACTTTAACTTACAATTATGCTTATGGTATAGTAGATACTAAGAACAGAGATTACATAATAAATGAACTTGGTACAACTGTAGAAGAATACACTTTAGATGTAGAAAAAGCTATTAAAGGAAAAAGTTTAACAAAAACTATGTAAAGGTACTTGAAAAAAGTATCTTTTTTTGATATCATTAATTATGTGATAAAGATAGGAAGTGAAGTACATGAAAGTGAACTCTTTGGTACAAAATAAAGTACAAAATGGGGGGGGGTTATTTAAATAGTATAAATAACTATAGTTTTTCATGTGCATTTAAATGGATAGAATAAGTCTACCCATTTTTTCGTGTCTTTAAAAAGAAAGGAGAGCATTAAATATGCAAAAGAAACAATTAACACTTGTAATAGTAAGCTTACTTGTAGTAGTACTTAGTGTATCACTAGCTTACTTTACAGCACAAATAATAGGAAAGGGAAAAGATGTTTCAGTAAGTAGTGCTGACTTAAAAATAATATTTACTGATAGTGATGGAAGTATAAGTGGTACTAATATTGAACCAGGTAAGTGGGATGTAACTAAAACATTTACTATAGAAAATAAAAGTAATGAAACTTATAAATATAATATAGTTATAAAAGACTTAGTAAATACTTTTGTAACTGAAGGATACTTACAATATAAAATAACTAGTACCAATGGTGGATACAATATGACTGAGTTTGAAGATATTCCAAAATCTAGTATAGCTACAGATACAATACTTGCTTATAGTGCAAGTATAGATGTAGGAGTAACACAAAGTTACACAATTGAATTTAAGTATGCAAACGATGAGAGCGTTGATCAAAGTGATGATATGGGTAAAACATTAAGTGGAAAGTTATTTATTACTGAGGGTACAATAGATCCTGCGGTGTACTACGCGGGGTATGAAAAAGGTACTATAGGTTATCAAATAATGAGTGATAATCCAACAAGATTAACAAGAACAGACTTTAATACAACATTTACTGAAACAAATACTGGCACTTTATATAAAGCAACCGAGAGTATAGCAGGTAATACTTCTAAAGATGTATACTATTTTGCAGGAGATGCGAAAAACAACTGGGTAAAGTTCGGAAAATATCAGAATGATTTGATAAGATATAGAGGATATTATAGTGCAACTAGTACAACTGATTACCATGATTACTCCACTATGGATGAATGTACATCAGCAAGTAGTTATAACATAAATTGTACTGAATATAAATATGCAAATACTGGTGATGATATATACTGGAGAATAATAAGAACTAACCATGATGGAAGTGTAAGATTATTATACTCAGGAACAAGTTATGATATAACTGAGGGTTATATTGGAAAAAGTAAATTCACTAAAACAATTAAAGACCCAATGTATGTAGGGTACAAATATGGGACAAGCGGAACATTAGAAAGTAATAGAACAAATGAAAATGATAGTACAATAAAAACATATATAGATACTTGGTATCAAAATAATTTAATTGTTTATACAAAGTATTTAAGTAGCAATGCAGTATATTGCAACGACAGGGAACTTAAGAGTGGAGAAAAATATTCAACAACGGCTTTCTTTTATGCATCATATGAAAGAATAAGAACAAATAAACAACCAACATATAATTGTACAAACATAAGAGATGCGTTCAGTATAAATAACACAGAAGCCAAACTTACTTACCCAATAGCTTTAATGACAGCGGATGAAGTAAGCTATGCAGGAGGCCAAGTAAGTACAAAATTAACTGCACCATATGCATGGTATTATACAAATGCTAATGGAGAGAGTATTACAGGAAGTAATCTCACTTGGTCTCTTACTCCTTACTACTTGGGAATGGTTGGTGTGAGCGTTTGGGGGGTCCATGGCTCTGGCACCCCTGGCAGTTTGGAACAAGCCTTAGTGGGTAACCTAGCAGTTGTACGCCCAGCAATAAGCTTAAAATCTTGTGTTAAATACTCAAGTGGAGACGGAACAGCAGGCAATCCATACACAATAAAAGAAACTACAAGTGGATGCTAAGATACTTGAAAAAAGTATCTTTTTTCTTTGACAAAATTTCACGTAAATTTCATAAAATAATTAGCACTTAGGTATTGACTTTGCTAATCCTGCATAGTATAATAGTGTTAGCACTTGTAAGAAAAGAGTGCTAAGGAGGTAAATATGTTAAGTGAACGTCTTAGTGAATTATTAAAAACAATATGTAATGAATATATTAAAACTGCTCATCCTATTGGAAGTAAAGCACTTACTAAGAAGTTTAAGTGTTCTAGTGCAACTTTAAGAAACGATATGCTTCTTTTAGAAAATATGGGATACTTAGAAAAACAACATATTTCTTCTGGACGTATACCTAGTGAAAAGGGATATAGGTATTATGTAGATCATTTAATGGAACCTAAGAAAATAAGTGGAAGTGATATGTTAAAACTTCAAACTATATTTTCTAATAGGGAATTAGATTTAAATGATGCAATTACTAAGAGCTTAGAGATAATTAGTGATATTACTAATTATACTTCAGTAGTTTTAGGTAGTGCTTCTAAAGAGAATAATCTTGAGAAAGTAGAGGTAATACCAATTAATGAAAACAAACTTGTGGCTATAGTAGTAACTGATAAGGGTCATGTTGAAAACAAGACTATTAATTTGGAAAAGTCTGTCGAGGCTAGAGAAGTTAGTAAAACTAGTGAACTTCTTAATAAGATGCTTAAAGGGACTCCAATAAATGATGTTAGTGCTAAACTAGAGTTTGAGATTAAACCAATAATAGGTAATTATGTTAAAAACTATGAGGTTCTCTATAATGCTTTCTATGAGGCATTAAGTAACTTTCAAAGTGAAAAAGATGTTCATTGGGAAGGAAAAAGCAATATATTAAAACAACCGGAATTCAGTACAGTTGATGATATTAAAAATATTATAGGTAAGTTTGAAAACAAAGATTTAGTTAGTAAAATTGAAGAGAGTACAGATGAGGTTAAGGTATATATTGGAAAAGAAACTTCACTTGATGATAACGTAACTGTTATTAAAACTAAATATAAAGCACTTGGTAAAGAAGGAACTCTTGCAATAATAGGGCCTAAGAGAATGGACTATGAAAGAGTTTTGAACTTACTTGAATATATTAAAAGTGAGATAGAAAAGAAAGGTGATAGTGGTGAGTGACGAAAATAAGAAGAATAAACCTAAAAAAGAAAACAAAAGTGAAAAACTGTATAATGAAATAAATGAGCTTAAAGAAAAGGTTAGTTTATTAGAAGATAAAAATAAAAGAACTCAAGCAGAATTCATTAATTATATGGCAAGAACTGATAAAGAAAAAGCTAATCTTTTAAAATATGATGGAGAAAAGCTAATCAAAAAGATCTTAGATGTAACTGATGACTTTGAACGAGCAATAATGATGGATGATAATGATTTATCTGATGAAGTAAGTAATTTCTTAAAAGGTTTTAAAATGATTTATACAAGACTTATTGGGTTACTAGATGAAATGGAAGTAAAACCAATTGATGTTGAAGGTAAAGAGTTTGACCCTAGTATTTCTGAAGCAGTACTAACTGAACATGATGAAACTAAGCCTGAAAATGTAGTTTTAGAAGTATTAAAGAAAGGATATACTTATAAGGATAAACTTGTAAGGCCAGCAATGGTAAAGGTAAATAAGTAATGAGCAAAAAAGATGTTATGAGAACTCTGTTGTTTCCTGAGTTTGTTAAAAATTCTTATTTAATTGAGGAAGTTAAAAAAGAATGTGTTGTTTTTGATAAGTTATATAGTAATGCAAAGTTAGATTTAATGTTGTATGTTGTAAGCTTAGAAAATGATGGTAAAACATATGAAGAAATAATAGAAGAAGTAACTAGTTATAATAAGAGTAAACATTTTAATGGTTTAGATGAATTAACTAGAACTAACTTAATTAAAAGTACATTAAAAACACTTAAGAGGTAGTTTATGGATAATATTTATAAGTTTTTATTGTTTGGTGGTATGATTGGTCCTTATACAATGAGTATAGAAGAGTTATACTACTTAAATAAAGAAGAAGTAAGAGATATTAGTATAGGTTTAATGCTTGAAATGAGGGAACTTAAAAATAAAGGATATACTATGGATGAAATACTTAAACTTATTGAAGAATGTTTTCCGTTAAAAGATTTCAAGAGTGATGAAAGCGACTTTTTAAAGAAAGACGCGATAAAAAATTTAAAAATAATATATAGAAAAGAGAGGAATGATTAATTATGAGTAAAATTATAGGAATAGACCTTGGTACTACAAACTCATGTGTTGCAGTATTAGAAGGTGGTAAAGCAAGCGTTATTACAAACGCTGAAGGAGAGAGAACTACACCAAGTGTAGTAAGTTATAAGAATGGAGAAATTAAAGTAGGTACTGTTGCTAAAAACGAAGCTATTACTAGTAGTGACGTTGTAAGAAGTAACAAGAGATATATTGGTACTGATCATAAATTCCATGTAAATGGAAAAGACGTAACATCTGTTGAAGTAAGTGCCCAAATTCTTATGAAATTAAAGAAAGATGCTGAAGCATATTTAAATGATAAAGTTACAAAAGCAGTTATTACTGTTCCTGCATACTTTAATGATGCACAAAGACAAGCTACAAAAGATGCTGGTAAAGTAGCAGGCTTAGAAGTAGAAAGAATAATAAATGAACCTACTGCTGCAGCGATTGCTTATGGTATTGATAAACAAGACAAGAATCAAAAAATATTAGTATATGATTTAGGTGGAGGAACATTCGATGTATCTGTTCTAGAAATAGGTGATGGAGTGTATGAAGTACTTGCTACAGCTGGTAACAATAAACTAGGAGGAGATGATTTCGATCAAAGAATAATCGATTACTTAGTAGAAGAATTTAAAAAGCAAAATGGTATAGATTTAAGTACTGATAAACTAGCTCTTCAAAGATTAAAAGATGCTGCAGAAAAAGCTAAGAAAGATTTAAGTAGTGCTGTTACAACTAATATTAGTTTACCATTTATTACACAAGGTGCTAATGGTCCATTACACTTAGATATTACATTAACAAGAGCTAAATTTGAAGATTTAATTAGAGATTTAGTAGAAAGCACAACTAAACAAGTAAAAGATGCTTTAAAAGAAGCTAACCTTAGTTCTAGTGACTTAGATAAAGTATTGCTTGTAGGTGGATCAACACGTATTCCATGTGTACAAGAACTTGTTAAACGTGAAACTGGTAAAGAACCAAGTAAAGAAGTTAACCCAGACGAAGTAGTTGCAATGGGTGCTGCTATTCAAGGTGGAGTTTTAACTGGAGAAGTTGAAGATTTAGTACTACTTGATGTTACACCATTAAGTTTAGGTATTGAAACACTTGGTAACGTAATGACTGTATTAATTCCAAGAAATACAACAATTCCAACAACAAAGAGTCAGGTATTTAGTACAGCCGTAGATAATCAACCTGCAGTTGATATTCATATATTACAAGGTGAAAGACCAATGGCAGCTGATAATAAGACTCTTGGAAGATTCCAACTTTCAGATATTCCACCAGCACCAAGAGGAGTACCACAAATTGAAGTATCTTTTGATATAGATGCTAACGGAATAGTTAATGTTAAAGCAAAAGATTTAGGTACAAATAAAGAACAAAAGATAACTATTACTTCAAGTACTAATCTTACTGATGAAGAAATAGATAAGATGATGAAAGAGGCTGAAGCAAATAAAGAAGCAGATGCTAAGAGAAAAGAAGAAGCTGAAGTTAAAAATGAAACTGAACAAATGATATTTACTGCTGAAAAAGCTATCAAAGATTTAGGTGACAAAGTAACTGAAAGTGAAAAAACTGAAATTAATGAGTTAATTGATAAAGCTAAGAAAGCAATGGAAGAAAATAATATTGAAGAGATTAAATCTAGTAAAGACAAACTTGCTGAAAAGGCTATGGCATTAAGTTCTAGAGTATATGAAGAAGCAGCAAAGGCATCTCAACAAGCACAAAATAGTTCTAAAGAGGAACAAACAACTAATGAAAATACAAGTAGTGATGATAATGTAAAAGAAGCAAACTTTGAAGAAAAATAATTATTAAAAAGTAGGCTAGTAAAGTAACTAGTCTACTTGTTCTTAAGTAAAGGAGTAACTATGAATAAGAGAGATTACTATGAAGTATTAGGTGTTAGTAAGAGTGCTAGTGCTGATGAAATTAAAAGTGCTTTTAGACGTCTTGCAAAAAAGTACCATCCAGATGTATGTAAAGAAGAAGGTGGGGCTGAAAAGTTTAAAGAGGCACAAGAGGCTTATGCAGTATTAAGTAATCCTACAGAAAGAGCTAAATACGATAAATATGGATTTGATGCATTTAATAATCCAGGTGCTAATGGAGGTCGTGGAGGATACGACTTTAGTGGATTTGATTTTTCGGATATGTTTGAAGATATGTTTGGAGGAAATGATTTTTCTTCATTTAGTTGGGGAGACTTATTTGGTGGTAGACAATCAAAAGGTACTTCTTCTAGACGTGGTTCAGACTTATTATATGAAATGAAAATTGACTTTATGGAAGCAGCACTTGGTACTAAGAAAGATATTACTTTAGATGTTGTAGAAAACTGTCCAGACTGTAATGGACTTGGTGGATTTGATAAAGAAACTTGTCCTTATTGTAATGGTAGAGGTGTTACAGAGAAAACTCAAAATACAATATTTGGTGCAATAAGATCAAGAGTAACTTGCTCAAATTGTGGAGGAAGTGGATATAGTTTTAAAACTAAGTGTAGAACTTGTTCTGGACGTGGTAAAATTAAACAAAGAAAAACTTATACTGTAGAGGTTCCAAGAGGAGTTGATACAGGAGACAGAGTGCGTATGAGTGGTAAAGGTGAAGCTGGAATAAATGGCGCAAGTAATGGTGACTTGTATATTGAGTTTACAGTTAGTCCTAGTTCATTCTATAAGCGTGAAAAAGATGATTTGTATGTAGATTTACCTGTTACTGTTACTGAACTAATATTAGGTGGAAAGAGAACTATTAAAACTATTGATGGTGAGATAGAACTTAAAATACCTTCTGGAAGTCAAACAGGTGATGTGTTAAGGGCTAAGGGTAAAGGTATAAAAAATGCTAGAACTGGAAAAATGGGAGACCTTTATATTGTACTTAATTTAGTTTTACCTAATAAATTAACTAGAGAACAAAAGGATTTGTTTGAAGCACTTAGTAAAACTGATTTAACTAATAATGATGCTTTTAAGAAATTTGATAAAATGAATAGATAAGTGATGATTACTTATCTATTTTTATATACTCACAAATATGTTATCTAAATAATATTTCAGAATGGCTACCGGTTTCTATAAAATATATTATCAATTTGTCTTTATTTATTTGATAAACGAGTAGCCAGTCTGGTTCAACATGACATTCTCTGCAATTATGAAAAAAATTATTGTCTATAAGTTTGTGATCTTTATAGGAATAATTTAATTTTTCTCCTTTAGCAAGTTTTTCTATAATATTTTTTACTTTTTTCAAATCCTTACCTTGTTTTTTTAGTTTTTTTAATTGTGATTTAAATTTAGATGTGTATGTTATTTTATATTTTAATTCTGTCATATTTTCAAGTCCTTCCATAATTCGTCTAAATTGTCATACAATTTTGATTTACCATCCTCAATATTTTTTATTTCTTTTAATAACTTTTTCATTTCTCTTGATGGTTTTTCTTCTTTGACAGCTACATCAAATGGCAAAGCTTTTTCTCTAACTGACTGTTTTAGAAATAATGTAATTGCTGATGAGATATTAATTCCTAACTCTTTGAATAAATTGTCTGCTTCTTTTTTTAAGTTACTGTCAATTCGAATAGTTAAATTCGTGTTATTCATTTTCTTTTCCTCCTTACACTTACATTATACATAATATGTCAGTGCAAGTCAACAGTTGATAAATAATTTTATCAAAAAGTAAAAGTCAATACTTTAAATTAAGAAATATAACTGATATAATAATTATAGAAAAGGAGTATTATCATGGATAGTAAATTGGTAAGATATTTTAATAAAATAAATTTAAGTAATGAACTTATGAATAGTTTTGAAGGAGCTAAGTTAGAGAATGTAGTAGTAGATAATACTGACTTAAGTTGGACTCTTTATATTACTTTGCCTATGATGATAGATGTTAAATTATTCGATACTATATGTACTCTTAGTGAAAGTATTAAAGAAGCTAGAAGAGTTTATTATGTATTTAAACATGATAGTAATTTGTATCTAAATGATTATGTTAGTTATATATTTAAAAAATATCAAGAAAAGTGTCCTATGTTAACTAGTATTAAAGAAGAAGATATTAAAATAAATGATAATATTATAAATATAGAAGTATCTAATAATGTAGAGTTAGATAAAATTAATGATATTAAACCTAAATTAACTGCATTTTTAAGAAGAATGGGTTATCTTGGATTAGAAGTAAAAGGTGTGCTTGATGAAGAGAAAAAGAATGAGGCATCTTTACTTATTAAACAAAGTGATTATAAAGCAAGTGATGTTAATTTAGAAAAGAAAGAGAGTACTTTGATATTTGGTAATGAAATTAAAGGTAAAACTTTTGAACTTAAAAATATAATTGCTGAAATGAATGATGTTACTGTAGAAGTATTTGTTTTTGGGGTGGAACTTAAAGAAACAGCTAAAGGGTTTAATATAATTACATATAAGATAAGTGATTACACTGATAGTTTGTTTGCAAAAGTATTTACTAAAGATAAAGAAATTACTAAAACTTTAATGAAAAGAGTGACAGAAGGATCTTGGTATAAAATGAAGGGGTATGTAAAGAATGATACTTTTGCTGGGGAGTTAGTATTTAATATTAGGGATATTGAAACATTTGATAGAAATACTGTTAAAAGGGTAGATGATGCTGAAGTTAAAAGAGTAGAATTACATTGTCATACTACAATGAGTCAAATGGATGGGTTAATTGAGCCTAAGAAATTACTTAAAAAAGTAAGAAGTTTAGGTATGAGAGGTATTGGTATAACTGATAAAAATGGTATACAATGTTTTCCTAAAGTATATAAGGCTAAAGAAGACTTGGAAGTATATTTTGGAGTAGAACTCTTTGTAGTGGATGACGAAGTATTAATAATAAACAAAGATAGTGATTATCCACTACTAGAGAGTACTTACGTTGTATTTGATACAGAAACAACCGGTTTTAATGCTACAGCAGGAGATCAAATGATAGAAATTGGTGCTGTTAAAATTAAAAATGGGGAAATTATTGATAGATTTGATGAGTTAATTAATCCTGGAATGAACTTGAGAAGTGAAATAGTTAATTTAACTAATATAACTGATGAGATGTTAAAGGATAAAGATAATGAAGAAAATGTAACCAAGAGATTTAAAGAGTGGATTAGTGACTTACCAATGGTAGCGCAAAATGCTAGATTTGATATATCATTTATGGAAAGTGCTTATAAAAAATATAATTTAGGGGAATTTTCTAATGTAGTAATTGATACTATGGAAATAAGTAAAGCACAAAATCCTGATAGTGCAAAACATAATTTAACTGCATTATCTAAAAGATATGGAGTACACTTTGATGAGTCGGGTCACCATCGTGCTGACTATGATGCTGAAGGAACTGCTTTAGTATTTTGGAAAATGATAGCAAATTTAGGAAGTAATTATAAAACAATAAGTGATTTAAGAAATATGGTTGATCCAACTTTAGCTTTTAAAAATAATAGACCTTACCATTTAACTTGTTATGCAATTAATAATATAGGACTTAGAAATATGTTCCAAATAATAAGTTATGCAACAACTGAATACTTCTATAAAACTCCTAGAACACCAAAAAGTTTGCTTAACAAATTTAGAGAAGGTTTGATTTTGGGTTCAGGATGTGTGTTCGGTGAAGTTTTTGAAGCGGCTAAGAGAAATACTGAAGAAGAGTTAATGGAAATAATGAAGTATTATGACTTTATAGAAATAAATCCACCTAGTATAATGGAATTCTTGGTTGAAAGTGGTGAAGTATCTAGTAAGAGTGACTTGTATGCTTTAATTAATAAGATTATAAGATGTGCTGATAAGATAGGAAAAATGGTTGTAGCTACAGGGGACGTGCATACACTTGATCCAGAAGACAATATATATAGAGAAATACTTGTTAGAACTAAACAAGCAGGTGGAGGCTTACATCCACTAAATAAGCCTAGTATTAAAACTATACCTAATGCATACTTAATGACTACTAATGAAATGTTAAAAGAGTTTGACTTTTTGCCAGAAGAAAAGGCTTATGAAATTGTAGTAACTAATTCTAATAAAGTTGCTGATATGTTTGGTACAGTAGAAATTGTTAAACCTGGACTTAACCCACCTAGAATGGAAAACTCAGTTCAAATAATAAAAGATACTGTTTACGGAAATGCTCATAGGTTGTATGGTGAAGAGCTTCCAGAGATAATTGCAACAAGACTCGATAAAGAACTTACTGGTATTATAAATGGTGGATACGATGTTATTTATTTGATCGCACAAAGACTAGTTGAAAACTCAAATGCACATGGTTATATAGTAGGATCTCGTGGTAGTGTAGGATCTTCTTTAGTTGCAACATTCTGTGGTATTACTGAAGTTAACCCACTTCCTCCACATTATGTGTGCCCTAATTGTAAAAAGAGTTTATTTGAAATAGACGGAGTTCCATTAGTAAACGACTATGACTCTGGATTTGACTTACCAGAAAGAACGTGTGAATGTGGTACTCTTATGAAAAGGCAAGGACAAAATATTCCGTTTGAAACATTCTTAGGATTTAATGCTGATAAAACACCTGATATAGACCTTAACTTTAGTGGAGAATATCAAGCTGAAGCTCATAACTATACAAAAGTATTGTTTGGTGAAAAGAATGTATATCGTGCTGGAACAGTTTCAACTATTGCAGAAAAAACTGCTTATGGTTTTGTTAAAGGTTATGCTGAAGATAAAGGTATTACTATGAGAAGATGTGAAATTGAACGTCTTGCAAAAGGTATTACAGGTATTAAAAGAACGAGTGGACAACATCCTGGAGGAATTATTGTTATACCTGACTATAAAGATGTATTTGATTTTACACCATACCAATATCCTGCTGAAAATACAGAAGCAGCTTGGTTTACAACACACTTTGAGTTCCATG